>Ga0209629_10004491_pt1 | contig 10337 bp, 5 predicted proteins | sample TergutCu122P5_FD_187286 | JGI IMG/M metagenome (GOLD analysis project Ga0209629, IMG submission 187286) | Cubitermes ugandensis P5 segment gut microbial communities from Kakamega Forest, Kenya - Cu122 P5 (SPAdes) (version 2) | ecosystem: Host-associated > Arthropoda: Insects > Digestive system >... | reverse complement strand
ATTTGTTATAAATTTTAAAAGAAACACAGTATAAAAGTTGATTTAAATTGTTTAGACCCCGGGAACGTGCATTTAAACAATTTAAATGCCCCCGTCCTCAATGTGTTACAGCATGGAACATACAATTTAAAAGTAACAATGTAAGAATCATTAAATGTTGACAGATAAACACAGTATTTATAGTGACATTAGACATGATACGCTCAGTGACGGTAGCTGCACTATGCATCATGTTGTCATGGTTATGATGAACACAAAAACTTAGTGTGAAAAAAAACACAAAGTCACTGCTGTGATGGTCTAAAGTTCACTGTTTGGTCTGTCAATCCAAACCAAAGGTCAAATCCATCAAAACCCTACCACACAAGCTGCAACAGGTTCAGACAGTCAGTGACTGGCCACTCACACCACTGCCCCCCACCCCTCCCCAGTCTGCATTACAGAAGGTGCCCATAAATATCAGCAGTCTAATAGCTCCAGCAGAAAAATCTGTCTTTACCCACTCACGAACAGAAGTTGAAATAGAAGTGGAGGCTACCAACTCAGTTTCAGAAGCCACTTTCGATGAATGCAACTACAGCAAAATTCCTGTAATCTGACTCACATGGGACTGAACAAGTGCCAGATTATTGGTATTATTATCAGATGGTACATATACTGACCTAAGTTCTTACATGTAAATTTTCATTACTGCTCTTATACTTGTGCTGTACAACTAAGCAGAGGAGTATACCATTTAGATATCTCTTTCATCTGTTGGTTCATGGTCATCAAGGTCAACTTCCATGTTTTCTGGGGTCTTCATATTCTTCAAAGTTAATGGAGTAGGAGACAAGAGGTCAGGAAATACCACAATGCTTGATGTACATACATTCCTGGAGGCCTTGTTGGAACATGTCTGTGAGATCTGCCTGCTTCACTGACAAAGCCTTTTTTTTTTTCTGGTTAAATGCATAACACCCACCCTTGGGACTTCTCAAGTACCAGATTATAAGAAGTAAGCTTAACAGAATTTTGCTGTATTAACAGTGCCTAAGACATCACAAATAACAATAGTTTCTAATAATGATATATGTTGGAAAAAATTTCCAAACCTGCATTGTAAAAACATTTCTTTATAAAATGTATTCATTATTCCCACATATTTTATAGTGATCCACAATGCCTCACTACTTCTGAAATGTCATCTCTATGCTTATTTATGATTATCTTCACATCTTATTCAGTGCTAAATTATTAATGGAGTTGACAGTACACTACACTGTGTGATAACCTAAATATATTTTCAATTATGTCTTTGTGAATAAATCAGGGAGGCTGAGTGTGGTAGAACTTGTAACAAAGAAGAAAGAGAAAAGAATTACACACAAAATTTTGGTTTAACAACCCCTTGGAATATGAAATGTATATATATATATATATACATACATTGTGTCCATTTATCATGTTCCTGAGGACAGCAGCCATCACATGATGTCCTGGCAGGTGCAGGCTTTCAATGCCACAAAGCTGCCTTGCTCACAGACACACTGCATAGGAAGACATGAGAATAATATCAAAAAGAACTTAGGCCTTGATTGTGGACGATGCAACTGAAACAAAGTCATTCAGGAAAGTATGGAATGTCTTTCTTGGTACAGTAAACAACGTAGAGGTCCAACACCAAAAATTTGACACCAACAATACATTAGTCAGCCAAGATCAGTCACTAACCCGAGTACAGTCGAGTCACTTCAGTCAATTAAATGCGGAGAAAGAAGCTAGTAAGCCAAACCAGGTTATGTTATAATTTTATTGATTTTTTGTGATTTATTTAATTTCTATGTCAGTATCTTACATGTGGCATGGGGAAATACTGAACTAGAAAGGATGCGAGAGAAAGCGGCCTTTGCCTAATGAGGTACTTCCTGGCATTTTCGTAGGCAGTCTGAGGAAATCAATAAAAATTTCAGTGAGGCTAACCTATTACCAAAACAAGATTTGATTCTGGGATCTCTCAGACAGTAACCAGCAGGGGTATCACATATTAAATTGAATATTTAATGTATTAAACAATTAAATAAGAACAATATTTACACTTGTATTTTGGAGGTATTCCCTTAATATCTAGTCCAGCATATCTTGACCAAGGGTGTTCACATGTTTCCTCTACACAAATATTAGTAGGGAACACAGTGGCTTGTAATATGTTACAGCTCTCTCCATACCAATGTTTTGAGTTTCCATCCATATTTACCATACTGTATACATTGTGAATACTGTACAAAGCATGAACACATAACATGCTGTCTCACAAACCAACTATATTGTAATTATCAGTAATGGATATATACCCCCGTCCCACCAAGTAGCTGTACGTGAAATCTCTATATTGAAGAGGCTCCTTTAACACCTCATTGTACCCTGTAAATGAGCTGACTGACCTTCTCCTTTATCAGCAAGGTGGCTCTGTCACTGGATATTGATAAACTCAATGCAAAATGGACACAAATAATGAACAGGTTTGTGATAACAGCAATATGCTGGCCCAAACAACAGTGTCACGACAGTCGCGGCGGTATGCACAACTGACAGGTAATAAGTTCTGCTTTTGCCACAAATATTACAAAAAAAAAAAAAAGCTGTTACAGAATGTCTTGGTATAATTCCACTTATAACGGACAATTAACTATATTAAACACAGAAATAAACATATTCCAAACTGAAGTGACAAACAGCAAGATCAGAATAACAGAGGGACTTTAAAAATGTTAAGAATGTGCACATTTAGGAAATATGTAACATTATTTTTGTCTTACAGGATGATGTGAAGTTTTATGGGTGTAATTTACACCCAAGATATGGAAGATATTAATGTATATAGCTAAGTATGAAGTGCTTATATAATAGGTTCAAGACTAACACTTCACAGATTTGAGATTGTTACCTTTCTTTGAGTATAAGTACATCAGAATAATCTTATAATGCATCAGTAACTAGCATAAAACAAAATACATACATGTTCCACCAACATGTAGGTTATTTTCAACACTTAATACCAAACTGTAACATGAATTGCATAATGCAATGCATCACAAACTTCAAAGTAAAGAACTTCATTATATTCCTTGGCAAAATTCACACATTCATATAAATTCTGCACATGATTAAACAATTTCCTAAACCAAAAGTATCAGAATGGCTACAAAAGAAGGGCGGTTGATCTACTCACCTTCTTTACCCTGATGTTATGTCCTGTAACAGATACTCCCTAACTGTGCTCCGCAAAGAGGTTGGAAAGAAAAATAAAATAAATGTGACAAGATCTGAAAATTGTGAATTCGTGCGGCCATTAACTGTGTACAGGTAAGTACTGGGTAGAAATTATTTAGCTCCTGCAGCATGCTGTGAAGCAGTGTACACAGCAAGTATTATAGACCTAAGTGCATGTCGTGCGTCAGCTGAATCAGCTTTGCCCGCCCGTTTTCTCGGAACAACGCGAAACATCGAGAACGTGCACACCTCGTGTTTCTTCGCACCTTCAGTCAGTTGCGTGTGCATTCAGCCGAAAGTCGAAAAGAATCAAGTCGCAGTGCAGTGTTATTTATTTTTGAGTACTTTAGTGCGTGCTTTTCAACTGAAGTTTTTTATACAATTACGTTCGGATCTTCCGTCTTTAGCACGAAACACCTGCCTGTTGCAGGTTTTTAGAGCACCTACGTAGTGATTCAGAAAATACCATCGATTTTCTTTCAATGGATCGCTGGCTGAAGTCTGGATCCTTAAAAAAAAACTGTGAAAACCTCCGTCACAGTACCTCCAGTAGCTGTGAAAGCGTCTACAACTAACAGGTATGTCCAAATATTATGTGAGATGCAATTGTTTTGTTTTTTTATTATCAGAATTAATGTCCGTTGAACATAGTACTTTTGTTTCTTAGAACTTAACTCTTAGTGATTATCTTTTAAGGTTGTCTGAAAATGCATTTTCTGCTTTATTTATTACGGAAAAATTTAGCAGACTCTTATTTTTATTATTTACCCAGCTGATACCAATATTATTTTTCAACTGTAGTGTGGAAGAAGATGGAGCAGTTGCTAGTGCTGGAATTTCTGGGCAGGATGAAGGGTTTTTGGACGAATCAGCTACAGTGGATTCGCCAGAACCTCTTGAAGTGTGGAACGAGGTGCCTTCGGAGACCAGCGCCACAGGGAAAGGAACAGTAAAAAGGAAGTACCACGATTCCTGCTTGGATATTGGGTTCATTGAGACCAGTGACAACAAACCACAGTGCGTAATTTGTGGCAAAGTGTTGCCAAACAGTTCGATGTCCCCAGCAAAAATCCTCCGTCATTTCGAGGGGGTCCATCCAGATTGCAAGGACAAACCGATTGATTTCTTCAGAAGGAAGTACGGTGAACTCACAAAAGCCCAGAAAATTATATCCTATCACTCAAAAACAGTTAATGAAAAGGCTTTGAAGGCGTCCTACTTAGTCAGTTACCAAGTTGCTCAAGCTGGCGAAGCCCATACCATCGCTGAAAACCTTATCAAGCCTTGCGTAAAGGACAAAGTTGAATGTATGCTGGATGGGAAAGCCACGGAACTAGTAGGCACAGGTCCTTTGTCAAATAACACAATTTCGCGACGAATCGGGGACTTAGCAGAGGACGTGAAAGCTACTTTACTTCCACAAATAAAATGCACTAAATTTTCGCTCCAAATGGATGAATCAACGGATGTGGCCGGGTTGGCAATTTTAATAGTATTTGTGCGCTACCAGTACTTGGAGTCTTTTCAAGAGGATCTGCTTCTCTGCAAGCCGTTACCGACTAACACGAGTGGCGCCGAAAATTTCAAATCAATAGATGAACTTTTCACAGCGAGCGGTATCCCATGGGATAACTGCGTTGATGTGTGCACCGACGGCGCGAAGGCCATGACTGGAAAGACGTCCGGTTTTATCTCAAGAATAAAACAGAAAATCAAGGAGTGAAGCAGTAGCCACTGCGTCCTCCACCGCCATGCCCTTGCTGTGAAAAAAATGCCGCCTTCCCTAAAAGAAGTCGTGGATGAAAGTGTGATAATAATTAATTTTATCAAATCACGACCTAAGAATACAAGGCTATTCGAAATGTTGTGTGAAGACATGGACAGTCTACATACGTCTTTACTTCTTCACACAAAAGTGAGGTGGCTTTCTCGCGGCAAAACTCTGACTCGGCTCTTCGAAATGAAACCTGAAGTCAGAATCTTCCTGATTGACGACGACTTCGCTTTGGGAGACAGGTTGTGTGATGAGCGTTGGCTCATGAAATTGGCGTATTTAGCAGACATTTTTAAAAAACTAAATGACTTAAGTCTCTCGCTTCAAGGAAAAGCAGTAACTGTTTTTGTAGCCAGCGATAAAGTACAAGCGTTTAAAAAGAAAATCAAGTTTTGGGCGGAATCAATGAAAAATCGAATTCTAGATAGCTTCCCAATGGTAAAATAATTCACAGAAGAACTAGATCCCTACACACCTGGAGATGTCGTAAATGACTTTCACGTTCACCTGCTAAGTTTACTTGACAGTTTCAACTGTTATTTTCCGGAAGAACGCCACGAAAAAATTAAAGAAAAATTTTGGGTTGTGAACCCATACTCTGTCGGAAAAGCCAGCCTGTCTGACATCGCAGCAGTAAGAGTGCTTGATTGGACATCAGATTCTGCGATAAAAGAGAAATTTGCAACTAAGAAGTCACTATCAGAATTTTGGTTTCAGCTAAAAGACGAATTTAAAGTTCTGTCAGATAAAGCGAAAATCATCCTTCTGCCCCTTGCAACAACTTACTTATGTGAATCAGGATTCTCTGCCTATTTGTCTATTAAAACAAAATACAGATCCCGCCTCAATGCAGAGCCAGGTATTCGGTTGAAGCTGTTCCCGATTCAACCAGATATAGCGACATTGTGCAAAACAAAATAGTCCCATCTCTCTCGTTAGAGTCGTTCCCGGGCTATCGATGCCGAGTTACATTTTTGGTTTCGCAACTGTAAAAATGGATTTAAAATAAAAGATGAATGTGGATAACATTTTGTGGATTTGCAATACCTGCTTTGAATTCGTTCTGAAATGTGTTGCCTTACTTTATGTTTTTCGTTGTTGTTTTTCGGTTTATGTAGTTCCTTATTTCTCTGAAATTAGTGGAGAAAACAATATTTGGGATGAAATAAAACTTGATGCTTAACATGCCCAAATGTTAAATGCCTTCCATCGTCAATACTGCTGTCAATAGTAAGCTATTTAGAATTCGAAAAATAATTCGTGCTCTTGCTATATGATAAAAGGCTGAAAACTTGAAAAATACAGTTAGGTAAAAACAGATAAATATGCACATATGGGCACATATTGGGCACTTTATATAAAGACTTAAGTAACTTTCTTTATTGCTGATGACATGAATTTACCAAAAAATAATTTTTGTGCAACAGTACAGAAGACCCACTGGATCATTTCCATGGTACCACTTTCAATATTTACATTTTTTGGTATAATCGGATATGCAATATATTCAGTCTAAACACACATTTTATTTATCATTCAAAATCAGAAAAATGTATATTTAAAGCAACATGTAGCACAATACAAAATAGACCACTGTTGCATTTCCATGGCCACACTCTCAATATTTATATTGTTCAAAGCAACATGTAACTCAACAATATTTACATTGTTGACGACACATGGTATTAGGCTCTAGGGACAGCTGAGGTGGTATATGCATATATATTGTTGACAGAAGTACAAAATAATTTGTAGCTCAACAATTAAAAAGAAACCCAATGATGCATTTCAATAGCAACAATGTTCACCCAACTATATTATGAACACATGGGGTTTCCGTGGCAACACGTTTATTATGAGTGAGCACAGTGGAAGCCATGTTGTGCCAGTGCCACTATAACATCAACAATGGTGACTATCGTGTATACATTTACCTCGTTTAGGGGTAGAAATGGAGTGAAATATATTGATGCATCTACTACAGCCTCTCCTATCCTACTCACCCTCAACTTCTAGTGGTGCACACTTTTTATATAACAAGGCACTGGCATTAATTGTAAGGCTGATGACATTCCCACAACAATGGTTACGTGAATGCGCCACAATGATATGTTATACGTACACTGCCTATCTTGTTTACTTCAATTGATATCTGAAGGAGTACTATATTCCTTTTTGCTGACAGTCACAGGATTCCCATTTGCAAAGAATCTCACTACAGTTTGACCAGGGTTATTACAGAAGACATAAACCTGTTAATCTATCTTGGATATACAGCTAGACTTTGTGAAGAGATCTTCCTCTGTTACAAACACTACCATAAAAGGTTTTCTCTTAACGCTATGCTGTATTAAATCCTCCATTTCACAGGTATGTAAACAAAAAATACTACTGAGTTCTCCTACATCTTTTGGCTTCTGCAAAATCAGTACCTGAGGGCAAATGAGTGTGCCTCCAGACAAAGAATGAATGTTCACACTAACCAGATGTTGACCAGTACAATTATCTGAGAAGACAACTTCAAGCTTTTATCACCCCTCTGCACCTTCCAATTATTTTTCAATAAACCTGGCAAATCTGCCTCTCTGCTACAGTTGTGGCTGAAAGAGATAGCAGATGTGGAGGGTAGCTGTAAATATGTTACATATGCAATCACAAACAGTTGTCACAGAGTAGTTCTTCAACTTTACAAAACTAGCAGAGTACAAAATGATACACAGAATCTTGAGGTTGAACGCATCTTTTGGAAGCAAAAAAGCCACAGAAAATGGATGTGAAATTTGGAACCTGGAATGACAGTACCCTTTATGTGACAGGTTCAATCAGTGCAGCAGCAACAGTATTATCATAGAAATGTATAAATTGTATTTAGTAAGAGTGCAAAATTCAGATGGATGTTGTGATGGATCAGTCAGTACATTAACTAGGCCACACGCTGGACAACCAAAGAATCAAGGTTCAATTACTGACACAGGCAAGAGACTTCCCTCTTCTCCATAGCATCCAAACTGGTTCTGAAGCCCACCCAGCCTCCCATTCAATGGGCATTGGGAGCTATGTGCCTGGAGGTAAAGTGGCCAGGGCATAAAGCTAACCACTCATGTCTATCTTGTGCTGAGGTTAACAATATGTGGCATTATATTTCCACTCATGCACTTCACTTCATAGCATGGTACTTATTTAAATACAGAAACAGCTGTACCTTGTCAAGGCAGTCAGAAAGGATATGATATGAGTGCCAATGACTACTACATATTTTTATGTGCAAAATGCAATGCTAATCATCACTTACAAACATATAACATACTAAGAGGCCAATGATTTAATAATTCTGTTATCATGTGCATATACCTACTGAGAATAGCAGTAACAATGCAAAGAACAGCCTGTATGAGGACTGGGAAGCAAGTATTCAATCAATTCCCTGTGTAGAATGTGAATAATCTGCTGAATTTCAATAGAAAATGGTAAAAAAAAATATATTTTAAAACTAAGAACTCCAGGGAGAGAAAATATTTTAAAACTGACTACTGGGACTGAAAATGTACATGTAAATAGTAATAATTATGGGGTTAAGTAGTACACAAATTAAAATAAATTTACAGATTACCTGGTCCTGATTGAAGTCTGTGGGAAATAACCCAACCAGGAAAATCCACAAATTTATTCATTGCATGTGGAATAAAAACCAACCCATATCCCATGACTTGTGACAATCTCAGATTTTATTGCTGTTCACAGTGGTTCCTCGTCATGTAAGTTCCTTGACCTCGGTATTGTCAGTCTTCTGTGTAAACCCACCCTCCACTTGGAAGACCCGTCTTAGTGTGTCCTCTGCTAACATTCTATGCATCCCTCTACAACAGAAATTGGAAGCATATTTAAAGAAGAAAGAAAGAAAAAAAAAGTTACTGGAAACAAGGATCAAACTGGCAACTGCACCAAAGTGGCTGCAAAACCAAGGTCATGGTGGAGGTGTGAACAAAGACTGGCCTTCCAAGGTTAGAAAAGGTTTACATGGAACTCTGAGAGGATGCCATTGTCAAGGTACTTGCAAAAGAAGAGGAACCACTCTGAACCACAAGTTGGACCAGACCTTGCCACTAGTGTTTGGCCACATCCCAAAATACAACAAATTACAGAAACAAAAATCTATTATTTTATGTATTCATAAAAATGATAAAACTGACTATGCTACATACCATGATATTTGACTCTCATAAACTTCACACAAAATTTTATACAATGTTCTTTCAAAATTAACTACATACATACCTTTGGGATCCACGTTGGACTCATCTTTCACACAGAGCTGGAAAACTCTAAAATGCTTCCCTTCTAACAATAGGAGAAATATGGCTGTACAGTTCTTTCCTCACAACACTGTGTGTTATTTGCTTGCAGGTCACTATGGTTATTTTGGGAAGTATCTCTAGTTTCTGCTGTGCCACTGTAAGGCACTGTGTCTGCTGTAAGAAAAATGAGATGAAGCCTGCAGAGACAAGTACATCACAAACAGTGAGTATACTGAACACACCCTGCTGGAAATTAAATAAAAACACTGCTTTGCAGAAGTCCTCATGACAATCAATACAGAATAAAACTTGAAAAACATGCAGCTGGTTTTACTCCCAAAATGTAACTCCTGACTTATTCATTTAAAAAGGACCAGTCCTGGTAACAAATAAAATTCATACCAATGCTGTGGCCTCTATAATCTGAAGTACAGTCAATCGCAGTTATAACGATATCACCTCAAGCAACACATCACCTATAGTGTCTGATATTCTGTGGCACCAATTACCCCCTCACTGTTAACCATAACATTACACTACTCGGTTGCAACGACATCATTTATAACAACACAAAATATACAGTCCCTTTCATGACAATGAGACTAAGTTCCACTGTATCACATTTCATTGTTTATATCAAACACTCTGATTTTTGGATGTGAAATAGCGAAGAAAGAATTAATCACTATACACATCACACATTCCACCTCAACATGTGAAAGAGATAGCACCAAATGTAGAAATCAAGTGTGAAGACACTGTCTTCTTCTTCTTCTTCTTCAGTCGGCGCTTACAACCCTTGGTGGGTTTTGGCCTGCTTTACGATTTTGTTCCACAATCTTCTATCTTTACACTTCTCTCTCCAGTTTCTCTCGAATCTTCTTTAAAACCTCTTCTACTTGGTCAAGCCATCTCAGTCTTGGTCTTCCTACTGGTCTTGATGAACATGGTTCCCATTCAGTGAGTTTTTTAACAGTTCTTGTTGTGTCCATTCTGATTACATGCGCTGCCCAACG
>Ga0209629_10004489_pt1 | contig 10338 bp, 8 predicted proteins | sample TergutCu122P5_FD_187286 | JGI IMG/M metagenome (GOLD analysis project Ga0209629, IMG submission 187286) | Cubitermes ugandensis P5 segment gut microbial communities from Kakamega Forest, Kenya - Cu122 P5 (SPAdes) (version 2) | ecosystem: Host-associated > Arthropoda: Insects > Digestive system >... | reverse complement strand
ATGCAGAAACTGTGGATTCATTGAGCAGGGCTGTGTCTACTAAACTTTCTGAACTTATCGATTTAAAAGATGAGGATGTTGCTCTTGTTGTTGGGCTTGGAAATTGGAATGTTACTCCTGATGCTTTAGGTCCAAAGGTTATTTCAAAGATAATGATCACGAGGCACTTAATGCAGCTTGTACCAGATAATATCGATGACAAGGTGAGACCTGTTTGTGGTATTTCGCCTGGCGTTTTAGGTTTAACTGGTATTGAGACTGGTGAGATCATAAAAGGTGTAGTGGAAAAAATAAAACCTAAGCTGGTCATCTGTATCGATGCTCTTGCTGCAAGAAAATTGTCAAGGGTTCATAGGACAGTTCAAATATGCGATACTGGCATATCTCCTGGCGGAGGTATTGGAAACAGAAGAATGGAAATAAATGAAAAAAATATAGGAGCAAAAGTTATCGCTATCGGCGTGCCTACTGTTGTAAATGCCACTGTAATTGCAAACGATGCGATTGAAATGATCTTTGAGGAAATGATAGATAAATATGGTGACGAAGAGGATTTTCGAAAGATGATATCTTTTATAAACGAAGACGATAAATGGAGTGTGATCCAGAATGTTTTAACACCTTTTTATAGCGACTTAGCTGTAACACCAAAAGATGTGGATCAGGTTGTGGATTCACTTGCAAAGATCCTTGCTAATAGCGTTAATATAGCACTTCAGCCAGCTTTAACTTTGGATGATATAAATAGATATATTCAATGAAATTATTTGTTAAAGTTAATTTTTATAATGATAAACTCTATTTAATTTCTCTCGACACCGTCGAGAGAAATTAAATAAGAAAGTATTTTTATACAGAATTCATTAATTCATATCGATTTCTTTAGCCTCAACAATTTCCCTTAATTCTCGGAGTTTATTTTCCAGTAAAAATTTATCAGGTAAATGAAGTTTATAGTCTGCTATGAGTGCTGGAGACATGCTACGACTTAATGCATATTATGACTAGGTATATCAAGAAATTCTAACACGTAACTATCGCGAAGTGCTCTTAATCCTGGGCTTTTAGAAATGAGATACATATTTTTCTCATCTGAAATCATCGCTCGCTCAAAGAGCATGCTATCTATCTGACGTTCCAGTTCACGGGCAGAATAGTTATTTTTTTTTGCTAATAATAAGTAAAATTCTCGTGCTTCATCAGACTTTGCTCCCATCATAATAAGAACGTTGTTTGACCAACTAATTTCTCTCGACAGTGTCGAGAGTTTTTCGTTAGAATTGTATGTTTCAAAAAATTGTTTCATACGCCAAATATTTTGCGGAGAGAAACCACTTATACCTTTATAGTATGACTGAATAAATTTTGAGAAATCTGTAACGACAGATTTTCCCCATCCACTGTTTTTCACTTTTTTGCTGACATACTTGCCGATTTCCCAATAAAGAGATATCAATTCTCGATTTACAGCTCGAAAGGTGTTTTCTCTGGCATGTTCGATTATAGAAATAATTTCGTTATATTCAGGATTATTTGAGGGTACAATCTTATTGTTACTATTGTTACTCACGGAAATAAACACATCATCCTTTCGCTTAGAACACTTAAATATATATTTTCATTATGAACAAAAAGTGTAGAAAAAATTCACTATATATTATTTTATTCAAGATGTCACATTTAAGTTCTCATTTAATATAATAAATTAAAAGAATGTTAAGGAGAAAATTATGAAACGAGTAAAATTAGAAAGAGGAGAATTGGGAATGAATTTAAAGCCATATATTCCTGACCCTAGATTGCATTCAGAGGAACTCATTATACCTAGAACTGCTGAAGAGATGAAAATACGTTCTGATAGAGAAATTGAGATCCTTAAGCTCAGGGCTCAAAGCATAAATGAGAAACCTTGTTTTCACAATAATCTTCAGATGGTAAATGTTGAAGAAATTCAAGACAGCTTTAGCGATTGGAATCATTTTGATCTGCCAGATCAGATGGAACAATACGATCTTATGCGAAGCATTGAAAATGTTGGGTTATTAAATCCAATCTATTGCACCATCGATAAAGATGGAAGATATAGCGTAATAATTGGAAGAGTTAGACTCATTGCTTATTGCAATCTTTATGAACAAACTGGATTTAGCGATAAATATAAATACATTCCGACCTATGTGATTCCATTGGATGAAATAGATGAGCTTCAAATCCGCACGATGATGATTGAGTCGAACATTTGTTTCAGAAAGATCTCTAAATTCAATATGATCAGGGCTTTGATTGAGAACTATCAAATTATGAAGGAGAGCAAAAAATACAGGAACGAGAAAAATGTCGGAATGGAAATTGCGAAGTTGTTTAATGTCAGCGAAGCTACGACGTTTAATTTTCTGAAGACCAGAGATCTTTGCAATACAGGTCTTGCACTTTTGTACGATGAGAAGATAACATTGCAAATAGCTACTTATCTTGCGAAAGTTCCAAAGGAGACTCAAGAGAAGATACTTGAAGTTTATGGAGTAGAGGGAGTCAAAGCAATCCACAGATTAAAGCTTTTGACAGGAAAAAAAGATATTACTATGGAGGATCTGGAGAAACTCTTAAAGAGAATCGAAAAGATGGAACCATATATGACAACAATATCAATAACTGTTTGTAGTTTACTATTGGATACATTTTTAAAGCATTTGCTCTCGTTCAAAGAAAAATGTGCAAAGGTTCGAGCCAGTGTATTTTCAGGAAGATTTAATAATGTCTTTAAAACTAAATTTAACATGGCACAAATAGGATATTATCTCGAAGCCGGAAAATTAAGTGAAGTTACTATAAATAAACTCTTAGCAATAAGCATAAAGAAAATGGAAGCAATTAAATAAAAATCATTCGACATGGTTATAACAAGTTATCGAAAAATTTAAATAAAACTAAAGAAAATAAAAAACAAAAGAAGTGGATTGTTTGCTGTACAAAAAATAAACTTTACGTACATAAAAGCTTAACATTGATAAAAATGTATGGTTTTTTTAGTGAATATTATCCAAAGGTTTTTCTGATTTTTAGTAACATTTTAAGTATTGCTTTGGCTCTAAATTTAATATTTTAGAGCCAAAGCAGTATTTAAAAAATTGTTATAATGATAATCTATTTTTAATCTCAACAATCCTCATATTTAAAACTGGATGAACCTCATAAGGAGCTATTTCGCATAAAGGATCCAGCACAAATAGCCTCTCTTCCATCCTTGGATGAGGCACAACTAAATCCTCATCGTTTATTATATAATCGTTGAACATGATTAAATCTAAATCCATTGTCCTTGGGCCCCACTTAATCAATCGCTCTCTTTTTAGTTCAAGCTCAATGCTTAAAAGTTTTTCAAGTAGTTCATGAGGCTCGAGGATTGTCTCTACCTTGCAGACTCCATTTAAAAAGTCATCTTGATTTAAGTATCCTACAGGTTTTGTGGTTATAAAGCTGGATACTTTTTTAATTATAGTGCAATCATCTTCTATTTTTTTTAGCGCAAGGTTTAAATTATTCTCTTTGTCACCCATATTTGAACCTAAAGCAATATATGCTTTATTTTTTCTTCTAAACGTTGAAATAGACGCATAATCTAAAGAGAGACCAATTGGAGCCCATGGCTTTTTTATCTCTACCTTAACGGATTTTGCTCTTTCATATTTTATGAGTATTAATTTGCATAATTCATCTGCAGATTTTTCTAACAGATTGTATTTATTAGATTTAAATTTCTCATAGACGAAATTGCTGACCTCTCCATAATTAATGGTTTCCCGGATTGAATCATCTTTAATGCAATCTTTAAAGCTTGTATCAATTTCCACTGAGATTAAGAATTTTTGACCGAGTTTTTTTTCTTCTTCATAGACTCCAACATTTCCATAAACTTCTAAATCTTTTATCATTATTTTATCCATATGACACCTCACTTTATAGCTTCGTATACTTTAATAGCTTGTTTATGTTCTAAAACATCGTGGACTCTAACCATACAGCATCCTTTCATTATACCGATTATGGATGATGCAACAGATCCAATTGTTCTATCTGAAGCTTTATCTATATTTAAAAGCTTGCCTAAAAATCTTTTTCTAGATGTCCCTAAAATCACTGGATAGCCAAGTTCACAAAAGCTTTGCAGATTTTTCAGGACTATAATATTTTCATCAAAGTCTTTAGCAAAGCCAATGCCAGGATCAATCATTACTTTATCTCTTGATATACCTGCATCAATTGCTATTTGAATGCTCCCCTTTAAATCATTAAGGCAATCTTTTATAAAATCATTATAATTTCTGTTTTCCCTGTTGTGCATTAAACAGCATGGAACATCATACTTCTTTACTATATGAGCCATATTTTTATCTTTTTTAAATCCCCAGACATCATTAACGAAGCAAGCTCCTGATTTTATAGCCTCTTCAGCAACATCATGTTTATAGGTATCAACAGAGATTGGAATATCTATTTCTCTTTTTAATTTTTCAATGACTTTTATTATTCTTTCCATCTCTTCTTCAGATGATATAGGTACATTCTCTGGTCTAGTGGATTCACCACCTATATCCAGGATATCTGCCCCATGGTGAAAAAGCTTTATTCCATGTTCTACTGCCTTATCAAAACCAACGAATTTTCCACCATCAGAAAAGGAATCAGGAGTTACATTTAAAATTCCCATGATATACTTTCTTTTAAAATCGAAGTCTCTATTTCCAATTCTCATTTTATCCATTGATAAGTTTCAATGCTTCCTCCCTTTGAATTTTATCTTCCTTTAAAATTCCTAAAGCTGCAAGTGTAGTTGTTTTAGCATAGCACTTTTGTACTCCTCTCATGCTCATGCAAAGATGGATAGCCTCTATTTGTACTATTACTCCTTTAGCATTTAATCCTGAATATAAATCCTTTGCAATATCATTTGTAAGCTTTTCCTGGAGCTGAAGTCTTCTTGCATGAACTTCGCATAGTCTCACAAGCTTGCTTAGACCAACTACTCTTTTATTTGGAATATATGCTATGTGTATTTTGCCGAAAAAAGGCAACATATGATGCTCACACATAGAATAGAATTCTATATCTTTTTCAATAACGATATTATCATTATCTATGGAAAATGTTGTTCCTAAAACATCTTTCCCTTTCATTTTCATTCCAACAAAAATCTCTTCATACATTTTAGATATTCTTTTAGGTGTATCTATTAATCCTTCTCTGTTTGGATCTTCGCCAATTGCTTCTAAAATCATTAAAATTGCTTTTTCTATTTTGTCCTTATCTAAACTCATAGTATATTTCACCTTTCTTAAGAGATAAAGTTTTTATAAATCATAACAATTATAACAGATTTATAAAAAGAAGATCTAAAAACACTGGAACTTTCTTAAAATTAGTTTTAGTATTATATTGTTGTGAAAAAATATTCAAGGAGTTTTGTTTCGTATATGGAAGATAAATACATTAAAAACAGATGGATACTGCTCTTTGTAGTGGTGATGGCTCCTTTAATGGCTACTATTGATAGCAGCATTGTAAATGTGGCTTTGCCTACAATGGCAGGTAACCTTAAAGTTGATATAGAAGCAATTACCTGGGTTGTTACTATATATTTAATCGTAATTTCATCGATTGTATTAATTTTTGGAAGAATTGGAGATATGATCAGCAAATCCATAGTGTTTAATATTGGATTTATTATTTTTTCAATTGGTTCACTTTTATGTGGGTTATCTCATAGTTTTTCTTTTTTAATTTTTTCGAGGATTATTCAAGGCATAGGTGCTGCAGCTACAATGGCATCAAATCAAGGTATAATTGTTCAAATATTTCCACAAAATGAAAGAGGAAGGGCTCTGGGTATAAATGCAACTTTTGTTGCTTTTGGTACGTTAATAGGTCCTCCTCTGGGAGGCATGATTTTATCTGTTACAAGCTGGGAATATATCTTTTTAATAAATGTTCCAATTGGAATTATCGCTTCAATACTTACATTTAAATTGATGCCAAGATTCAAAAATACTAAAAGTGAAAAGATGGATATCAAGGGATCAATTCTCTTTCCTGTTGCAATTATGCTGCTATTTTACTCTCTTAGTATGTTGGAACAGCTTGGGTCAAATCTAATTATAATTTTGCTTGGCATATCAATATCAGTTTTATTAATTATAGTCTTTGTGCTAATAGAAAGGAAAATTGCAAAACCTCTTTTGGATGTGAATATTTTTAAAAATTCCCTGTATTCCCTGAGTGTTTTTTGCTCATTTCTTTCATATGTTGCTTTAAGTTGTATTAATATAATTCAACCTTTTTACCTTCAAGATGTTTTGAAGTTATCTGCAGGTAAGACAGGCATTTTCATGATGATTTATCCTTTAGTATTAGCTATTGCAGCTCCTTTAAGTGGGTATCTATCTGATAAAATAGGTTCGGAATTTTTAACATTTCTAGGGTTATGTTTAACTGCAGCTGGACTTTTATTCATGTCTTTCTTAAAGGAAAATTCAAGTTTATATATAGTCGCAATATTTATATCTTTTCTTGGAATTGGCAATGGGCTATTTCAATCTCCTAATAATTCCTTAGTCATGTCTACAGTTCCTAGAGATAAACTTGGAATTGCAGGAAGTATAAATGCACTAATTAGAAATATTGGTTTGACTTTTGGAATAATCTTATCCACTACCATATTATATAATAGTATGTCCATGAAAATTGGTTACAATGTTTTTGACTATGTAGAAGGAAGAGATGATGTTTTTGTATATGGCATGCACATAGTGTATCTATCTTTTTCCATGATTTGCTTAATTGGAGCTGTTTTAACGGCTATAAGGCTCATTAATAACAGAAAGAATAATAAAAGTTAAAATGATAAATAATAGATACAAAATGTAATTGGTTTCTTAACAAAATCTTTATAAATTAGATAAATTTTTAAATACTATCTTTATGCTTCTTTTAATATTATTAATCATATGAAGGAGGATTTTATGGGGATCATTATTATAATTTTTGGAGTATGTTTCTTAATTTTGCTTATTTATTTGTTTTATATACTATTTAGAGGTGAAAACTTATGAGCTTCATTTTAATCGAGGATATTTTCTTTGTATTTTTGCTCTCTTTGCTTGCAGTACCAATTGGATCATATATTTATAAAATCATGAACAATCAAAAGGTGTTTTTAACTAAAGTGTTTTCCCCAGTTGAACGGCTCATTTATAATGTTTTAGGTGAATCAGCGAAAGAAGAGATGAATGCAAAAAAATACTCTCTTTCAATACTTATTTTTAGCTTAATTGGACTTTTATTCCTCATTTTAATTCAAATGATACAAAGCGTTTTACCTCTTAACCCGGAGCAAATAAAGGGTGTAAATTTTAGTCTGGCGTTTAACACTGCAGCAAGCTTTGTTTCAAATACAAATTGGCAAGCTTATTCAGGGCAGGATACGTTGTCTTATTTAACTCAAATGTTAGGGCTTACAACTCAAAATTTTGTTTCGGCAAGTACAGGGATTGCAGTATTATTTGCTCTCATTAGAGGATTTATCTTAAAGAATAAAAATACTATCGGGAATTTTTGGGTAGATTTAACAAAGGTCACACTTTATATATTGATACCTCTTTCGTTAGTTGTGTCAATAGCCATTGCATCCCAAGGGGTTGTGCAGACATTCTCATCTTATAAACAAGTTACAACACTAGAAGGACAAAATACAGAGACTGTTCCATTAGGACCTGCAGCGAGCCAAATAGCTATTAAACAACTTGGAACAAATGGTGGAGGATTTTTTGGAGCTAATTCTAGCTATCCACTTGAAAATCCAAACTCTTTTTCAAATTTTGTACAAGTGTTCTCTATAATCATAATACCAGCTGCCCTTTGCTTTACCTTTGGAAAGGCTGTTAAAAGCCAAAAGCAAGGTATCGCCGTTTATGTCGCTATGCTTATTTTACTCATAATTTCTATTTCAGTGATCACTTTATGCGAAAAATATCAAGGTCCTGCATATAATGGAGTAGTAGCTTCTGGAAATATGGAAGGCAAAGAAGTTTTGAATGGAATAGGTGATTCGTCCTTGTGGGGTGCTGTAACCACTGCAGTTTCCAATGGTTCAGTAAATTCAATGCACGATAGCTTCACTCCTATCTCTGGCATGATTTTGATGTTTCAAATGCAGCTTGGTGAAATAATATTTGGAGGAGTTGGCAGCGGTCTTTATGGCATGATCGCATTTATACTCTTAACAGTCTTCATCGCTGGGCTTATGGTGGGAAGGACTCCTGAATTTTTAGAGAAGAAAATTGAACCATACGATATGAAGATGGTATGCCTTGTTATAATTACACCTCCGCTTTTAACGCTGCTAAGCACGGCATGGGCTGTTATGATGCCACAGGTTAACTCGTGGTTTACTACAAATATAGGCGCACATAGATTTTCTGAGGTTTTATATAGTTTTACATCCATGGCAAACAATAATGGAAGTGCTTTTGCAGGATTTAATGGGAACACTGTATTTACAAATGTCTTAGGTGGGATAGTGATGCTCCTTGTTCGATTTATCCCAATAGTTGCTGTTTTGTATTTAGCACAGAATTTAGCATCAAAGAAAAGTGTTGCAACAAGTGAAGGCACATTATCTACCAGCAATAGTCTTTTTATAGGGCTTCTATTATTCATCATACTTATCATTGGAGCTCTGAGCTTTTTACCGGCTCTGTCACTTGGACCATTAGCTGATTTTTTTACATCAATGAAATAGAGGTTTAAGTTATGAATATAAAAAGCAAAAACAATAGCATTTTAATGGATTCATTAAGTCAGTCTTTTAAGAAATTATCACCTAAAGTGCAGGTTAAAAATCCTGTTATGTTCGTTGTGTATATTGGAGCTATAATGACTACATTCCTTTATATAATTTCTTTTTTTGGAATAATGGATGAAGCTCCAGTTTATATAATAGTAATTGGCATCATATTGTGGTTTACAGTGCTATTTGCTAATTTTGCAGAATCTATAGCTGAAGGTAGAGGAAGAGCTCAAGCGGACAGCTTAAGATCGGCAAGGAAAGATGTAAAAGCAAAGAAATTAAAATCCATGAATAATGTCGAAGATTACACAGAAGTCTTATCCAGCAATCTTAAAAAAGGTGACATCGTATATGTAAAAGCAGGGGAGCAAATTCCTATGGATGGTGATGTCATAGAAGGAGCTGCTTCTGTTGATGAAAGTGCTATAACAGGAGAATCTGCACCTGTAATCAGAGAATCTGGAGGAGACAGGAGTGCTGTAACTGGTGGTACTACAATAATTTCAGACTTTTTAATAATAGAAGTAACAGCAGAAGCTGGAGAGAGCTTCCTCGATAAGATGATTTCTATGGTGGAAGGTGCCTCGAGAAAAAAGACTCCAAATGAAATAGCACTGCAAATATTGCTGGTTACCCTTACCATCATATTCCTCATAGTAACTGCGACACTTTTACCATTTACACAATTTGCATCTTCAAGCGTCAATTCTGGAAGTGCAATTTCAATTACAAATGTAATTGCTCTTTTAGTTTGCCTTGCTCCTACAACTATTGGTGCCCTTCTCTCTTCTATAGGCATTGCAGGGATGAGCAGGCTAAATCAAGCAAATGTTTTAGCTATGAGTGGACGCGCTATCGAAGCTGCAGGAGACGTGGATGTACTCTTACTTGATAAGACAGGTACAATAACCCTTGGAAATAGGCAAGCCAGCGAATTTATTCCTGTAGGAAGGGTTTCTGAAGAAGAGCTCGCAGATGCAGCCCAATTATCTTCTATTGCTGATGAAACTGCTGAGGGAAGAAGTGTTGTAATACTTGCTAAAGATAAATTCAATATAAGAGGAAGGGACTTATCTAAATTAAATGCTAGGTTCATCGAATTTACAGCAAAAACCAGGATGAGCGGAGTGGATTTCCAAGGAAATGAGATACGAAAAGGGGCTGCAGATTCTATTAAAGCTTATATAAACGAAAATGGCAGTGAATATCCTGAGGAATGTGATACTATAGTAAAAAGAATTGCATCTTTAGGCGGAACACCTCTTGTAGTATCTAAAAATCATCAAGTTTTAGGTGTAATAAATCTAAAAGATATAGTTAAAAATGGTGTGAAAGAGAAATTCGAAGATTTAAGAAAGATGGGGATTAAGACCATAATGATAACAGGCGATAACCCTTTGACAGCAGCTGCTATTGCAGCAGAAGCAGGAGTTGATGATTTTTATGCTGAGGCTACTCCTGAAGGTAAGCTTAAATTGATCAGAGAATATCAATCA
>Ga0209629_10004488_pt1 | contig 10339 bp, 10 predicted proteins | sample TergutCu122P5_FD_187286 | JGI IMG/M metagenome (GOLD analysis project Ga0209629, IMG submission 187286) | Cubitermes ugandensis P5 segment gut microbial communities from Kakamega Forest, Kenya - Cu122 P5 (SPAdes) (version 2) | ecosystem: Host-associated > Arthropoda: Insects > Digestive system... | reverse complement strand
GACGACCTGCTGTAGCAGATCCCAACTGGTGATCTGCGCCGCCGAGGTGATCGACACCTTCTTGTTCGGCAGGGCGAAGTACTTCTTCATGATCGCGTCGTTGTAGATGATGCCGTAGCCCTCGACGACGTACGGCACGCCCCACACGCCGCTGCTCGTCGACACGGCCAGCGACTGGTCGGACAGGTGTTTGTAGAGGTCGGAGTTCGTGAGATCGGCGCAGTAGTCCTTCCATGTGGCGTAGCCGACCGGGCCGTTGATCTGGAAGATCGTCGGCGGCTGCGACTTGGCCATCTCGGACGTCAGCTGCTGCTGATAGGTGCCGGACGCCGCGGTGACGACCTTGACATCGACGCCCTTCTCCGCCTTGTACTCCTTGACGATCGCGGCGTACTTGTCCGCGACCTCAGGCTTGAAGTTCAGGAAGTAGACATAGCCGCCGCCGGAGGCTGTCGAGCTCGCACCCCCCGCTGACGTGCTGGTCGAGGTCGTCCCGCCGCCCGTGTTGGAGCAGGCCGCGAGCCCGCTCAGCATGAGTGCGGCGGCGAGCGCGAGGCCGACGCGTCGTCCTACTGTGTTCATGTATTCGTCCTCCTTGACATGCGTTCCTCGCCTGGTGTCCCTTGCCGACCAGCCACGAGCCGGGAACGTTCCCGGGAACGTTCCCGATTCCCCACTTTATCGAATGTGAAGACCATTGTTCCACGTGGGCGGTCCATTGTGATGAAACCGTTATCCGCCCTGACGGAATGAGCCTTCCGCGGACCGGACGCCCTGCTACCCGCGCAGACAGTAGGGTGGAGCCATGCGCCGCGAAAGCCTCTGGGCCGCCGTCCTGCCCCAGGCCCGGTGGTTCCAGGGCAAGGGACTGCCGTGGCGCGGCCTGGAGCTCCATCCGTTGCCGTGGTACGGCGGGACGCCGGCCATGCGCATCCGGTCCGAGCTCGCCGTCGTCGACCTCGGGGGAGTGACCCAGACGTACCACCTGCTCGTCGGCTACGCCCCGCCGGGGACGGCCGAGCCTGGGGCGGTGATCGGACGGGCCACCCTCGACGGGTCCGACGAATGGGACGTCGTCGACGCCCCGCGCTCGGGCGTGGCGATGCGGGTGTTCGTGGAGGCGATCGCACGACCAGGTGTTCCCGGCATCACGTGGTACGGCGCGCCACCGCCTGCCGACGCACCCGCGAGTGTGCTGAGCGGCGAACAATCGCACACGAGCGTCCGGTTGGGCGCCTCGATGCTGCTGAAGATCTACCGCCGCCTCACCGACGGCCCGAGTCTGGAGGTCGGCGTGCTGGCCGATCTGGCCCGCCACGTGGACCCGGCCGACGCCGCCGGTCCGATCACCCCCGATCTCATCGGACGGTGGTCCACACCCGACGGCACCCGGGACCTCGGCTTCTTCTGCGAACTGGTGCCCGACGCCCGGGACGGCTACGAGTTCGCCGTCGCCGCGCTGGCGGCCGGTGAACCGCTGGAAGAGCCGATGCGCGCCCTCGGTGCGACGCTTGCGCGTCTGCACCACCAGCTCCGGGAGCTCTATGGGGCACGGACCGCCCCGGCGGCCGAGCTGGTCGGGGCCGTCCGTGAGCGCGTCCGCCAGGCCGCGCGGGAGACGCCGGCCCTGGCCGATCTGCAGGACGGGCTGCTGGCGCGTCTTGTCGCCCCGCCCGGCGACATGCCGCTGCAACGCGTCCACGGCGACTTCCACCTCGGCCAGGCGCTCCTGGGGGCGCGCGGCTGGGTCGTGATCGACTTCGAGGGGGAGCCGCTGAAGACCCCCGACGAGCGCCGCGTCCCCGACAGCCCCTGGCGGGATGTCGCCGGCCTGCTTCGGTCGCTCGACTACGTGCGGCACACGCACCCGGACCCCGACGGCCCGGAAGCGCGCGCCTGGCTCGCGGCCGCCCGGGCCGGCTTCCTTGGGGGTTACCTCGGTACGGGAGCGGTGTCCATGCCGGGACTGCTCCAGGCGTACGAAATCGACAAGGCCGTCTACGAGTTCGGCTACGAGACCCGGAACCGCCCCGGCTGGGCCGCCACGCCCCTCGGGGCGCTACGCGAAGCCGCGGGCCGTCCGGTGTCGCCGCGGTGATCCCCCCCCCGCGAACCGTCCCACACCACGGCCGGCCGAGACCGCCTCACACCCAGCGCCGCGTGCCGATCGCCGCAATGGGCAACAGCGCGGGTGTGCCTGAGCCGTCGCGGCGTCCCGTCGTGGGCGGCAGGTCGATTGGCACGCCCGACGCGGCACAGGCGACCACCGGACGAGGCCCGGCGAACGCGCGCAGCAGCACGTCCTCACCCTTCAGGAACCGGTGGCAGCGCACGCCGCCGGTGGCACGTCCCTTGCCCGGATACTCCGCGAACGGGGTCGCCTTGACGTTGCCCGGCTCGGTGCCGGGCAACGCCGTCGACGAACCGGACACGGTGACGACGACAGCGTCGTCCGCGGATGTGGCGCCAAACCAGACGACGTGCTGCCCGCGCGCCAATTTGATGCCCGCCATGCCACCACCGGCCCGGCCCTGCGGGCGCACCGCGGCAGCGGGGAAGTGCAGCAGTTGCGCATCGGTCGTGACGAACACCAGCTCTGCGTCCGCCTCGGTCAGCTCGACGGCTCCGACAACCTCGTCGCCGTCGGCCAGCCGGATCACCTCCCAGGCGTCCTTGCCCAACACGTCGGGAACGACGCGCTTGACGACCCCGTCACGGGTTCCTAGCGCCAGCCCGGCCGAGCCGGACGCCAGCGTCGTCAGGGACAGGGGCCGCTCGTGCGGCTCGAAACGCACCAGCTCGGAGGCGCGCGAACCGCCCTGAGCGTTCGGTGCGTTCGCGGTCAGCGGAACGGTCGGAAGGTCGATGGCCCGGAGCTTGATGAGGCGTCCCAACGACGTGACGAGGCCGACCTCGGCGTGGGACGTTGCCGCGATGACGCTGGCGAGCACGTCGTGGCCGGCACGGGGCCCCTCGGCGGGCAGGCCCTCCGCGGCCCCTTCGGCCGGGAGGTCGATGCGGGCGAGCAGCCCGGTGGCCGACAGCATCACCCGGCACGGCCCGTCGGGGATCTCCAGTGGGGCTGCCGCCGCGACCGCGGCCCCGCCGGAGGACTCCAGCAGCACCGTACGGCGGGCATCGCCGTACGTCGTCGCCACCTCCGCCAGTTCGGCGGTGACGACGGCGCGCAGTTCGGACGGGTCGTCGATGATCCGGGACAGCTCCGCGATGCGTCCCGTCAGCTCGTCGCGTTCCGCCTCGAGCCTGATCGTCGACAGACGCGTCAACTGGCGCAACTGCATGTCGAGGATGTAGTTGGCCTGGACCTCGGTGAGGTCGAACGCCTCGATCAAGCGGGCCCGGGCCTGCGCGACCTCGTCGGAGGATCGCACGATCGCGATCACGTCGTCGATGTCGACGATCGCCAGGAGCAGTCCCTCGACGAGGTGCAGGCGGTCCTGCGCCCGGTTTCGCTGGTAGCGGCTGCGCCGCAACGTCACCGCCGTCCGGTGGTCGAGGTAGACCTTCAGGGCCTCGATCAGGCCGAGCGTGCGCGGCTGGCCCTCCACCAGCGCAACGGCGTTGATCGCAAAGGTGTCCTCCAGCTTCGTGAGCTTGTACAACTGTTCCAGCAACGCCTCGGGATTGATGCCGTTCTTCACCTCGATCACCAGGCGCAACCCGTGCTCCAGGTCGGTGAGATCCTTCACGTCGGCGATACCGGCGATCTTCTTCGCCTGGACGAGCGACTTGATCTGCTCGATGATCCGCTCGGGCCCGATCATGTACGGCAGTTCGGTGACGACGATGCCGCGGCGCCGCGGCGTCACCTGCTCGACACGGGCGCTCGCCCGCAGGCGGAACGTCCCGCGTCCGGTCTGGTACGCCTCGCGCACCCCGTCCAGCCCGATGATCGTGCCCCCCGTCGGGAAGTCCGGACCGGGCACGAACCGCATGATCTCGTCCAGGCCCGCGTCCTCGTGCGCGAGCAGGTAGCGCAGCGCGCCGACCACCTCGACCAGATTGTGGGGGGCCATGTTCGTCGCCATGCCGACGGCGATGCCCGAAGCCCCGTTCACCAGAAGGTTCGGGAAGGCGGCCGGCAGCACGACCGGCTCGGTCTCCTTGCCGTCGTAGTTGGGCCGGAAGTCGACCGTGTCCTCCGACAGGCCGGCGGTCATCGCGAGCGCCGCGGGGGCCATGCGGCACTCGGTGTAGCGCATGGCGGCGGGCCCGGCGTCGAGCGAACCGAAGTTGCCGTGCCCGTCGATCAGGGGGAGGCGCACGGCCCACGGCTGGCCGAGGCGGACCATGGCGTCGTAGATCGCCGAATCGCCGTGGGGGTGCAGCTTGCCCATCACGGTCCCGACGACACGGGCGCACTTGACGAAGCCGCGGTCGGGCCGCAGGCCCTCGTCGTCCATCGAGTAGAGGATGCGCCGCTGCACCGGCTTCAGCCCGTCGCGGGCATCGGGCAGCGCCCGGGCGTAGATCACCGAGTAGGCGTATTCGAGGTAGCTCGACTCCATCTCGTTCGAGAAGTCGACGTCGAGGACGCGTTCGGACTCCTCGTCTGGGGTCGTCGGTTCCGCCATCGCCGCCTCGTGCCTCCTTCGTGGGCCCGGATCGCCGCCCCGCGGCACCGGCCACCGGCTATTGTGCCAGGCCGGTCCACCAGCCCGGACGACGCCGCGCCGCCACGGCCGGCGGGCGTGAGATGATGGGCACCGTGTCCGACAGCCTGCCTCCGCCGTACGGAGCGGCGAGCCTGGCCGAGATACTTCCCGCGGTGGCCGCCCATGTTCTCACAGCCCCGGACCGGGCCGCGGAGGGCGCGCGTGACGTCCTGGGACTGCCGCCGTCCCGCCGGTACGTCGTGTGCCTCGTCGACGGGCTCGGCACGGACATTCTCCACGCGACCGCCGATGAGGCTCCGGTACTGGCGGCGGCGCTGGGCACGGCCATTCCCCTGAGTTCGACGCACCCGTCGACGACCGCAACCGCCATCACGACACTGTCGACCGGGACGGCCCCCGGCCGGCACGGCATCGTCGGCTACTCGTTCCGCAGCGCGCCGGGCCGCCTCCTCAACGCCTTGACGTGGGCCGGGGGGCCGCGGGACCCGGTCGCCTTCCAGCCCGTGCCCACCTGGTGGGAACGCCTCGCGGGACGTGGCGTGGCGACCTCGGCGGTCGCCCCGGAGGAGTTCATGGGGACGGGACTGACCCGGGCGTCGCTACGCGGGGCGCGCTTCGTCCCGGTCGCCGACGAGCGCGACTCGGGTACGCGGATCGCCCAGGCCGTCGCGGCGTCGGCCCGCGGCGAGGCGTCCCTCGTGTACGTCTACGAGCGCAGCCTGGACCGCGCCGGGCACACCCACGGGTGGCGCTCGCCGCAGTGGCGCCAGGCGCTGGCCTGGGTGGACGGCCTGGTGGGCGGCCTGCGCGCCAGTTTGGACCCGGACGTGTGCCTGCTCGTCACCGGCGATCACGGCATGGTCGACGTTCCGGCGGACCGCAGAATCGTCTTGGAGGACGAGCCGCGTCTTGTCCGCGATGTCGCACTGGTCGGCGGCGAGGCGCGTTGCCGGTTTGTGTACACGGACGAACCCGAGCGGGTCGCCGCCGCCTGGGCGGCGGTGCTGGGGGAGCGGGCACTCGTCGTGCGCGGCGACGACGCGATCGAGGACGGCTGGTTCGATGAGGTGCCGGCCCGGCTGCGGTCGCGCATCGGGGACGTGGTGGCCGTCCTACGGCAGAATTGGGCGCTGACGACCCGGACGGTCCCCGGGGAGGCGCGCATGGTGGGAATGCACGGTGGCGCGACACGATCCGAGATGGGCGTGCCGCTGCTGATCGATCCAGGAGGCGGGAGTGATGGCGGTACCCGGTGAGTTGGTCTTTTTCGGCGGCCCGATGAACTCGGGCAAGTCGACGATGGCCCTGCAGATGAACCACACCCAGTCGGCGCACGACCGCGCGGGCCGGCTGTTCACGAGCCTGGACCGTGCCGGTGCGGCCCACATCACGTCACGGATCGGCCTGGAGCGTCCCGCCATCGAGGCCGACGCGGACTTCTCGTTCTGGGACTACGTGGTCGGGGAGATCCGCGCGGGCCGGCGGATCGACTTCCTGGTGTGCGACGAGGCCCAGTTTTATTCGCCGGCCCAGGTCGACGAACTCGCCCTCATCGCGGACGAACTCGGCGTCGACGTGTTCTGCTTCGGCATCATGTGCGACTTCCGGACACAGATGTTCCCCGGCGCGAAGCGTCTCGTCGAACTGGCGGACCGCGTCGAGACGATGCCCGTGCAGCCGCTGTGCTGGTGCGGCCGCCCCGGAACGCACAACGCCCGCGTGATCAACGGCATCATGGTGACCGAGGGCGACCAGGTGCTCGTCGGCGACACCGAACCCGCGGGTACGGGCGGGGTGCAGCAGGTCCACTACGAGGTGCTGTGCCGCGTCCACCACCGGGCGCGGCAGCCGAAAGGCTTCTCGGGCGCGACGCTCAGTCCGGCCCCGCTGCCGTTCGGGGAGGGCTGAGCCCTATTCCGCCTTGCGGGCGCCGAAAAGGATGTCGTCCCAGGCGCTCGGCACGACGGCGCGCTTGCGGCTCTTGCGTGGGGCGGGGGCGGCCTCGGGCGCCACCTCGGCGGGCATCGTCGGGACGGGGGCAGGTTCCGGGGCAATCGGTTCGGAGGCCGGTGCGGCGACGGGACGCGCCGACTTCGGCGCCGCTTTCTTGGCCGCGGACGCGGAACCCTGCGGTCGCGCGCGCGGGACGGCGGGGGCCGGGGGAGCGGCGATACGTCCGGTGATGTCGGCGTACAGGTTCACCGAATCCTCGTCGATCTCCGCCAGCATGTCGTACAGCACGTCGAGATCCGACGGGGGGGTCGGCACGATGTCGAAGACACCGTCCACCTCGGCGAGCGTGGCCGGGGTGAAGTCGGTCGGCTCGGCGAGAGCGTCCTGCCCGTGATCGAAGACAACGAACGACTCCCGCGCGGGCCACGCGACATCCTCGAACACGAGCGCGTCCGCGGCACGCCCGCGCGAGGGCACCGGTCGGTCGTGCAGGTCGAGCGTCGGCTCCTCGTCCGGGTCGCTCGCGCGGCGCCGACGGCCATTCTTGGGCTCGGCGGCCACGTCGCCGATCAGCCACCGGGCCTCGGGATTGGCCGGAACCGAGAAACGTCCCCGCTGGTCGAACGTGAACAAGGCCTCGTGGACCGCCGAACCCGACTCGTACGCCACGCGAACCGTCCACAACCGGTCACGACCGCGCCAGGCGTCCCACGTCAGGGCCTCGGGAAACACGCCCCGGCTCGTCAACCGGTCGCCGATGACATCGGCGAGGGGCCGGTGCGACCCGGTTTCTGCCGCGCTACGGCGCACCTGGCAGCCGGTCGCCATGGCGGCCATGTGTTCCCGTTCCGCCAGGACGGGCTCCGCGAACGGCACGATCGAGTCGAGAGACACCCCGGCGGCCTGGGCGACCTCCTGGGCCGACTCGCCCGCCCGGATGCGCGCCTGGATCTCCCGCGGCGTCAAGGCGGCATCCATCGGCATCTCCATCGTCTGGTCGGTTCCGCGCCTGACCGCACACTGAGACGGCCCGGCACGCGGTCTCCAATCTACCGCGAATCCACGCCCTACCCCAGACCGCCACGGCACGCGGCGGCGCGCGGACCCCACCCGGGGCCTGTGCGGGATTGCGCCGCGGGGGCTTCACGCTGTCCAGTGTGCGAAACGCGGCGGCGTAAGGTGCCAACTTTCACACGATGTGGTATGAATGTGCCGCCGGAACTGGCGGACCACGGGAAGGACACTATGGCCACCGACTATGACGCTCCTCGCAAGACCGAAGAGGAGCTGCAAGAGGACTCGCTGGAGGAACTCAAGAGCCGGCGCAACGACAAGGCGTCCGGCCAGGTCGACGAGGATGAGGTCGAGGCCGCCGAAGCGTTCGAACTGCCAGGTGCCGATCTGTCGCACGAGGAACTCACCGTGCGAGTTCTGCCGCGCCAACCTGACGAGTTCACGTGCGCGGGCTGTTTCCTGGTCAAGCATCGCAGCCAGATCGCCGTCGTCCGCGATGGCAAGGAGTTTTGTGTCGACTGCCTGTAGCGGGCCGTGCTACAGCATCACCTTCACGCGCTTGGGGGGAGCCTGATAGCGCTGGGACGCGAACCGGTTCACGAGCAGTTGCGCGACCGCCAGACCGATCCCACTGGCGACGAACCACGCCACGGCCACCGACGTGTGGACCTCGGGGTCGTGCGGATCCGGTGGTTCCTCGCCGACGACACGGGTCCACAGGCCGTGGACGCCCTTCTGGGCCGCATACGTCGCCACCGCCCCGAGCGCCGCGACGGTCAGCTTGTTCGTGAGGCTCATCGGTCCCGCCTTTCCGGTCACGCCCGTCCGCGTGGTCCTGCCCGCCATCCTAGACCAACGCGTCCGGCTAGGCTGACGGCCATGAATGAGCCCGTCGTGCAGGTGAGACGCCTCGATCCCGGGGTCCCCGCCCCGCGCTACGCCCATCCGGACGACGCCGGCGCCGACCTGGCCTGCGCCGAGGATGTCACCTTGGCGCCGGGAGAGCGCCGGGTCGTGGCCACGGGGGTGGCCATCGCCCTGCCCGAGGGCTACGCCGGTTTCGTCCATCCGCGCTCCGGCTTGGCGGCGCGGTGCGGGCTCACGATCGTCAACGCGCCGGGGACGATCGATGCCGGCTACCGCGGCCAGATCATGGTGTGCCTGCTCAACACGGATCCGGTCACCCCGATCACGTTGGCGCGCGGCGACCTGATCGCCCAACTGGTCGTCCAGCCGGTCGCCCGGGCCCGGTTCGTCGCCGTTCACGAGTTGCCCGGCTCGGTCCGGGGTGAGGGGGGCTCGGTCCGGGGTGAGGGGGGCTACGGCTCGACCGGCGGCGTGCGCGCCTGGGAAGGCCACGCGCCGGCGGCCGGCGAAACCGGGTAGTCTGAGGGCGACACCAGACGTACGTGGGGGCGACACGAGGAGGACGTGACACCGTGATCTTTGGACGCAAGGCGAAGGCCACCGACATCGTGGAACCGATCGACGAGGAGGTGCTGGAGGACCAGACCGACGACGATGAGGATGACATCGACGTCGAAGACGAGGTCGAGGAGCCGGACGACGAGGACGAGGACGACGAGGAGCCCCTCGATGAGTGGCAGGCCCTGGATGCCAGCCAGGATTGGCGCTACGACGGTCCGTTCGACATCGGCGAGGTCGACCTGGATGCCGACAACGTCGAACGTCTCGACCTCGGCACCGTGATCCTGACGCCGTTCGATGGCATGAAGATGCAGCTCCAGGTGAACCCGGCGAACAACCAGGTCCAGGCGGTGCTGATCATGCACGCCCAGTCGGCCCTCGAGGTGGCGCTGTTCGCGGCGCCCGCCTATTCGTCGATGCTCGCCGAGGTGCGCACCGACATGGCCAAGGCGACCGAGGACGCCGGCGGCACGATGCAGTTGGCCGCGGGTCCGTTCGGCACGGAGGTACGCCGCGTGCTGCCCGTGACAACGCCGGACGGGCGCGCCGGCCAGGCCGCCACGCGCACCTGGTTCGCCGAGGGCCCGAAGTGGCTGCTGCGCGGGGTCCTTATGGGCGAGGCCGCCACCCGCGAGGGGGAGGGTGGTCCCGCCGCCCTGTTGTACGAGTTCTTCTGCAACCTGGTCGTGCGCCGTGGGGACGATCCGCGCGTGCCCGGCCAACTCATCCCGATGACCGTGCCGCCGTCCCTGGTCGCGAACCAGATGCCGTCAGCAGCCGCCGACTAGGTGACACCATGACTCCGCCGGATGAGGGACGACCGGTGTTGCGCCGGGTGGGTGCCGCGTTGCGCCGGGCCCTGTCCAGCGACGAGGAACCGGCCCCAGAGGAACACCCGACGACCACCGTCGCCGGCGTGACGCCGATCGGCACCATCGTGCCCCGTCGTCGCGCGATGGTGCGCGGCACGCTGCAGACCGTCACCGTGAGCCCGCGACTGGGGACGTGCTCGCTGCAAGCCGACCTGACCGACGGCACCGGCACGGTCCGGCTGGTGTGGATGGGGCGCCGCACGATCGCGGGCATCGAGCCCGGCCGGCGCCTGGAGGCGTCGGGCATGATCGCCGCCGACCACGGCGGACGTGTCATGTATAACCCGGTGTACGAGCTGTTGGCGGGGGAGTAGGGCTAGGCGAGCGGCCCGGCACCGAGCGTGACGGTCGCCGTGTGGGACGTCCCGGACCGGTCGGACCAGGTCACCGACACGTCATCGCCCGGCTGGTAGCGCGAAAGGACCGACTTCAGGT
>Ga0209629_10004487_pt1 | contig 10339 bp, 6 predicted proteins | sample TergutCu122P5_FD_187286 | JGI IMG/M metagenome (GOLD analysis project Ga0209629, IMG submission 187286) | Cubitermes ugandensis P5 segment gut microbial communities from Kakamega Forest, Kenya - Cu122 P5 (SPAdes) (version 2) | ecosystem: Host-associated > Arthropoda: Insects > Digestive system >... | reverse complement strand
TGTGGCTTCACTCTCTCAAGGTCGCACAGCTGCTGCGCAGTGCGGCTTGTTTACACACAAATCAGTCCCGGTCATATTTGAACCACCTTGTATATATGCGTGATATAGATGAACGTCAGTCCTCAGTGGGCTTGAAGTTGCTTATATTTCGAACAACTTTCAGCGCACCAATTTCCGGATCTTTACATTAATTTGTGCTTGTATTTTTCCCACGTCGTAAGATCTTGCGAATTCCATGTTAGTATCACAGAGCATGTGCAGTCAGTGTAGCTGTGTGATGTTCATATCAGTTGCATGAAAATCTGTCTGTTGGTTTGCAAGTTACTGGGCTTGTTGGATGTCATATCATAGGCGTGTTTGAGAATATGTTGAAACCACTAACAGCCATCTTTTCAGTAAACAATAAACGTGCTGTCACTTTTAAATAAAGGGGCGGTATTTTGTCTGACCAGCATCCTTTGTCACTTTTTGTCGGCTTTCTTATTGTATAAAGTGTAGCCCACTCGGCGCAGACTCACAAGCTCGTTGGAACTGCGGCAGGGTGTGACAAGCGACATTGGTCAGTTAAAATAATGAACCCACACAACAACTTCCAGTAATACAGTAGTTTGATCTAGTTGTGTTTGTTTGTTTCTTTGTTAGATACTTTGTTAATTTATCCGTTCTCTGGGCGTGGAGTACGTGCCGTTAAGTGTAATCTTGCAGACCAATAGTACGCCCAATTGGGTCTGCGTGAGTACGTGTGAAGCATATAACATATCGGCCAGCAGTACTTGATTCCGAAAACTGTGGACCGAGCGTGGGAACCGAGCGGGTTTATTCTAAGACGGAATATGGTGGTTACATAATATTCACCACTGTGTTCGCACGTGATTTGTACTTTTATGAATAGCTTTTCTTCTGATGTTAGAAGCATATAATTTGCCATATGCAGTGCGCGTGTCTGAGTCAATGTTTTATTTCACTCTCACAGACTTCTGTAATTTGTGTTTACTCTGTGACAACCCGATTCGCGGGGGTACCTACTGTTTGTGTTTGTGTCTGCAGAAAGTCTGGTGACCTGGAAAACCTTGAAAGACTTGTAATAGACTTGATTCTTATGTTTGTGCCTGAATATCTGGAAGTAAGTGGAACAGATATGCAAAACAGCCCGCATGTGACTGCGATTTTTTTTTTTTGCTGCAGTCAATGCACGAACACAGCACTAAGTATTTTTATGCGTGTACTGTATATTTTATTTGACTAACCAGTTAACTGCATTTAGCACAGTAATTCTGGGAAATTAAGAGACCATCAGCTGTTTAACCCTTCAAAGCCTAGTGGCTACTGTGTTTTCCACAACGATTAACGTTCAAAAATTCTACATTCTTCCTACACAGTGTATTTATGCGTTTTATATGGATCTCAAAACAAAAAGCGATTATTTTTCCTATACAGTATTAACTAATTTATTTTCATAACCGAAACGAAATGTGATTACTGAAGAACGAACTGAATGTTTAAATATGTTTCAGGTTTTAGTCTTTAAGGGTTAAAATTTCCCTCTTATACAATTCTGAAATTTGTACCGTATTCACAAGAGTCATTTGAAACCGGTCCTTACCATCACATTCTATTTATTTAAGATTCACTTGTATATCATGCTCCCATCATCGTCTAGATCTTCCAAATGTTGTCTCAGGTCATCTGACTGAAGTTTTGTGTGCATTTCTTATATTTTAGGAGCATAAATTATGTTTCACTTAATGATAATGCAGGTTGCATGATAGACAGCCTCATCATTTTTTGTTTTTACAAAATATTATTAGGGCTATAAAATCAAGGACGTTGGGATGGGCTTGACATAGAGAGTACTTACCTAGGGGAGGGTATATAAAATGTATGTTAAAGTAATTTACCAGTGCAAAACTCTGAATGGCGTTGGTGGTGTTCCAACTTCGGGTGTTCACACGACTGTCATTATTGTATCGTTGCTGACAGGGATTTTAAAAAATACGAAGAACGAACTTTCCTTAGTTTGCGCCGTGTATGCAGAGTGAGACGATCGTTGGCTGTTTTGTGTGCTTGTCGGTGTCTGAAATTCAAACACTGAATAGACAGGAACTTTTAAAGTGTTAATTATATTCTGTTCCTTTGAAACCGTAAGAGGGCGCCAGTCGAAGAATAGGCGCCAGGCAGTGTCTGTTTTTAATCTGTTTGAAGGGAATGTAGGTACATGAGTTACAAGCAAATGGGGAAAGGAACTTTTTCCAGTAATTGTTGCCCTATCTAATTACACTTCACTATGTCTTTAATTATGTTTTGTTGACTGTAGAATTCGTATTTATCGTCAGCAGAGGGTTGACTGCGAATTGCGGCTTCTTTTCACTTTCAGTGCTATGGAACTTGGCGAAAATTAACAAACAAATTTGATGAGTTCTTGAAAATTTAACAACATATCCTGTGATTATACGCCTCAAGGTGAAAGAGATATTTAACCTTATGTAATAAAAGCAACAAATGCCCACTGCATATGTTGGTTTTCATATTCCTTAATGCACGGATATGGGACTCATTAAGTTGAACCAGATATTACAATCTTTAAAACTAGGGAGTTTTGTTTCGTTGATTCTGTGTATTCTACTACAGCTTTGAAGATGATGTGTCGGTAACTCATAAATAACTAAACATACGTAATATGACCTTGTGCGGAGCTGTATAAACATTTTTGTGAATGTTTTCGCACGTTGGCACAACATAAGCAAGGCAGCAAGGCCTTTTGTTAAGTTATGTTCTAAAATTGAACAACAGTATTTGCTAGAATACTTTAGCTGTGTGTGTGCAGGCCAAGTGATTTTCTTTTTTCCATGGCGCAACAGCTAGTGGGCCAAGGCCTCCTTATTATCGAGGATTCATGATCACACTCAGACACACCATACTCGGTAGGAGTACTGTGGACGAGTGACCAACCCGACGCAGAGACCTCTACCTGACAAAACACAACACTCACAAGAGACAGACATCCATGCCCCCCGGCGGGATTCGAACCCACAATCCCAGCATGCGAGTGGCACCCACGCCTTAGACCGCGCGTCCACTGGGATCGGCAGGCCAAGAGATTACCGATGACATATGTCAGTATGTACAAAATCACGATTATGTGTATGTCCAGTAATCACAAACACATTGTGCTGGAGTAAAATAATATAGCAAGAGATTAGGCCTATGCAACGTACTGCATAATCGGCTTCAAGAAAGGATTTTGTACCTGTCTGGTTAGAAGGCAAACACTTCGATTGACTACAATGCATCGTCAAATTTCATTAACCGCCGTTAATAAAATTTTATGACTTCACTTCATAGTTTGCTAGTACAAACACTGTTTAATAAGCAGCTTTGTAGTGAAGCATCTTCCTTTCCCTTAAGTTAATTATTTTGTAGTTTAAAGAGGTCTAAACAGACCATCTAACTACCTGCTATTCGTGCTACATACTCCTTCCATCTTATCCTCTTTTATTGTATTGTCTCTTTACGAGTAAGTTGTTTGGTGAGGAGAACAGGTTATCATTTCTTATGCAGTTTTCTTCAGCCTGTTCCTGTTGCTTGGGTCCAGATATCACTTCAGCACCCTGTTCTCAAACATTTTAAATCTTGCGGTGGAAAAACACATTTTTTGAACGTAAAACAATAACTCCAGCTGTAGAAAGCGGAATTTATGTGCAGACTGAAATTTGTGGGTTCCCTTCTAGTCGAGTATCTGGGATAAATTGTCACTTGGTAGTTCTCTAGTTCCAGTTAATGCCTGCGTAGTTCTGTAATTACCACGCTCCTTTTTGTGACTGTGCGTGCATAACATTGCAACTTTCACACTTCTTTTAGTTGGATTCTGTTTAAGGGAAAACAGCTTAGCAGGACATTGCACTCTATTCTCACAGGCCCGCGCAGCTTCCCGCAAAAATCGAAATTTAGAAAGACGTAGACATTGTAGACACGATTATATGAATGGCTTGACGTGATTTACGCTTCAAACACAAACAGACACTGAATAGGCCGATTTATAGTGCATTGAAATTTCGAAAAATAAAAAAACTTAGTCTTAAGATTAACTTAAAAAACCAAGGAGATTAGACATTGTGATTTAAAGTAGGTGTGTGAGTACTGGTACATGTAGTTCTATTTATATATTTGTAAATGCAGTTGAAAATCGCGTTAGGTTACAGTTATACTGATGACATGATTTTTGTAACACAGTTTTTAATATAAGACATAAATTGTATCGCTCATTTGCGACAAGAGTGTCACAACTGAAAATTTGGCATTTTTGAGTTACTGGTGTAGAAAGAAACGTTTGCAGATGCACTTTTAACAGGTATATTGTCATAATGCAGTTTGCAAAACTTGCCGCTGGAGAGCAGTTGTGTCGTCGTTGCACTCATAGAAAATTATAGCACTTCAAAACCTTTAAAAGCTTCTCCTGAAAAATCACAGATTTTGAGTTGTGGCACTCTTGTCGCAAATGAGCGATGTGTAGCCTCACGGTCTGCCCTCGCCCCAGTGAAAAATTCTGGGTGCGCCCTGGTTCGAACAACTTTGACATGAGTCGTCCGATTTGCACCAAGTTCGGCCAGGAAACTACGAGGTCTGACAACCCAGCACATCGTCGTAGCATTAAAGTGTAGAAACTGCAAATCCTTATTTTCGGGATCATTACCTGCGGCCAGTCGCTGGCCTCTCACCCCGGAGGGTTGGGTTCGATACCAGGCCAATACATGCTGGATTTGTGGTAGACGAAATGAATCTGGGAGGGAATTTTCTTGAGTACGTTACGTTGTATACACCAACAAATCTGACACATGACGTATGGGGCGGTTGGTTATATAACTCAACGACTGGTGTGTACGCCAAGCAGGCCAAATACAATGCACGCCTCGTATTGCCTGCCGATAAAGTAGGGCTTAGGAGGGAAATAGATCGTGGTAAAAGTACAGCAGTCCATGTGCACGCTATGAAGGCATGAGGAGGAGTGGAGGTTTTAATTCCACACATTCTTAACCTCGGCACTGAATGGAGGTGAGTGATGAGCTTCACGCACTCACTGGGAAAGAGCCTCAAGTACTCTTTTGAGTAAGATGCTGGGTGGGCCCCAGAGCCGGTCTGGACGTTTTGGAGAAGAGAAAGATTGGCCCCCCCCCCCTTATAACCTAGTCACGTGCTGTCTAGGCCTAATGTTTTCTTTAGGACTTCAGGCATGATTTATCTGTGTGACTATTATATCAAGGTAGTACCTTTGGCTTGATGTAAGATTGATTTCCAGATCCGTCTGATTAGAGCACATTTGGTGCGAGGACAGCGGGACGGACCGACGTTGGTTGTGCGCGAAAAGCGCCAGAAACACGACATACACGTCTTTGTATCCCGGCAGCATAGTATGACGTCAAAATGGAAAAGACAGATTGGACGCGTGTACAACGTTTTCTCTGAAATTACATACTCGTGATTAGACATAATGAATTCAAGCTATCTAGGATACCCTCGTACGTAATTTAACATTAACATTGTAGACAACGTGTAGTTAATTACGGTCGACGCGCTTAGCTGTGCACAGAAAGCCGGTGGTTAATGAATATGTGACGATATACTCACTGCGGAGTTTTCATCAGGGCATGTGATCAAAATACGGTCTCATTAGTTAGAAGCTGCTGCTAATTTGGTTGCCACTCTGTCTCTTGCATGTTGCGTTCATACGGCACCGAAGTGTGGAGTGACACATTTTACGCCTGGTGGAGTAATATAATTTTTCATGCATGTAATTCTTAATGTGCGATGATTGCGGCGTAATGTTGTCTGTGTATGTGTGTAAATCTGAGGTGTAGCGGGTTCAGTCAGTGTGTGGATTTTTGCATGAAATTAATTCTGTGTCACTTGCTGACGAACTGAACGATGTGAAGCTGTCAGTGTTACAAAGTTCTACTTAAAAGAAATCTTGACCCACCCCTAGACAGGAGCATCGTCCGTGAGAAGCTAATACTTCCTAGCTAGTCAAGAAATTCGCCGTGTTTTATGGAGCCTGAAGGTTTATCATCATGTTTACAAGAGCCCGCCCCTTGACCTCATCCTGAATCACATGATCCACTGCACACCATCGCATCCCATTATTTGAAGCCCATTTTAATATCTTCTCATTTACGCCTAGGTCTGGCAAGTGCTCTCTTTTCTTCTACGTTTTTCCACCAAAACTCTAAAAATAAATTTATCTTCTCCCTTGTATGTGCCACATGCCGCACCCATCTCATCATGCGTGATTTGATCATTTTGATAATGTACTGTGAGAAGTGCAATCATGAAGCTCGTCACTATACAGTTTTCTGGTCACCCGCTACCTTCTCCCTCTTAGACCCAAATATCCTCCTTGGTACTCTATTCTTGAACACGCTTGGCCTGTGCTTTTCCTTTAGTTTGCGAGATCAAATTTCACACCCATACAAAAAATCTTCAACATTATAGTTCAGAATATCGTATTCTTCATGTTTTTAGATAGCAGACTCGAGACAAAAGATTCTGGACCGAACGGTGCGAGTAACAAGCTTCCCTCCGAATTTAATCGGCGCCTGATTTATTCGTGCATGCAATATTTATATATTAGTGTCATTCACAAATATTCTAAATTTGTTGTATTTTAAAAGGGCCTATTGTGTATCTTTATGTTATTATTTTGCCCTCCATTTTGCTCACCGAACATGAACATACAGCTAGTTTCCACAGCACTTTCTACTAGACGAACCTTCTTACCAGCAACTTACAGAGCTTCTGTTTCCTCGTTATAATGTATGTATTCTCGCTCACCAAATCAACATTAAAAGCATAGACCACAACCTGGTATGCCCTATTCAGCTTCAACCCCTTCTGCTTTGGTTTAACTTTCCTAATGGATTCTGCTCCAGACCGGATCTGGTACCCACACAGCCTGCTATGCTGTGGGTACCATGGTTCTTTCCCGGGAGTAAAGCGTCCGGGACTTGAAATTGACCACTGACTTCCGTATAGCACCGAGATTAAGAATGAGTGGAGCCATACCTCTGCGCCGCATATTTGTTTGCCTTTATGGTATGTACAGGGATAACACTTGTCCTGTGCATATACTCGTCACTGTTTGGAAGTACGCTGCAGTATTGCACCCGCTTTTCTGCGGACGCTAACCATTAATTTCCAACGGCGTTATATGAAATTTAGAGAATGCGTTCTTTTTACAGATCTGAATGGGCAGTTATACCTGTGCTGTATAATATACAGTGCTGCGTATTTTGTTGTAGGATTGATCCCTGGCGGAAGGCCGTTTACTGCTACGATCACGAGAGAACTGGGCAGTGGTCTACAGCGGCAGAATGTGGGGGAGATGTCAGGTCACAGGTATGTCAAACTTTGACGTCTGCACTTTGCGAAACTTACAGCAAAGTGTATCGCTAAGATTGTTGTATGTTTATGTGTGCATTTACAAGTGATGTGGTTGGTCATGGGGAGAAGGGGGCGACGTGCCAAAGTTTCGTCCAGAGCGGCAGGAAACTTTGACCCGGCCCTGGCTACGATCGCACAGTCTGTGTTCAGGTAGTGGTCCCATTTGTACTGAAATGGATGATGGTTCGAAAAAGAGGGAGAAAAATTCCAATCGGTGACGATGTTTGCACACTGAAATAGAAAACCAAATATATTGTCTTGAATGGAAAATCGCGAAGATCGACTGCGTAAAACCGTACATTATAGTCTTTATGTAGAAACATATTTGCTCATTAAAAAGTCTGTACCTGCAGAGGGAAACACAGGAAGAAGTGAAAGTACGAGGCGTGTCCGGAAAATAAAGATTCAAAGGTCTTAAACATGTACAACATTTTTAATTTACAAAAGCGACACTGTGAATGAATTGCCTGTACATAACTTTATTTTTCAACATATTCGCCGGCATTGTCCAAACATTTATTAAGTCTTGGAACCAACTTCTATATCCCCGAGTCATAGAAGTATGCCGCCTGCCCTTTGACCCACGTCATGACTTCTTCTTGCACCTCATCGTCGTCGTCGAACTTTTTCCAAGCGAGACGTTTCTTTAGATGAAGAAACAAGTGGAAATCGCTGGGTTACCATAAATAGCGACAATTTGTTTGTGAATTTCCGCTGGACGTTCATCTTTTGCGTTGAGAAATCGTATGACGGAACGCACCTCGCATTTGGCGGGACTTTGGAACGGCGCTGCCATTTCAAACACGCCTCACTCAAACAAAGCCGGCTCTACCATTGCCAAACGAGCACGGCTCACAGGTAAAGGATCAAGGTCGACGGCAGTGTTGCCATAATAAGCGTACAAAGTTTCCCTATCGGCCTACACGTGAGATATCTTTACTTTACGGACACGCCTCGTATAATGTAGGCTAAATGAAACTAGTTGTGTATAGTTGTGTATCACTGAAGTCATGTAACGTTTGTATTTCCACCACATCTTGAAATAATGACCCACCAGGTCAAGAACAACAAATTTCTTATGATACAGTTTAGACAGAAGTAGGAACTGTTAAAATAATTTATTCTGTCGCAGTAAGTTTACCATTTTTAGAACTGAAACTTCTTGATGTCTAAGTATCTTACATAAATTATAAGCTACTTCAGCATCTTCAAAAAGAAGTTTTTTGTTCACGGGCGACCTGTGAGCCACTCTGCTGATCATTCTGCAGTGTCTCTGCAGCTGGGCAGTTCAAATAATGAAGTGTTTCTGTGCTGTTCCCGCACCAATGATTTTTGTCGGGAAGTTTGAGAAAACCGAAGCGAACTCGTTACGATATTGCATTTCCGTTGTCTTTATTCGGCCTCATAATGTGGATTAATGGGACCAAGACGTGGCAACGAGCTTGTGGGGAATATTTGTTCTCTTCTCTTAACGTTTTTATTTTCTCTTCCTCTTACTGCAGTGTTTCGGATTTTCGCTTTAGTAATATTTTATTTATTTCTATTTGTATTTCTAGGAATATTGAGTCAACTATTAGACTTTTTGCTGATGACTGTGCAATTTATAGAAACATTATAAATAAGGAAGACATAGAGAAGTTGCAGAAAGATCTGGACAGACTGGGGGAGTGGGCGGTTGAAAATGCGATGAAAATAAATCCAAGTAAAAGTAAGGCGGTTCGCTTCACGAGAGCCCGGGTTATTCGTTAGCGAACACATTAATACTGGAAGCGAGCAGTTGTAAGTACCTAGGAATAATCTTACGCAGCGACTTAAGTTGGGCGGATCAAGTAAACTACACAGTGAAAAAGGCCTGGAAGACACTACGTTTCACAATGCGAATACTCAAAAGGGAAACAGTAATACAAAAGATTAGCCTACATGTCACTAGTACGTCCGATACTTGAATATGGGGTCGCGTGTTGAGATCCGTACAGGAAGGGACAAATAACTGCGTTAGACAGGATACAAAAGAAAGCGGGCAAATTTGCACATCATACGAACAGTTCGAACTGGGAAACTTTGGCATCGCGTAGAAAGTTATCACGCATATGTGCTGTCTTCAAAGTGTGCTCTGGAAAACGGGCGTGGAAGGATATAGGTGACAGATTACAACGGCCACACTATCTGAGCTGGGTAGATCATGAACGGAAAATTAGGAGTAGGAGGCAAAGGACGGATATCGGGGAATATTCCTTTGTGAATAGGACCATTCAAGAGTGGAACCAGCTACCTGCAGAAGTGTTAGGAACTCTCCCCAGCAAAATAAATACCTTGAAAAAGAGGGTAAGGAAAGCGATTATTGAAGTGAGATAAAGACAAATAAAGTGTGCGGAAAATCATTTAAAAGTGTAGTGAAAGGAAGTGAAGTGAAAATCATCTAAAAGTGTAAAAAAAATTAGTGAAGTGAAGTAAAGTGAAGGGAAGTGTAGTGAAGTGCAGCGTAGGGAAGGCGTGAAAGCGGGGTGTAATGGGAAGGGTATATATGGGTGGTAAAGTGGTGAGAAGTGAAGGACTGTGGTAAAAAGCGTCTGTGCAATATGGTGGGAAAAATATTAGAAACTACGAATATACAGTATACGTATATACAGTACTTTCTTCACTTGGTGCTGTTTTCCTTATGTGCATTTTTGTTAACTGTATTTGTCTTGTGTGTATTGTTGTCATCTTATGTCTGTTTGTTGTTCTATGTGTGTATTGCTGTTTTACTTTTGATGCCGGACTGCTGGCTAGAAGTCAGTATCCGGAAGGTCCTGCGACCGGCCACCTCGACACAGGTTTTTCTTGCTTTCCCTGTGTCTACAAGCGAATGCTGAGATGGTTCCCAAGTTTCCAAGTTGCTACTACATGCCTCTCATGTAGCCCTCCC
>Ga0209629_10004486_pt1 | contig 10340 bp, 8 predicted proteins | sample TergutCu122P5_FD_187286 | JGI IMG/M metagenome (GOLD analysis project Ga0209629, IMG submission 187286) | Cubitermes ugandensis P5 segment gut microbial communities from Kakamega Forest, Kenya - Cu122 P5 (SPAdes) (version 2) | ecosystem: Host-associated > Arthropoda: Insects > Digestive system >... | reverse complement strand
CAATTCGGATTCGGATAATATAGCAAACTGCTGTTCCGATACTACCAGTTCATGGTATTCAAGCAATTCCGGCAAATGTTCAAAGTCTTGCTCCTCCATGACTGCCGGTGCAACCAGGCCTCTCCTTACGGCACCGACGCGGATAATATAGCAAACTGTTGCTCCGATACAAGCAGTTCGTGGTATGCCAATAATAAAAGCAAGTGCAGTTCTTGCACAGGGTCGCAGGTGCTTGTCAACGGCGTATGCAAAACGCCGTGCCCTTCAACCACGAGATGCCTTACCGGCTTCAAGGTTAACGCGTCAGGATACGTGGAAGACGACAACTGCTGCGCCTGCGCCACGTCTTACACCTCGAACGGAACATGCTGCTCAGACCCTACTTATGTATTTCAGCCGACGTCCACGTCTTTAGACTATCCGTGCAGAGTTTGCACCAATAACAGTAATAATTGTTGCGGAGCGAAAAATACAACGACGCAGTGCGCGTTCCAGTAATTATTCAGCCGTATTATTCCCCCGCGCGGAAAAACGCGGGGGATTTTTTTGTTAAAATTTCCATTAATAACTAAGAGGTTTTCTTACCGAATAAGCGCTAAATTGCGGGGAATTGGCGCGTATAACCTGAATATATGTATGATACTTATTTTACTTTAAGGAGTCTATTTACTATAATTTAGTTCAATAATATATTTAGGAGGCCTTTCTCATGAAAATAAATTTACCGGTAAACTTGCTGCACCCCGCGCTCCTGGCGGCCGCGTTGCTGTCCGCCGGGGCCGGGCTTGTTTTCGGCTACGCCAATTATAACGAATGCAGGTGCAACCAGGGCGCGCCTTACGCTTCCGATTCGGACAATATAGCAAACTGCTGCTCCGTTACCTCAAGTTCGTGGTACGCAAGCAATTCCGACAAGTGTTCAAGAATTTATGTTTACCATACTTATGTTAATAATTCTTATAACACCGTTACTGTCTACTCGTCCCCCGCCATCAACCCCTGCACTTCCGCTGACGCCGCCTCTGTTTGCTACACCCGTTGTGTCGGCCCTTATTTCGGAGTACCCTACTGCGGCTCTAATCCCAGCACGGGTACAGATTGGAAAGACGGGGATCATTGTAATAGAAGCTCATTTACAAGTTGTCTGACCACGACCGCGGACTCTTGCGATACTTACAAGATCGTGGGTTCCGGTCCAGGCGGACCGTTGTCCCCCCGCAGGTGCGCAGCGACCGCTGCCGACTGTGACCATGGCGCCACTGTCGCTTGTGTCAACGGCCCGGACGGCGACTGTTTCCAAACCGGCACCGCTTGGAACTGTATAGGCGGTTATTCCTTTCCCGCGAAACCGGTTGAGTGCTACGCTTATCAATGCTATTGCGCTTTTTATGTAAACAATTACGCGTATTGCGGCTAATGTTTTAAACAGGATAAAATAAAAATCCCCCGATATTGCCGGGGGATTTTTTTGTTAGAATTTCATTATGGATATTATTTCTGACGCAAAAAATCTGCTGGCAAAAGAGACCGACGCGGTCGCCAATATGGCCAACCTTGCCGCGCTGATTTTTAACTCTCTGCCGCAGTTAAACTGGGCCGGGTTTTATATTTTTAAGGACGGGGAACTGGTGCTGGGGCCTTTCCAGGGCAAACCCGCGTGCGTGCGGATTAAACCGGGGCGCGGCGTGTGCGGGACGGCGGCCGTTGAGCGGAAAACCATTCTTGTGCCCGACGTGCATAAATTTCCGGGGCACATAGCCTGCGACGGCGCGTCGGAAAGCGAGATTGTCGTGCCCGTAATAAAAAACGGCGTTTTATTCGGCGTCCTTGACGTTGACAGCCCCATAAAAAACCGTTTTTCAGACGATGACAAAAAAATGTTTGAAACGCTTGTCGGGATTTTTAAGTCCGCCGCTACTTTTTAAGCCGGTTAAGCAGATGCAAAATATTCTCTCCGAGATTCTTCATGGTCTGCATGCCTTCTTCGTCTTTTAAAACTTCGCCTGGCTCGCGGCCGAAGGCCAGGTTCCAGTAACTTGAGCCGACAACGTACATGTCGCTGATAAAAAATAATTTTTGAATGCTGTCCAAAACCGCCACCGCGCCCGCGCGGCGCATGACGGATACGGCGGCCCCGGCTTTGTGCTTAAGCAAACCGCCGTTGGCGCGGCTGACGTAGCCTATTCTGTCGACGAGCGCGCGGATTTCCGGCGTGGAATTGGCGAAATACGCCGGGCTGGCTATAATCACCGCGTCGGCGTTCCAGGCATCTTCCGTGAAAGTGTTTAAAATATCGTTCTGCACGCATTTGCGGTTTTTGTTTTTATAACACCCGCGGCACCCGGTGCAAGGTTTTATGCCGGAGCCGCCCGCCTGTATAATTTTAATTTCCGCGCCCGCGTCCTTCAGCGGTTTCAAAACCGTTTCGATTAAAATTTGCGTGCTCCCGTTTTTCCTCGGGCTTCCGTTGAAAGCTATTATTCGCATCATGATAACAATATCCTCCTGTTTGGGCTTACCCCTCACCCCAACCCCTCTCCCGCAAGGGGCGAGGGGAAAGTATCTCCTTCTTAAAAAATAGCAAATAAAAAAACGCCCGGCAATTTGGGCCGGACGTTTTTTTTGCGCGAATAATTATCTTATCATGCCTAAAAGCCACCAGATTACGAAATAGAAAACTATCGCTATTATGATTTGTACTATTATGCTGCTTTTGACGAATTTGTGCGCCAAAATAAACGCCACTATCGCTATTATCGCCGGCACCAAATACCTCATCATGTTTCCCATATTTCCTCCGAAAATAAAAAAATAAGGGCGGGCCAAAAAGCCCGCCCTTATTTTCATTATATTATTTTATTTCTTCTCGTCCACGACTTCGGCTTCGACAACGTCTTCTTTGCCGCCGCCGTTTTGCGGGCCCTGTCGGGCTCCTTCGGACGGGCCCTGCTGCGGGCCGGCGGACGCCTGCTGTTTGGCCTGGGCTTCTTTGTAAATTATTTCGCCCAGTTTCTGGCCGGCTTCAAGCGCGGCGTCTTTGGCTTTTTTGATTCTGTCAACGTCGTCGCCTTTGAGCGCGTCGCGCAGGTCGTTTAACGCGGAGTCTATTTTCGCGCGGTCTTCCTGCGGGATTTTGCCGCCGTGTTCTTTGAGCGCTTTTTCCGTCTGGAAAAGCACGCCGTCGGCCTCGTTTTTTGCGTCCACGCGCTCTTTTGTTTTTTTGTCTTCGTCCGCGAATTTCTCGGCCTCTTTAACAAACTTCTGCACTTCCGCGTCCGACAGTTTTGTCTTGGACGTGATTGTGATGTGCTGGAGTTTGCCCGTGCCGAGGTCTTTGGCCGAGACGTTCAAAATGCCGTTCGCGTCAATGTCAAACGTAACCTCAATCTGCGGTATGCCGCGCGGGGCCGGGGGTATGCCGTCCAAATCAAACTTGCCCAAAGGAACATTGTCCTTGGCCATAGGCCTTTCGCCCTGGAGCACGTTGATTGTCACCGCCGGCTGGTTGTCAGACGCGGTGGAAAACACCTGCGTTTTTCTGACGGGAATCGTCGTGTTCCTTTCAATGAGCCTCGTGGTGACGCCGCCCAAAGTTTCAAGGCCGAGGGACAGCGGGGTGACGTCCAAAAGAAGCACGTCTTTTACGTCCCCGGTCAAAATGCCGGCCTGCACCGCCGCGCCCGTGGCGACGCATTCCATGGGGTCAATGCCTCTCTCTATTTTTTTGCCCACGTGGTCTTCCACGTATTTTTGCACAATCGGCATTCTCGTGGGGCCGCCGACTAAAATTACTTTGTCAATGCCGTCCGCCGTCAGTTTAGCGTCGCTCATGGCCTGGTCTAAAGACGCGCCGCAGCGTTTGACTATGCCGTCAACCAAGCTTTCAAGTTTGGCGCGGGAAAGTTTTAATTCCAAATGTTTCGGGCCGTCCGCGCCGGCGGAAATGAACGGCAGGTTAATGTCCGTCTCCATGGTGGTGGAAAGTTCTATTTTTGCTTTTTCCGCCGCTTCTTTCAGACGCTGCCAGGCCTGTTTGTCTTTGGACAAATCAATGCCGGTGGACTTTTTAAATTCTCCGGTCATCCAGTCAATGACGGCGTTGTCCATGTCCGTGCCGCCGAGCTTTGTGTCGCCCGACGTGGCCATCACGTCAAAAGTGCCCTCTTTGCCCATCTCCATTATGGTTACGTCCAAGGTGCCGCCGCCGAGGTCAAAGACCAGAATTTTTTGCTCTTTGCCGGCTTTGTCTATGCCGTAAGCAAGCGCGGCCGCCGTCGGCTCGTTAACAAGGCGGACAACTTCGAGGCCCGCTATGCGGCCCGCGTCTTTGGTGGCCTGCCTCTGGTTGTCGTTGAAATACGCGGGGACGGTGATGACGGCTTTTTCAACCGGCTGGCCCAAAAAAGCCTCGGCGTCTTTTTTAACTTTCTGTAAGACGAAAGCGGACAGCTGCTGCGGCGTGAACTCCTGGCCGCGCAGCGTAAATTTATAATCTTCACCCATGCGGCGTTTGAAGGCGGTAACGGTGCCTTCCGGGTTGGCGACGGCCTGCCTTCTGGCCGGCTCTCCCACTAATCTCTGCCCGTCTTTTGTGAAAGCCACGTATGACGGAAACGCTTTGCCGCCTATGCTGCTGCCCTCGGCGGACGGGATTATCGTCGCCCTGCCGCCTTCCATCGCGGCCGCGGCGGTGTTTGATGTGCCCAAGTCTATTCCTATTATTCTTGCCATATGTTTACTCTCCTTAAAATTTTACTTCCCCTCTTCTTTCTTTTCAAATTTGCCCACGCAGACTTTCGCGTGTCTCAGGATTTTGTCGTTTATTTTGAACCCTTTTTGCACTTCCTCCGTTACAATGCCTTCTTTTTCCGGCTCAGCGCACGGGAGAGCGGTCAAAACCTCATGCTCCTCGTGGCTGTAAGGTTTGCCCAGCGCCTCAATGGGCTTGACCCCGTTGGCTTCAAAGACTTTTGTCATTTCCTTAAACACCATGTCCAGGCCGTCTTTCAGGCTTTTCTCCGACGCGTCTTTTTTGATTTGCTCCCGCGCTTTAAGCATGGCGTCATATAAAGGAAGAAAACCGCAAATCACGCTTTCCGCGCCGTAGGCCACCAGTTCCGGCTTTTCCCGCTCCGTTCTTTTGCGGTAATTGTCAAACTCCGCTTTCAGACGGAGAAGCTGGTCATAATAGTCCGGCCGTTGCTCTTTTGTTTCCGGCTCCGCCGTTTCCGGCGTTTGTTCTTTACCCTCGTCCGTTTCCTTTTTCTTCATTGCTCTTCGTCCTCTGTCTCAACCGGCAGAGCCCCCCAGTTATTGATTGTGTTTTCCAGCATGCCGCCTATAAGGTTTACAAGAGAAATCATTCTCGTGTATTCCATGTGCTTCGGCCCGATTATGCCAAGCATGCCTATTGTCTTGTCCCCAACTTTATACGCGGAAGATATTACGCTGAGATTTTTAAATTCCTTAATTTCATTCTCCGCGCCTATGCTGACGTTTAACCTGCCGCCCGTGGTTTTTAACGCGCGCATTTTTTCTTCAAGCATGTTTGTGAATTTTTTGCGCTCTTCGACGACGCGCACCATCTGGCGCAGGTCCTCGTAATCTTCGTCCGTCATGTCAGTGAGCATCTGGCCTATGCCTTCAAGGTAAAGTTCCGCGTTGTTTTCCTGCCCGGCCATTTCGTTCAAAACGCGGCGCGCCAAATCCACCACGTCGTTAAACTCGCTGCGTTTGCTGTCAATCTGTTCCCACAAAATTCTTTCGGCCTGTTTTAATGTTTTGCCGGAGATTTGCTCGTTTATAAAATTGCCCAGCAGGCGCAGGCGCGAGGCGGAAATATCGTAATTCGTGCGGAGCGGCCAGTTTTTCACCGTGCCGCCGTCCGTCACAAGCACCGCCAAAACGTGGCCCGGCGCGAGGGGGATAAAATCAAGCCGCGTCACAATCTGGTCCGAAATATTGCTGGTGTAAACAAATCCCGCCGAGTGCGACAGCGCCGCCAGCATGCGGGAGGTTTGGACCATGGCCTTGTCAAGTTCCGCCATTCTGTCGTCGTATTCGCGCTGGAGCTTGGTCTTTTCCTGCGCGGCTATTTTTTGCGCTTCCGACAAATAGTCCACGTAAAACCTGTAAGCCTTGTCCGTCGGCACGCGGCCGCCGGACGTGTGGGGCTGCATGAGAAACCCGTCGTCCTCCAGCTTCTTCATGATGTTTCTGATAGTCGCGCTGGATATGCCTTTTAAGGCGTTTTTGGCGATCAGTTCGGAGCCGATGGGCTTTCGCGTCGCCGCGAATTTCTCTATCACCCACCGCAGCAGCTTCTCTTCCCGCTCTTTCGCTATCTCGGGTTTTAATATGCGCATAATTAGCAGTCCTTAATAACCTCTGCTAATAGTATAAACAATATTTTTATTGTTGTCAATCACAATTTGAGAGTGCTGGTTTTGCCGTCCGATATATCCATATATATTAAGCCTTGTAAAATGTATATATTACCTATATAATATACATAACACAGTTAACTCTTTTTTGACCGCGCAAGCGGGTCGGGAAAGAGGAAATTTTATATACGGCAAAGTTATGAAAAAATTAATTTCCTGCGCCGCCCTTACAATATTTATCCTGCAAAACGCCGCGGTTTTACCCCTGCGCGCGGCGAATCCGCTTGCCCCGGCGCCGAAAAAAACGGCGTCAGCCGCCGCTGATTGGGGCGGCGGCGCGCAGCTGGTCAACTGGAACCCGGACATTGAAGCCATAAACCGCCGGGTCCAGGCTGAGCGGAAAAAACTGATTGACGCGGGCTCGGGCAATACCGGTTTGGCGTTGAATTATTTCAAGGGAAGGGATTTTTTCACGGCGAGCATGCGGTTTTTTGACGTGGGCGACAGGGGAGCGGGGGACCAGTTCACTTTTACCGGCCCGGACAATAAAAAAATAAGCATGCCGGTGCGGGATTATACTAACGGCTATTTGAAATATATTCTTTACAAGCTTGAGACGGTCAAGCCGGGCGCGGCGAATAATGAATATTACGACGTTATCCAGCGGTATGATTACGTGAAGAACGCGTATCTGGCGCTGCTGCACACGGATTATTTGGAGGAGGATACCAAGAACAAAATCAGGGAACTTTTCAAAAACGCGCTTAAAACCGCGGACAAATCATGCCAGGACCAGTGGTTTTTTGTCGGTACTGAATATAAAGATTATAATTGCGCTAATCTGCGGTACGCGCTGCCCGGCGCGGGGCTTATGGGCGGGGCGGAGAACGAAGTTTTTGATTTTATGGACAAAAACTTCAAAGGTAACATAGCCAACAGCGAAGTAATGATAGAAGGCACGCACGCGCTGCTGGCCATGAACAGCCCGCTGGCCAAACAAAAACTCAAAGAATTTTACAACAACAAAGCCCGCAAAGGCGAACTGAGAAAAGGGATAGAGACGGCCGGGGGAATTTTTTCCGTCGAGCGGTGGTCAAAATCAGTGCTTAACAACGTCGCCAAAGAAACGGCGCAGGCGCAGGGCGGTTCAAATTTGCCTTTTCATAACGGCGCGCCCACGGGGCCCGGCGCGGTTGTTTTTGACGTGGTGACGGGCAATATGAACAGAGATTTTTATCTGACCAACTGGGCGGAAATGTTTGAATATCCAGCCGCCGGGTATGAGGATAAATTTAAAAAATACTGCGACGACAATATAGGCAGTTTTGACTCCAAACAATGTTCTCTGATACCGACGAGAAATCTGTTTGAGGATATGGCGGTGACGATAGCGCAGGCCGACCCGGAACTCGCGAAATCAATAGTCGGCGAAAATATGGCGGAAAGAGCGCCGGTGCTGCCGCTTGCCGTCGGGCTCATTGAGGCGGGCTATGACCCCGGCGGGAAATACGACAAGGCGTATTTCGCGAAAGCGAATTACGTGGACTGGAGTTACGGCACTTTTCTGCGCATAAGAAATTTGGCCGGCGGAACCGTGACGCCGCAGGAAGACGAATTAAAGAGAAGCATTTCCTCCGCGTACATTGAAGCCGCGAAGTGGACGAAGAAAGCTGATTTTATAATAGCGGTGGCGACTCTGCCGGCGATGATAAAGAGCCTGCCGTCCATGCTTGAAGGCGGGGTGTGGAAATATTTGGCCCGCGCCGAAACTTTCAGAAACTTCCGCGCCGCCGGCAGCGGCGTTGGCGCGGCTTTGTATAAAACAGAAAAAGCTTTCTGGCAGGCCAGAAAGGCCGCTAAAGCCGCTAAGGCCGAAGAAACGGTTGCGGCTGTTAAAAATACTTCCACGGAAAGTAAAGCCGCGGCCGGCGGCAAAAACGTCGTCCCGGAAAAAGGAGGCGAGATAAACACAACCTCCTCGGCGAAGGTAAACGAGGCCCCGCCGCCGTCGCATGCGTCCGCCCCAAAACTGCCCGTGCAGGTGACGCGCGAAAACGTGTCTAAGGTTTTGGAAGAAGCCACGGCTCAGGAAGAACGGCTTGCGGCAAAGGCGCAGGGATTGACGGAAACTTTACAAAACGTAAAAGAGCAGCAGCAGGCTCTTTTAGGCAGACAAAAGTTAACCCCGCCGGAAAAAATACAACTGGAAGGACTGACGACAGACGCGGTAAAACTGGAAAGGCTGGAATCTCAGGCCATGACAAACCTGAGAGTCGCGCGGCAAAATATAGACAATCTGAACGCGTTCAAGGAAAAGCAGCTTGCCGCCGCGCAAACCGCGGACAAATCCTGGTGGCAAGGCGCGAAAGACTGGGCGTCGGAAAAACTTGGCCTAAACAAAACGGAGGCCGGCGCCGGCGCGGATAAGTTAAACAGTGTATCCGACGCGGAAAAGACGGCGGCCCGGCAAACGTCTTTTGACACCAAACCGCTTTTAACGGCGAAGTCCGCCCGCCCGGCGAAATTTCCCGGAGAAAGGCTGGAAGCCGTATTGAAAGAAAAGGGAATACATTTTGACGAGCCGTTCTCTTACAAATATAAACTGCCGGAAGGAACAACTGAACAGAATATTGAAAACATGATCGGGAATTCGCGCGTGAACGGGCCGTACTCCAAAAAATATCTGCACCAGCTCGCCCAGGAAATTTGGAGGCTTAACCCTGAGGTGCACAAATATTTTCCGCAGGGAATAACCAATGATTCAAAGTTTGTCTACGGCGTGGGGTCAAAATTCCATCCGCGCGACATAAATTTTTATGATACTCTGGAGGCCCCTTCCGCGGCTTTTACGAAGAATAACGCTTTGATTGAAAAAATAAAAGGTTTCGGAATAGACGTCAACCTGCATCCGGACAACGCTGTTCTTGAAAAACTTTTAAACACGCTGGAAGATTCTCCCGCGGGAGGGAAAGCCGCGCAGGCCAATCTAAATAATGCGGGGAAAGATATATCAGGCTATACCCGCGTCAGCGCAAAGAACGCGGCGGTTATGCCGCGTCAGGAAATATTGTCCCAAATAGAACAGACTGATAAACGCCTTAACGATTATCAGAAAATGCTTGACGTGATGGAGAAAGACAAATCAGGTAATAACTGGCGGAAAGAAATAGCCGAACTGAAGGGGAAAATTGACGGTGATATAAGATATAAAAACGACTTAAATAATATGCTTGCTGACGGCAAACCCTCCGCAAATCTGCCGAAGGCCCCGTCGGCCGAGGATGTTTCTTTATGGCAAAAATTCAAAGGATTGTTTGGTTCTTCCCCGCAAAAGGCTTTTGCGGCCGCAGATAAAGATATAGTCGAATTGGTTAATTCCGGCAATTACGAAAAAGCCGCGCAGGCCCAGCAATCGTTGGTGCAAAACCTGTTGTCAAATGATAAATTAAGCATGGCGCGGAGAGAAAATCTCGCGCATTATTCCAGTATTATGAATGACGCGGATTTAAACGGGCTGGCCGGTTTTTTTAATGACAAAGAATTGCTTCTGGTTAACCAGCGCAACATTAACAGCGCGATTAAAAATAATCCGGTAACTTTTTACGCCAACGGCAGCGGGCTGATAAATAAAGATTCCGCCGCGCGGTGGTTTTATGAGCAGTCTTTAACCCACCTGACGATTCCCGTCGGGAATCCGCAAACGGGTTTCACTCTTGGAGATTTAAGCAAGGCCATAAAAGATACCCCGCACCTTGGAAAAAATCCGGTAATCTCTTCAAACGTGCACGGAATATGCGACGCGGCGGGCTGCCACTTGGGCGCAATAAATCCTAATCAGGATATTACCGTCGCGCAATTTACCGAAACGGTAAAACGGGCGATAGCCGGAAAAGCAGATAAGGCGACTATTGTCTATTCGGATTGCTTCGCCGGCTCGGCGGCGGACGAATTTAAGCA
>Ga0209629_10004485_pt1 | contig 10340 bp, 9 predicted proteins | sample TergutCu122P5_FD_187286 | JGI IMG/M metagenome (GOLD analysis project Ga0209629, IMG submission 187286) | Cubitermes ugandensis P5 segment gut microbial communities from Kakamega Forest, Kenya - Cu122 P5 (SPAdes) (version 2) | ecosystem: Host-associated > Arthropoda: Insects > Digestive system >... | reverse complement strand
GCTTTCAGCACAACCGTTCCGTTGTAGCCGGCATACATATTTTCTATTTCAACCAAAGGTTTATTCATCCGATAAAGCTTGAGCGATATTTATCATTTCTTTTCCCCAATCGTAAGACAAGGGGTTTATTACTATTAATCGACAGCCGGTTTCCATAGCTACCGATTCCGCATTCTTCCGGTCGAACTCCTGCTGTACGAAAACGGTTTTGATTCCTTTTTCCTTTATCGTTTCAATTAACGCTTTCAACTGTTCCGGCGAAGGCTCCTTTCCATCGGCTTCGATGCTGTATTGCGTTAATCCGTAATCGCGTGCAAAATAAGTCAGCGCCGGATGATAAATGATAAAACCTTTTTGCGAAGAATGTTGCAAGATTTGAGTAATTTTTACATCGATACTGTCCACCCGATCAAGTAAGCGTTGCAAATTACCGGCATAACGACTTTTGTTTGCCGGATCAATTTCCGCTAAAGCAGCATACATGTTTTGAACAATCACTCGAACAACTTTGGGCGAACTCCATGTATGCGGATCAATGCCCTGTTCATTAGGATGATTAGTGGAATGGGAATGTCCGGACATAATTAAAGGTATTCCGACGCTATTGTCAAAGAACCGGATTTGCGGATAATTTTGTTTGAGTTTATCCATCCAAACATCTTCGAAACCGATATGTCCGATACAAAAACAGGCTTTAGAGCGAGCTAATTTTGTCATTTGAGCAGGGGTAGGGTCGTAAGTTTCCGGGCTTGTTCCCGCCGGTACCATACATTCGATTCGAAAAAGAGAATCCGCCAATTGCTCGGCGAAATAGCGTTGCGGCTCTATGGTAACGGTAATGATATTCTCTTGTTGTACTTTGTTCGAGCAAGCGAATAAAAGCCAAATCAATCCTCCCGATAATAAAAATTTTTGCATGAAATCAATAATAAAAACCCATGCAAAGATATTATTTTTGTACTTTTGCGCAAAATTTCCGATTGAATGAATGAATTAACAGAAGAAGCAACAGCCGACGCCGCTCAAATACAACGTCGCAGAACTTTCGCAATCATCTCTCACCCCGATGCGGGAAAGACGACATTGACCGAAAAACTCCTGCTTTTCGGAGGAGCAATTCATGTAGCAGGCGCCGTTAAATCCAATAAAATCAGAAAAACGGCTACTTCCGACTGGATGGAAATCGAAAAACAACGCGGTATTTCGGTAGCTACTTCCGTGATGGGTTTTGAATATGAAGGCTATAAAATAAACATACTTGATACACCGGGTCACCAAGATTTTGCAGAAGATACTTACCGAACACTGACTGCCGTCGATAGCGTGATTATTGTTGTGGACATTGCCAAAGGCGTTGAAGCGCAAACACGCAAATTGATGGAAGTCTGTCGGATGCGCAAAACGCCGGTGATGATTTTTGTCAATAAGATGGACAGGGACGGTATTGCGCCATTTGATTTATTGGATGACTTGGAGCAGGAATTGCACATTCCGGTTCGTCCTTTGAGTTGGCCCATCGAGATGGGACCGAAATTCAAAGGCGTTTATACGATTTACGAAGAAAAGTTGGATTTATATACTCCGAGTAAACAGACCATTACGGAATCGATTCAATTTAAGGACTTAAATAATCCCGATTTGGAAAAATACATCGGAAGCAAAGAAGCCGAACAACTACGCGCAGACTTGGAATTGATTGAAGGCGTTTATCCGGCTTTCGATGTGAGTACTTACTTAAAAGGTGATCTGGCTCCTGTTTTCTTCGGTTCGGCTCTGAATAATTTCGGCGTAAAGGAATTGCTCGAGTGCTTTATCCGGATTGCTCCTTCGCCGCGCCCCATGCAGACGGAAGAACGGTTGATTTATCCCGAAACCGATCCTTTCTCCGGTTTTATCTTTAAAATTCATGCCAATATGGATCCCAACCACCGGAGTTGCATCGCTTTCTTGAAAATTTGTTCGGGACGATTCGAACGAAATTCCAATTACAAGCATGTCCGTTTCGACAAATTGATGAAACTGACTTCGGCAACCGCTTTTATGGCTCAAAAAAAGGAAACGGTCGATGAAGCTTTTGCCGGCGATATTATCGGCTTGCCGGATACGGGAAATTTCAAAATCGGCGATACGGTTACTTCGGGCGAGAATTTACATTTCAAGGGATTGCCGAGTTTTTCTCCCGAAATGTTTAAGTATATCGAAAATGCCGACCCGATGAAAACAAAGCAGTTGAATAAAGGAATCGATCAGTTGATGGGTGAAGGTGTCGCTCAACTTTTTGTTAATCAATACAACGGAAGAAAGATTATCGGCACGGTCGGTCAATTGCAGTTCGAAGTGATTCAATATCGATTATTGCACGAATACGGCGCACAATGCCGCTGGGAGCCGCTTTCGCTATATAAAGCCTGCTGGATTGAAAGCGATTCGCCGGAGGCTTTGGATAATTTCAAGAAACGGAAATTTCAATACATCGCTGCCGACAAAGAAGGACGCGACGTCTTTCTTGCCGATTCCGCCTACGTGCTGCAAATGGCACAACAGGATTTCAAAGAGATTCGTTTTCACTTCAGTTCGGAGTTTTAACGCATCAGCAACGAACTGTCTCCGTAACTCAGAAAGCGGAAATCGTTCGCTAACGCATATTCATAGATTTTTTCCCGATTATCTCCGACAAAAGCGGAAATCAACAGTAACAAGGTGCTTTTCGGTTGATGAAAATTAGTAATCATTCCGTTGACTATCTTGAAAGAATACCCCGGAGCAATCAGAATTTGCGTATGAGCCGTCAGCATTTCCAACCGGTTTCGTTCCATGTAATTCAATAAATTTTTCAAAGCGCCGGAAACGGAAAGTGCAAACATATCATCATTTCCAGAATACGGCGTCCATTGATCGAGCTCCAATTCTTCGGGCTTTGCATTGGGATTTTTTTCCAAAAGCATCCCTATATAATATAAACTTTCCAATGTACGAACCGAAGTAGTACCTACGGCAATCACATGTCCTTCTTTTTTTATCAATTGTTCGATGGTCGATTTTTTTACTGAAAATCGTTCCGAATGCATTTCATGTCCCGACAATGTTTTTGACTTCACCGGCTTGAATGTACCTGCGCCTACGTGTAAAGTCAATTCTTCCCGTTCGATATGCTTTGTCCGCAAAGATTGAAAAACAGCTTCCGTGAAATGCAGGCCCGCTGTGGGAGCCGCTACCGACCCTTTTATTTTGGAATAAATCGTTTGATAAGTTACTTTATCGTTAGTTTCCGTTTTTCGATTCAGATAAGGCGGTATCGGCAATTCTCCGCATTTTTCCAATATGTCTGCAAAAGTCCATCCCGAATTATTCCACTCGAAGTGAATCAAATGCGTTTCGCCATAACTTTCAATCCTTTCCACCATTAACCTTGTACCTTTTACCTTGAACCTTTCACCCTGTATCTCGAATCCCAACTTTCCTTCTTTCCACCGTTTGGAGTTTCCTACTAAACACATCCACGTGCAGGATTTTGTTTTCGCAAATGCTTGGGCATAATCGGAAGGCTCATGAGGCTCTAAGCAGAAAATTTCGATTTGCGCTCCGGTTTCTTTTTGAAAAATCAAGCGAGCTTGAATAACTTTGGTATTATTGAAAATAAGCAATGTATTTTCCGGAATAAAATCGCTCAGGTTTTGAAATATACTTTCGGTAATCCGGTCGTTTTTCCAAATCAATAATTTAGATTTATCCCGTTCCGGTAAAGGATATTTAGCAATCCTGTCATCCGGAAGTTCATAATCAAAATCGTCGATGCGGATTTCTCTTACTTCCGACATCTTATATCAAACCGAAAAATTTGTCTCTCACAATATAACAAGCGCCAACCATTCCGGCTTTATCTCCGAGTTTCGATGTTTTAAACCGGACATCTTGATTCACCAGATTCAGCGAATGTCGTTTGAGCGCTGTTTGTATGGGGAGTTGCAGATAATCGCTTACCTCTGCCAGCTTGCCGCCGATAATAACCAATTCGGGATTGAAAATATTAACAAGCATAGCAAGATAACGTCCGAGTTTTTCACCCATTTCTTCGATTACTTCTATCACCATCACATCTTCATGCTCCGCGACTGCATTTATTATTTGATCAACTGTAACGGAGCCCGGATCTTTAATATTAGATAATACTGAAGTAGCTCCCGAATGCAACTTATTTCTGATTTCTCTTTCAAGCGCCCATCCCGATACTTCGGTTTCCAAACACCCTTTTTTTCCGCATTGGCAAAGAATATCGTTGTCGAAAAGCGGTGCATGACCGAACTCTCCCGAATATCCCGATCTTCCGTAGTATAAACTGCCTTTACATATAATTCCCATGCCTAAACCCCAACTGATATTGACAAACAGCACTTCCTGCTCATTCTTCACCACGCCGCATTTATATTCGCCGTAAGTCATAGCGCGCGAATCATTTTCGAGGTAAGTCTTTACCTGTATTTTTGATTCGATAATAGCGGACAACGGTTTTTCTTCAAAATAGAAAAAGCTGTAACTGAATCCTTCGCGTGAATTGATTCGCCCCGTGAGATTGATGCAGGCGCCTATGATTTTTTGACGCGAAACTTCCGATTTATCGATAAAATCGTTGATGATATCGCACAATTTATCCAATGATTCGCGATTGTTTTCCAAAGAATACCCTGTATTTTCCGCTATTTTCACATTTTTGTTATCAGCGCTTTGCAGTCCGATGGTAACAGACGTACGATTCACTTCCACGCCCAAAAAGTAAAAAGCAATCGGATTGATTCCGTAAATGCAGGGACGCCGACCTCCCGCAGTATCTATTTTACCGAAATCGTGAATAATGCCTTCTTCGAGCAACTCGCCGATCAATTTGGTAATGGTCGGAATACTGTACCCTGTCTCTTTACTGAGATTGGGTATAGTATTCTCGCCTCCGATTGTTAAAGTTCTCACTAAATCTTTTTTCAGATTAATGGTCTTCAACGCTGATAACGAAATGTTATCGGAATTATTAAACAACAGTGAAATGCTCAAAACTTTATTATTTTAACTGACAAAGTTACGAAATTATTTTTATTAAAGAGAGATAAAGAGAAAAAAGTTAATAATACAATAACGTTTCATACTTCATTTTACCTGTTCTAATAACTCAGTGTTTGTCCGATTAAAGCATATACATGGTATATACATGGTATATACTATGTATATGTTTGGTATATTACCCGAATCGCTTTATAGCCTCCTCAAGCATGGCAACGGTAGCGGTAGCGCCGCAACGGGAGGCTCCGGCTGCCTGTACTTCAAGCAATTGATCGAGAGTGCGCACGCCGCCGGCAGCTTTCACCTTAACACCTTTACCGATATTTTTTTTCATCAGTTTAAGATCGGGAACAGTGGCGCCCGTGTAGTTATAATCGCCGTTGGTCTTTTTCACGAATCCATATCCCGTCGATGTCTTTACGTAATCAGCACCCGCTCGCGTACAGGCTTTGCACAAAGCTATCTTCATGGCGTTGTCGGTAATGAAATCGGTCTCGAAAATCACTTTCAGTATGGCTCCGAAACCGTGACAAGTGTCGGCAACGGCTTTAACTTCTCTTTCAACATAATCGAAGTCGCCTTGCAGGGCTTTACCTATGTTGATGACCATATCGACTTCTTCGGCTCCGTCTTTACATGCTTCTTCCGCTTCAAATACTTTCACTTTCACAGCGCTGTTGCCGTGCGGAAAGCCGATGACGCAACCGATTTTTACTTCCGTTCCTTTCAACATCTCAACCGCGTCTTTCACCATATAAGGTTTTACGCATACCGATGCTGCATTGTATTTCTTCGCTATTTCACAGCCGGTTTTCAGGTCATCATCCGTAAAACAGGGATTAAGAATCGAATGATCGATCATTTTTGCTAATTCTCTTACTCTTTCCATTGATAAAAATTTATAATAATTCACTATTATTTCTTTGGCGCTTCTTTCAATATACCGACCAAATAATGCCAAAATTTTTGAACGGAAGCGATTTCTATTTTTTCATCCGGCGAATGAGGAAATTGAATGGTAGGTCCGAAAGAAACCGTATCCAATCCGGGAACATTCGACAGGATGATGCCGCATTCCAATCCGGCGTGCATGACTTCCACTTTGGGAGCATATCCGCGTTGTTTTTCAAAAACTTTTTTCATTACTTGCAGGATGGGCGAATCGGGATTCGGGTTCCATCCGGGATAACCGTTGCCGAAGGCGACTTTAGCATCGGCATTGATGAATGTGCTTTCTATCGTGCCGCAAATTGCTCGTTTTTTTGTTTCTGACGAGCTGCGAGCCAAGAATTTAACTTCGACGGATTTATCTCCGGATTGCACAATCGCCATATTAACGGAGGTTTCAACCGTATCGGGAATTTTTGCGAACCGATTGACAACGCCGTTTCGGCAACCGACAATCGCGTGCGTCAGTTTTCGTTGCACTTCAAGCGGAATCGCTTGAAGAGTACCTTCCGGAGAAGGCTGCCGTTCCGCTTTCAATTTGATGCTATCTTCAATTCCGTCAAATTCATCAATAAATACATTGCGGTAATAATCAACCGATTTTAAAATATCTTTATAATTCTTTTCACCATCGACAGCGATAATTGCAAAAGCTTCGCGTGGAATTGCATTTCGTAATGTACCTCCTTGAATGGAAATCAAACGGGCATTCAGATTCAACATCGCGTCTTTCAAGAAACGGAAAATAAGTTTGTTGGCATTGCCGCGTCCCAAGTGAATATCCACGCCGCTGTGACCGCCTTTAAGTCCCGTCAAAGAAATCTTTACAACAATCGGATCGTCGAATTTAACCGTTTCATTTTTATATTGGAAAGATACGCTGACATCTTCGCCTCCGGCACATCCGATATACAATTCACCGTCTGATTCGGAATCTAAGTTCAGCATAATTTTACCGTCTATAAATCCGGGACGGATGGCTAAAGCTCCGTACATGCCGGTTTCTTCATCGGTGGTAAACAAGCCCTCAAAAGGACCGTGCTGTAAATCGGTCGCTTCCAGAACAGCCATTGTTGCAGCCGCACCGATTCCGTTATCGGCTCCCAAAGTTGTACCTTTGGCTTTTACCCATTCGCCGTCGATATATGCTCGGATGGCATCTTGAGTGAAATCGAATTTCAGAATGGAATTGGCTTGAGGAACCATATCGAGATGCGACTGTAAAATAATTGTTTGCCGGTTTTCGTAGCCTTTAGTCTCCGGTTTTCGGATGCAAATATTATTGGCAGCATCGCGAGAAGTTTCCAAATTCAGACTTTTACCGAAGTTTTCAATAAAATCGGTAACTTTTTCCATGTGTCCCGAAGGACGGGGAATTTGCGTCAGCGCATAAAAATGTTTCCAAACATTTTTTGGATTGAGATTGAGAATGTTGTTCATATATATTGATTTTAATTATTAGTTTTTTTCCCTATCGAAAGCATTGCTATCCCGAACAATCCGCAAGTTACCAGCCAAATTGATTGAAAAGCAAATACCGCCGTTGCAAATGCCGTAGCCTGCTTAATATTCACCATGTAAGCGCATAAGCCTAAAACGGTGGCTGCCTGCCAAGGTCCCAAACCGCCGTTCGACGGGATTGTCATACTTATGCTGCCTAAGGTAAAAACAAATAAACCAGCGGCAATTCCCAAATCAGCGGTAAAATCAAAAGCGAAAAATGTTATATAAAAATATGTAAAATAAGAAATCCAAATACTGAATGAGTAGATCAGAAACCGCGTTTTTTCTCTCATGTGCCATACTTGAATCATATCGCGCCACATTTCAGCGAAAAAGTTACGGATTTTTTGTACTATCCGATTGTTTTTGAATACTATTAAAACAGCCGCACAAATAATTACAGTTATCGCAAGTCCTGCATAAAGTTCGAGCGATGTGAGCCAAGCAGGTAAATTAAATAAATCGCGTTCTTTATAAAATAGTTTTACATTGAAAACGAATGCCGCTAAGATAAATAACCCTACCATTATTATATCGAACAGCCGGTCGATCACAATAGTTCCGATCAACTTTTGGAAAGGAATTTTCTCTTTTCCGGAAACCATGCCGCATCGCCAAAGTTCGCCGGCGCGAGGAATGGCAAAGTTCACGGCATAGCTGCCCAACACGGCATAAATCAAATGCGATGTTTTCGGTTGATATCCTAACGGGTTTATCAGTAATTTCCAACGTATTCCCCGTAACACATTTCCCAATAGTCCGAAAATAAGGGAAAAACTCAATATCCACCAATTCGCCCCCTTTATATAATTCCATAATTCGCTGAAACTTGTTTCGCTGTAAAGAAAATATAAAATAATGATTCCTAAAATCAACGGAACAAATATTTTAAGTAATTTACGCAGCGAATCGGACATTTGTTTATTGTTTTTTGCTATTTTTGCAATGCCAAAGATAAGGAAAATATGTTATATCATCGTAATATCCGTCCTAAAAAATCATTGGGGCAACATTTCCTAAAGGATTTTTCCATTGCGGAAAGGATTGCCGGCGTTTTATCTCCTTTCCCGGATTTGCCTGTTCTGGAAGTCGGTCCCGGAACGGGAACGCTGACGCAATTCCTTTTGAAGAACAATCGGGATTTAACGGTTATTGAACTGGATAAAGAATCGGTAACGTATTTGAACGAACATTATCCGGCGTTGAAAGGAAGAATTACAGAAGCCGATTTTCTGAAAACGGATTTGAACGCTTTGTTTCCCGACCGTTTTTGCGTTATCGGCAATTATCCCTACAATATTTCCAGTCAGATTTTCTTTAAAATATTGGATTATAAAGATAAAATACAATGTTGCGCAGGGATGCTGCAAAAAGAACCGGCTGAACGGATAGCTTCTCCGCCGGGTAAAAAGAATTACGGGATCATTTCAGTACTGTTGCAGGCTTGGTATGATGTCGAGTATCTTTTCACGGTCGAGCCGGATGTTTTTGACCCTCCGCCCAAAGTGAAATCGGCAGTCATCCGGATTACAAGAAATAAGCGGACCGATTTGAATTGCGATGAAACTTTATTTAAAACCGTAGTTAAAACAGCGTTCAATCAACGGCGAAAAACTTTGCGCAATTCGCTGAAATCTTTGCTCGGAAATGATAATGCAATTTTTTCCTTATCGGTTTTCGATCGCCGCCCGGAACAACTTTCGGTGGAGGAGTTTGTGGAGTTGACGAATTTAATAGCGACAAGTAACAGGTGACGAGTGCCGAGGGGTGATCGTTATACTAAATTCACATCCGCAATAGGTTTGGTTGTAGAATCCTTTTTCTTGAAGCAAAATACGGCGGCGTTCGCTAAGACCTTCTTTCCTCCAATTCTTTTCCCAAAATTGAATACCCGGAAATTGCGAGGCAGCCCAATGTCCCGCTTCGGCAATTTGCTTCAAGTCTTTCCAACGGGAAGAACCTAAGGTAGTTGCAAACGTATCCAATTCTTTTTCAGACGTCATGCGGGCAGCAGCCGACAATCGTATTCTGAAGCAAAAAAGACAACGCTTGCCTCGCTCCGGTTCATTCTCAAGTCCGGCAACAGTTTGCAGCCATTCTTCGTGGTCGTAATCCCCGTCAATAATTTCCAATCCTAACGATTGTGCGTAGCGTGTACATTCGCTTTTGCGCTTTTCATATTCTTCCAAGGGATAAATATTCGGATTGAAATAATACAAAACGGGACAAATATCCCGCGTCAGCAAATATTCGATAATTGCTGCGGAACAGGGCGCACAACAGGTATGAAGCAACAGTTTCATATTAAATATTCCGCCGACCGGTAGGAAGAGCGGACTAAAGGTCCGCTCTCCACGTGTCGGAATCCCAAAAAAAGAGCTTTTTCTTTGTACTTTTCAAATGTTTCCGGATGAATATATTCCTTAACGGGTAAGTGTTTTCGAGAAGGTTGCAGGTATTGTCCGACAGACAGGAAATAACAACCGGCGGACAAAACGTCTTCCAACAGAGCAATGACTTCGCTTTCCGTTTCTCCCAATCCGAGCATCAATCCGGTTTTGGCAAGTACGCCGGATTCTCCGATTTGTTTCAAAACCGCTAAACTCCTGTCATAGCCGGCGGCGCTTCTCACATGAGGAGTTAATCGCCGGACGGTTTCCAAGTTGTGGGAGATTATTTCTGGACCGATCGCAATGATTCCGGCAATGCGTTCCGCGTTTCCGCCAAAGTCCGGAATCAACGCTTCTATGGTTGTCTGAGGATTGTGTTTCTTGATTTGCCGGATGGTTTTCATCCAGTGTTTTGCGCCGCCATCGGGCAAATCGTCGCGATCGACGGAA
>Ga0209629_10004484_pt1 | contig 10341 bp, 8 predicted proteins | sample TergutCu122P5_FD_187286 | JGI IMG/M metagenome (GOLD analysis project Ga0209629, IMG submission 187286) | Cubitermes ugandensis P5 segment gut microbial communities from Kakamega Forest, Kenya - Cu122 P5 (SPAdes) (version 2) | ecosystem: Host-associated > Arthropoda: Insects > Digestive system >... | reverse complement strand
CACAAGGAGTGTGGTAATGACAACTTATTTCCGCCGCGTGTTTACCTGTAGGGCGTTTCCTCTGACTGGGTGATGCAAAAATGTGTATTAATTCTTAAATCACGTGGTTTATGATACAAATCCTTTTGTCAGTAAAATAAACTAAAGTATGACGTAATTAACTGATTCCCAAAGAAATATTACTTACATATTTGTGTGTAAACGTGGAACACAACTTGTATGGTAAACTTGTATATTGCTACGTGGTCAATCCACTATTGAAAAGTGAGTTGTGTATTGGTAGCAAGGAAGTAGACAAAATGCTCTCTGGTTTATTCAAGCTAAATTATACTTTCAAAAATTTTGTTATAGCGTAAAGTATATTTATCTTTCAGTTGTTTATTTAAATGAGTTTATTTTTATATATAAAACTTTTCCAGATCGTTCATAAACTTTTCTTTCCTGAAAACATGTACTATTTCCATAACATCCCACATAGGTCCAAAAGAATATTCATGAAGATGTTGCGCGAATTTGAAGTTTTGATTTTGATGTTTATAAGACTGGAGGAATTCTTTCGACCTGGTTTTGAAGGATCTTTCTTTTCTTCCCAGATATCGCTTGCCACAGTCTGTACATTTGAAAGCTTATACTCTTATACCTTTCCCATTTTATCTATCGATGTATTCCCGTTGTCTGTATGTAAGACTTTTTCTATAAGGTTTTAGCGTTGTAAAATATATCGATCTTGGTATTTCTAAACAATTTTTTTATAAACTTTGTTCCGCGTAAGTGGAAGATGTCTATTTATTATTGTTCATGTCCTTTTTGTTCATACTACTTCTTCTCTTTACCATGTTTATTGTTCTTATAATTTACTTTGTCCAAAATATTTTTGTTACATTGTTATTACAAATAATGTTAGATATAGTCTGTGTTTCAATTCCTTTATCTCGGGGAAGTTAAGCATATGTATATAAACGACTGCTGATAAACCTGACAAAAGCCTGTCTGTGGTTTGTTGGATGACACGAATCGTAAGGAACAATACAGTCTGTAGTTGTGGGTTTTCTAAATATAGAAATTCTAAACTGCCACTCTTCCTGTGCATTATATTGTTTATTGTAATATCCAAAATGTTAAGAGTAATACTCTGTTCTTGTTCCAATGTGAAATCTAAGTTCGGGGAAACCTTATTAAATTCCTCCAAAAGTCCTTCGGCGCTTGTATGTATGAAGTTGTATATTATTAGAATGCCACTGACGTTCCTAAAGTAACCAATTATACCATATTTTATTAATATGTCAGTAATATGGGTATATTCTAGGTACTGTAAATATAACTCTGGCATCATTAAGGGCGTAGTTGCACCCATTGCCAGGCCTCTTTTTTGTGTATAACATTTTCTTTTATAGTTACATTACTATATTAACATTAATTATTAATGTAATGAATATTAATATTAAGTGGGTCTATTGAATGAAATCCTGATTTGAGATGATTATGGGGTATTGATTCAATGATAACTTGATGGCAAGACCGAATTGCTCAGAGAAAAATCTATTGAACTTCTGGTTACCACGGTTCCCCACGTGGACTATTCTCGCAATAATACCGGAAATCCTGGTTAGAAGTGGGCGAATAAGGGCGTGAGTGAGGTATGACACAATAGGTAAAGATCTGAGCGAAGTTTAACACAACAGCTAACGGTCTGAGTGAAGTATGACACAACAGGTAAAGATCTGAGCGAAGTTTAACACAACAGCTAACGGTCTGAATGAAGTATGACACAACAGATACAGATTTGAGCCAAGTATAGTACAACAGCTAAGGGTCTGAGTGAAGTATGACACAACATGAAACGGCCACACTACGGCATGACACAAGAGGTAACGGCTTCACTAAGGCATGACACAACAGGTAACGGTCTCAGTGAGGTACAACAGAAGAGCTAAAGGAAAGGCCTGACTGAGGTATGACACAACAGGTAAAGGCCTGACAGACGCGTGACGCGAGAGGTAACGGCTGATGTATGCTTTGGAAATTGAAATTCTCTTCGTCGTTCAGCACGTTATATCTATAGGCTTCGTACTGTGCTGAGGAAACGGGACTGGACCTTTGCCGCCTGCTTTTGACGCATAATTTAGTGTGATGAATGGAGAATACAAAACTACATTATGTTGTCATTTGTATCAATTCTTTTCTAATAATCCTAAAACCAAGCGTGCTTGGTTTTAGGATTAGCTAAAACCAACCATGCTTCTGGCTAAATTCAGAAGAGGCACGGCTCAAATCCCGGATAAGTAAAAGGATTTTTCCTTCGTCTTAAAAACACATACACCACAACATACACTCGACATTTCGAAAGCTACTGCTATCTTCCTCACGAGAACACATAGTCACTTAGATAAAATCGGCACATACATTCTAAATGAGTCGTACCTTTATTTATGATACTCATCTAGAAACATAATAAATATAAAATGTTTCTTCTAAATAACACTACTTGTCACAAACACAGTATCACAAATAATTGTGGCAATTAAACACGTATCATAAAATTCATGGGATCTTTATTGTAGTGTACAGCCAAAAGGCACGTAGAGAAGTGTTACCGCACGGTTTGTGTTCCGACTTCCATATCCTTAAGTAATTACCGCTACACAACAGTCTACAATATTGTGAACCGAGTTTTGGTTTTCATCCGTGGTTTTAATCAGCATTTTGTGGCGACTGCCGATAGAATGTTTTAAGGAGCTCACAACTGCCTCGTATGTAATTCTTGCATCCTCTATTTTGTGATTAATCGAGGATATGAAAACCACACAGTAGAAACAGAACTGATAAATGAACCAGAAACCAACACAGTTCCGGGGATCTTCATTAAAATTCGCCGGTAAATTAAGCATAATTCAAAGGCGTTATTTCAATATACAGCTAGGTTAATCACTCTGCTTGGTAGTACTAGATGGAGATGAGTTGTCAGCGCCACGCTCCAGCCGACATTATCCTAAGAGGAAAAGGGCTCAGCTCCAATTGTATAGAGTTAATTTGATTTCTGACGTTTCTGAATATGACTGACTCTATGGATGTCTAAATCAGTGATCCGGCTTTGCTGGGCTAATCTTTGTTTCTGATAGTTCACGCATAGCTGCACAGAAAGAGCAATGAGTTGTTTAAAAGAATAATGTAAGAGCCACGGAATAATACAGAGAATGCTACCCCTATGCAGGCCTGGACAGGACCCTAGGGATCCAGGGTGTTGAGGCCCCCAGAAATTCTAGACAATCGGCACATGAAGGTGGCAAGGTTGTCAGTCCTATGAACCATCCGCCTTTACCCCCAGAATATACCCCTGGAACTCATTCCTGTTAGAGGCTGAGGCGATTTCAGGGTCATAGTGCAGCCGGAAGGATATCGTTAGTGACACCATCGGGAATGGAACCTGCGACATTCCGACTTGTAGGTCAATTCTCAACCCACTGCGCCACCGGATACTCTCAGAGTAGTACAGCCTACATAATATGAAAGCAGGCGTGAATTGAGTATTGTAGAGATGTGTTAGAATATTCACTAATTCATGTCTCCGCTAGTATTTTGTTATTGAAATGTCATTCCACCAAATACGAGTATTTCTGTCAGTTGTGATGCATGGCAAGTTAAAGATTTAAAGTAGTATAATGAGTAATATGAGTCATCATTGTATGTATATACCAGTGGTGCAAAATTCGTGTGCAGCGGTAAGTTAAAGGCATTGGAAGAAGAAACAGGGGAGATCGTGGCCTGGAAACGAGCCGAATAGCCGTAGGAAAAAGAAGACACCAGAAGTGCGAACCTTTATTAACCGGTGACCACTCCGTAACGAATGATTTGGCGAAGCGTCACAATTGATTTTTAAACCATAATATTAATATCTTCAATATATTAATATTATGTTTACTAAAGGCTTCAAAAGTCATTCAGGAAAGGGTTCAGAGCCATAACTGGCCGGCGAGCTGCAGGATTTTTACCACTAATTTGAAACTTTTCAGCCTCTGTACGTTCTTAAAGCACAATTAGGCATGTGAACTCACCATGCTATGAGTCTCAGTTGCAAATTCGAACCAACTGATCTATATTAAAGAAATTTTTATGTATGTAGAAGTTTCCTACTGGAGGCCACCCGAACCTTGTATTCCAGATAACAATATGGCTGAGGACAGAAACTGAGCATTGGACACGATCTAGACCTGACAAATTCAGGATTTTGTAAGGCGTACATTTTTTGAAGGTAATTTAAGAAATGTGAAATAACAACGTGGTGGGTGCAGGAAGATTTTCTTAGGGCGTCGTTTTGAGAGGGATAACATATGAGTCATGTGAATGGGGTATTTGAAATTTGACAGGAGTATGGATAGCGGGCATTTACGCGCTACACATTATGCACGAAATAATTTTCTGTGTTAGGTATGTGGAGGTGCGAAATTTCGAGTTGGTATCAGATAGATAAAACATGGGCTTGTTGATGTGGTTGTGCTTAAATTTTACATAACAATAATAATAATAATAATAATAATATATCTGTAGGAATAGCAGTCCATGCAATCACGAAGACTTTATGATTTGCTTGGAATGGCTGACTGAACTATTATTATGCTTGTATAAAATTTATCAAACGCCAACAAACGCGCTTTGGTTTTATGACGTAATTTTATTACATAGTGGCCACCAACATGTTTCGGTCAATGTCCTAATACAAATATATTTATATTCGTTGTATTCTTTTTGGGGGTGATTTCCCGGAGTCTGAATTTTATATGCCGACGTTGCGGAACACTGTTTCGTCTTCATAGTTCGTGTGAACAAGAAGACTCGACCTATGAAGATGAAACAGAGTGCTTCGAAACGTCGGCACATAAAATTCAGAGGCCGGGGAATCACCCAAAAGAAATAATACAACATTCAGAACAAGGCGGAAGTTTAAAATCAAAAACATTTATATTTATAGTGTGTCGAGATCACTCCACACTTACAATCATATGGTTTAGGTTAAAATTCTCGTTAAGTGGTAAAACAGTGATGTATAAAATAATTTGTTTTACCACTTAACCGGAATTTTAACCAAAATCATATGATTTTAGCTGTGGAGTGATCCCGACACACTATAAACATAAATATATTTGTATTATTGCACTTACCACTCCGATGATGGCCACATGAGTGGCCGAAACATGTTGCTGGTCACTACACAACAAAATTACATTATAAATCTAAAGTTCATTTGTTGGTCTTTAGTCAATTTTATATATCTAATTAATGCACGAAATATGTAACATATCAAACTAATATTATGTTTATTTATCTTCAATTTCCTCTAGATTTAAATGGGAAAAGATTTGCACTCCTATAGTCGATGAAATATTGTGGCCTATAATGCCAGGGATATTCTTGGCAGCTAAAACAAACCCCCAAGTTGTAGGACCTTCTTGCAGTTCCACATAATTTTGTTTTGGATCTAATTACTTTTCTTTGTGGAGTAATTTTTAAAACGAATATATTTGGTACCGTTTGGTGGACACAGAGCTTATCAGGCAGCAACGCCTAGTTTTCCAGCACAGACACACTTTCGCAAAATTACAACACTTTTCTTATGTCATTGACTTTTACGTTAATTTTCAAACGACATAGACGGACTGTTGGACGAGCAGCTCAGAAGCAGAGGACCGTGAGAATTCACACGGCGCACTCTGAGGAGCGTTCGGTGCAAAGAAATATTAACGACGTGCTAAGACCCATAATCTTCGTCAACATCTGATATCCTCGAACAATAGTCACTTGTGAAAATAATAAATGTGGTAAGACAAAAAATGTTCTTCCTTGTTTCCAAGCATACGCGATAGAGTGAAAGGCACAATAATAGTTTCTACGCTGTTTCTTCTCTTATCTGAGCAAAGGATGCATATTGGTTTTCTTGTCCGAACATTTGGTTTAATTGATAGTGATAGGAATTGCCTAAAGGGGTTTTACCAGGAAGCGAAGTTGATTAAAAATCGTCATGTGAAGTGGATGTTAAAATTGAAATGTCTCGATTATTTTTCGCATACTCCTCAAGTATCAAATTCAATTAAAATCCATTCTGCAGTTCTTGAATTGTGATGTGCCTGCGGACGGACAGATAGTGATTTTCGTAGGAGTACTACAAGAAAAGGAACGCGCGCAATCGTAGGAAGAATACTGAACTTAAAAAAAAAAAAATTATATTAAAGTGTAACAAATTACAATAATTTAAAGTAGAGGTTACAGACGTAAACAAGTCGTAAACTATATTTCCAATTCTTTGTAAGTTTGCCCGTTTTTAATGATTTTTGATGAGAATACGTATTGATGTCAGGAAAATTATTCTTTATTTGTAGTATGCGTTTTAGCGGTTCAACACCTAATTGTCCTAACACTTCTTTATTTTATCTCTAAATAAGAAAATGAATCAATATTCTCTCAGTGGTTTTGTATTAGACACCATGACAGCCATTTCAAGTTCATTGCGACACTTGTTTCAAAGAAACCTTAGAAATAAAAACTACTGGTAACAAATTTCTCTTTGTAGCTAAATGACTGTAAATTCAAAACAAGAATGGCCTTTTTTATTTTTTGGGGAATATCGGTAATATGAGTGTGAAACAAAGTTTCAAACACCCTCCTATTAAAGGTATTACAATGTTTATTTCATTCAGTCGCATACTACTGAAATTGCAGTTTTACTTCCCTGCTTCCACACATTTCAGATGCAAAAAGATGGAACATTATTTGTCTAGACCCAAATATACTCAATTCTTCTCCGGGAAATTAATTTCTGGTGCTTGTATTGTAGACTATACATAAGAAATTCTTATAAAAACACGTTTGAACCCGAATGTGAGTGCTGTCACACTTTTGTTTTTGCGTTGCTACAAGAACACTCATAAACTGAAATTGGAACTAATATTCTTTTATTTTATTTTATGTACCTTTGAACTTGCTTTTAAAGATCTGAGTTCCACAGTAAGCAAAATCAATAACAACGCCGTCGGCACAACTAAACCTCTATAGAAGGTTAATTGTATGGATGGTGTTTTTATTCCTTTTAATGACACTGCAACACACAACGGGAATGTCTGGGAAATTTATTTATTATTCAAAGTGCATTTGATATTTGGCCTAGCATTAGTGACACGACCCCGTCGGTCGACGGGGAATAATGAAGATCAACTCAGAAACCGAGATGTTGCGGAGGAATCAAGAAACAAATCTCATTGTTGTTGATTTATTAGGCGTTTGATGTGTAAACATTTTACGTAGACCTAACACAAGGTCAAATTTAAACAAAACATTTGTTGAATTCAATAGGACAGCGTGGCTGGAACGTTATTTTTCGAATATGGGGCAACGTATTATGCCACTTCCTAACTTCTATTCGATTTGATTTTACGGCTGTTGGCCTCAGTCAAACGGAGGATTTGAAAGAATTAATATAAATTTAAATATTTAAAAATTAAATAATACTGTTACTAATTAATTTGTGAGATCTGCAAGTCCAAAGAGCTCAATTTTTGCACATACTTCTATATTTAATAGAATATAAACAGAAAATAAATGTAATTGTAATTAAATACTACGATAGGATGAAGTCATATTCAATAACAGGAACTGTATGGCCTACCATATTAGGTAGCCAGTGCAGTATAAAGCTGAGCATTGTATTGCCTTACCGTCTACAGACTCCTGACAAGCACTCCAAACAAGCAAACTGTTCACAACGCTCCAGTATGCACTGAAATGGTGATGATTCTCACTAAGGCCGGTTACTTTTATTACAATTGATGTCACGTGACTATAGTATGAATTTTTTTTTCCGTTCCTCTCTCGTGGCTAAGTCCGTAAATTTGACGACAGTGAAGGATAGTTTCCCTTCCACGTTGGGTTATTATTTAATTCCGACAGTGTGTTTTCATTCACTTACAATAGTGCAAAATAACATTCTGCCCGCCTACATGTCAAACAATTCATTGTGTTTTCTGTTTAGTTCGTACTTGCTCCGTAAAATTTCTGTGCCACTCGTGACTTTGGTGAAAACAGCTTCTAATCACGAAGAAGTGCTTGAAATGTAGTTTAGCCTGTCAGTTGTCACCCAGGTGTCGCAATTGTTGTGCATGTGTGAAGTTTGAGGATGGTGAGGAAAATTACAGACTCGTTGAATAAAGCCAGTCATTAATGCGTAGCTTTCATTACAGACAGACGTAAAATGTGCGTTAAGGCGAGTATCATACTATGTTTTTGGGGCGCGCGGTGGCGTAGTGGTTAAGGCACTACGCTACAAACTGGCAGGTCGCGGGTTCAATTCCCGATGGTATCATTGGAATTTTTCAGTGACATAATCCTTCCGGTCGCACTATGGCCTTGGGGTCGACTCAGCCTCTAACAGAAATGAGTACCAAGTGTATTTCCTGGGGGTAAAGGTGGCCGGTGCGTAAGGCTGACAACCTTACCACCATCCTATGCCGTTGTCATGAAATCTGGGAACCTTAACTTCCTCGAACACTCTGGGCCAATCTAGACCTGTAACGGGACTGCTTGACCTTTTTTTTTATCATATGTTTTTGTGTAGTTAACGGATCTACGAGTAGCATTTCAAATTCTTGACAAGCACGGGACTCGTAAAAGAATTGACGGTGGTGGCCTAAACCCACTGCAGTTAGATTGCCCGATTTAGGATCTTTGAGCTCTGCATTACTGGGCGTCTGGACCAGACAAATAACAACCACTAAGTCCTTTAATGAACATAAAAAAGTGAATTTGTGAGAATAAGTTTAGGGAGAGTGGAGCAAATTTAGCATAGCATATTATATGACAATTCCTCATCAGCAGTGCATCATTGTTTGTTTCTCTTTCCTCTGGTTTTTGGAAGCCCAAACTTTATCTGTAATTATGTTTAAATATTCTAAGGAATTTAAATTAAAATAAAAAAGTATTCAATTTGAAATGCATTCTAAAGTACAGCAGACTTCTTTAATTGTGACTGCAGTTATGTGCAGCTCGAATCTCGGCCCGGCTCCCGGTTCTTCTTATGGTTTTTCTCGCCAATTTTAGGCTAATTGCATAATGAATATGGTCATAATTTCTACTCTTCACTGATCATTAGACCGAATGGGGCGGGTCATGTAGCATGTGTGGGGTGAACAGAAATGCACATGCACTATTGGCGAGAAACCCTGAAGAAAGGAAGCCACTTAGAAGGCCTAGGCTTATGGGGATAATATTAAAATTGAAATTAGAAATTGGTTGGGAGGACGTGGATTGGAGTAATCTGGCTGAAGATACGAACATTTGGCAGGCTGTTGTCATAGCGTCAAGAAATTTCGGTTTTAGACGCGTTCACAAAATTGCGAAAAACGACTATGAGGTTCGTCATGCCTGTCCGTCCGTTCCTCCGTCAGTACGGTTGGAACAACTCGGCTCCAATTGGATGATTTTCATTAAATTTGATGTTTGAGGGTTTTTTCGAAAACCTGTCTAGAAAATTCAAGTTTGATTACAATCTGACAAGAAGATCGGTACTTTACATGACGACCTACTTGTTTGTACATTTATTATAACATGTCGCTGAATTATTCTTGGAATTACACATTTTCCAGATAAAAGTTGTAGAGAAAACCAAAATACAAATTTTGCGTTCAATATTTTTTTCGCCCCGAAAATCGCGTCATTTACGAGACAATGTGTAACAATATGGTACAACCAGATAGGCCACACCACAGATGGAAATAAAATATAGCGCAGAAAAATGCGAGCATACACAAACACGTTCAGAATATTTAATATTTATTGCTTTTCCACGGTAATAATTATTACGCGAACGCGCCTCAATATCCCGTTATAAGCACATTGCCTGTATTTTTCTTTTTAAATAAGGGACGTGTCTTGACTAGCTGTGGGAGTACTCGTATGTGTTTTTCAATTGGACTTTACCCCTGTAGTTAGTTAGTAAGTCAGTCAGTAAATAAGTAAGTATATTCGTTAGATTAACCAGAGGCCGAAAAGTTTATAATTGTAGTACAAGTGCTGCAATCGCTAAACCGTGGGCGAAAGAAGAGCCACAGCTAATTTTCTATTGACAATGGAGAATAAACCTAGAATAAGCTAAGTTTTTACCACAGACTGAAAAAAAGGAATATAATTTGCTACTAACGATCGAGGAGACGGAGGAGAAAAACAGGCGTTAATTAGCTACCGGTGGCTGTTTAGAAGTAATCGAGGCACTCATTTGCTGCCGACAACTGAGAAGAAAAAAATTAACTTGTATACTGCTAGCTGACAGGAAGTATAAGACCCTAACAACACTATGGACCG
>Ga0209629_10004483_pt1 | contig 10343 bp, 10 predicted proteins | sample TergutCu122P5_FD_187286 | JGI IMG/M metagenome (GOLD analysis project Ga0209629, IMG submission 187286) | Cubitermes ugandensis P5 segment gut microbial communities from Kakamega Forest, Kenya - Cu122 P5 (SPAdes) (version 2) | ecosystem: Host-associated > Arthropoda: Insects > Digestive system... | reverse complement strand
TGTAAGTCTTCGTGCCGTTATTCAGATCATAAACATAAAATCCGCCAGGCATATCCTTATTTACGTCTATACCCAATTCTTTTGCCCTTTGCGTGTTGTCTTTGGTAAGCCATTCGATCTGGTTAAAATCAAATTTCATGCTGGTTGCCGCAAAGTTGGAAATATGCCCCATTAAATCGGTTGTATTGGCGCTGAAATAATCCTGCGCCTGCTTCTGGGTACTCGCAAATAGGGCATTTGAATAAAGGCCCTGATTGTATATTGCCGCGTTCCACAAGTCCTGCGGGAATTTATTTTTGATTGAAGACATATTACTTGCCCCGTCATCGGGTTTCCAGAACTCGATCACTTGATAATTACCGGCGCTGTCCTTCTTGAACGTAACAGCCATTGGCGCGATTATGGCGCCGACGTTATTTATCTCGCTTCCCGCCTTTGTAAATTGTTCGTATAGAACCCATGCATAGACTGTAGTATTGCTTCCGTTTTGAACGGACTTTAGGGTAATGTGCGCCTGCGTTAATAATTCCGCGCTGCCGAACATCCCTTTGAGGTTGGCTATTATGGCGTCACCTACGGCTTTATCTAAGGCGTCAACCGTTTGGCTCTCTACATAGCCTTTGGACGAAAGTATAGAGATAGTGTTTTTAGCGTCGTCCCATCCGATCCCGATATCCAAAACCATACCAACGTCACGCAGTTTGAAATAATTATAGCCGTCGATATTATAGGCTTCAATCGGAATTTGGTTGTCGTTTCCGGCCAGAAATACTTTTTGGTTGGATAGGACAGCCGATTTTACTGACTTACCTTTTCCTGCCATCTCTCCGCCTGCCGGCGTATACGCTGTCCCAGGATTTAACGTCATAGCGTTATTGGCGGCATCCCAATCAATACCGAACTGTTTGGCCGTACCGTTCATAACATAGGCAATGTCGCGCAGCTTGAAATAATTGAACCCATTGATATTATAGGAATCAAAGGTCTTTGGTTTTTCGTCTACCAAGACTGTAGAACTTGTAGGCGTGGCCGAAACCGCCGCAAAGGTTTCTGCCGCCGGAAGAACGAATACCGTCAATAATGCGGCAATAAGCGATATCCGTAAAAATTTAAATTTCATAAAAACTTCCTTTCAACCGAGTATAACTAATTCTATCAGAATAAATTTGTAATTTTTTAATGAACTGACCAATCAAGTTCCAATTAACCCGCAAATGTCAAGGCATTGGGGCTGTTGGGATCAAAAAGCCGGATATACATAATCTGACCGGGGTAAAAATTGTATGCCGCGCCGGTATACTTATCCAGCCACATCTCCCAACCAAAATTTACATAGTAAAACCTGTCGTTTTCAGATACAACAGATAAATGGGTGATTTTGTATCGCGTAGCGTCCGCATCGCTGTAGCCTGTTTTCGGCAATGTCTCCAAAGGCTTATACGCGCCATAAATATTTTCATAGGCTTTAATGATCTGTGCCCTTGCGGTTTCGAGGGCTTTATCTTTGCTCATTGGCACAGCGCCTTTCGGGTATCTGCTGACCATAACCTGCGGGATACGGTAGATATAATGAGGCGCTTCTAAAATCCAAGGCTCCGCGGTGGCGTACCCCTTGCCGTCATACCAATCCACCTTGCAGCCCAGGGCTTCCGCCACAAACCTGACCGGGACATACGTGTAGTCATTGTATATACGCGGCGCAACGTCTATGGTTGTGGTTTTGCCGTTTATTTTGGGATGCATATCGCCGATAATAAGTTCAATTTTATTGCCGGAATCCTCAATGGTAACCTTTCTCTCCTTATCGCTCCAGCTTACTTTCGCGCCGAGGGTTTCTGAAATAAGGCGCAGCGGCAGCAGCGTTCTGTCTTTATCCAGGATTAGTTTGGCGTTTTTGATGATAGAGCCGTTGATAAACAGGGCTATATAATTTGACGGCAGGCTTTCCTTCGTATCGTCCGCGTATTGAATGTAAGCGGTTCCGAGTTGGTTTTGCGCCAAATAACTTTCGGTCATTCCAACGAACGCCTTGATGCCGGCGAGGTTGGTTTCGGATACCGCCGGCGCAGCGTATGCGTTCAGGTTGAACGCGGACGCGGCCATGATCGCGGTAAACAGCAGTGCTATTAATTTTTTCAACACAATATCCCCCATAAAATAAATCTATTAAGAATTCTCGGCTTTAACAGGTAAAAAATCTATTGCGTGCGGATAAAGCCATAATGTATCAAGCTCGACATCCCCGGAAGCGGAGAGCGACATTGTAGCCCTGAACTGGTAATCACTCGTTTGCGGCGTGATATAGTTCTCATACAAATTTTTATAACCCACCGGATCCTTTTCTTTGGCTTCCTTAATGTAACCCACAGTGTCCGGATCGATATCAAAGTTTTTTGTAACCATCGTCATAAGAAATTTCAATTCGGCTTCATTTCCAGTTTGGGTATAGGTTACCTGGTTAGCTTCGAAACCCAGCACTTGGTAATAAACGCCGTACGCTTCCGTCCACTCTTTCACAATGGCATTTCTTACGGCTTCTCTTACGTTTAGCGGAACATTTTCATCGTTATGAAACAGCGGCGGCAACGCGGTTAAATCACTGACCTCTACAGGGTTTAACTGCCAAGATTGCTGCCCGGCGTTAGCGTTTATTTGAGCCTCACTCGAATTTACACCCGGTATACCGCTATTGCCCGCAACGGGCGGCGTGGGACGCAGCGTTATTTCGGGCGCTGTTTCAGGTTTCATACGGTCAATGCCGGCATGAGCTTGATAATCTCCGGTCATCTTAAGCCCATCAGAAGATTCTGTATTTAGAATATCAGGCGGCTTTCGGCTTCCCGCGCCCAGTACCGTCACAGCCCCGGCAGACGCTATAATCAACGCCGCCGAAAACACAAATACCGCGCGGGTATGCTTTTTACTTTTCATAATAGCCCCGAGCCTTTCCTTCAGGGCTTTCTTTTCCTCGCACATTGTCATGGATATTATTGATTTCGGCATTTTATTTTCGGAAGCCAGGTAAATTAAAGTGTCGCCGTAATTCTGTTTACCCGCCCTGTCCAAACCGCTGATTACCGCCTCGTCGCAGGACAGTTCGCAGGCCCGATCAATCTCATGCTTTACAAGCCATATGACCGGGTTGAACCAATGGATTGCGCATGCGAGAACAGTCAGCCACCTTACGGCTATATCTTTCCTTTTCAGGTGTATAAGTTCATGGAGCAGGACTGCTTGAAGCTGCTCCGCTGTGTATTCGCGCGCTGGCAAAATAATGGCGGGGCGAAAAATACCGATAAGCATGGGCGTGGCCGCCAAAGGGTTTCGATATAGCAGAGGGACGCGCCGATGGGCGCAGAGACTTTCCAGCGTATTTTTTTCCTCGACGCAGGCCGAAAAATTCCGGCGCCGGTGAAGCCTTATATAAACAGAAAAACTGATAACGCTGTATAACAGTACAACCATTACGATAAACGGATAAACGAATATGAAAAGTGTAATAAATACTGTACCCGCATTTTGTATCGGTTTATCGTCCAGCTTGTATTGAACATTCTCTTTGTCCACTGTTTCCGGCATAGCCCATACAAACGGCGTTTTCCCGGCTGGCATGACGACATATTGATTGACCACATTAGTTGGCATTGCCGACAGTGACGCATTGGCGTCTTTAACCGGCAGTACGATTATTTTGGATACAGGCACAAGGAAAGCCGCAATGACAACGAGCCACAGATAATATTGCGTGAACTTCGGCAGACGGCTGCGCATTACCGGCTTAAGCCCAAAGTACAGGATCGCCATAATACTGCCGGATAATGTCATAATCAAAATTACGCGGATTATTTCGATCAACTTTCGTTGTCCCCCATCTTAAAAAAACCACGCAGTTCGTATATGTCGGAATCGGACAAATGCCCGTTGCGTACCATCGCTATAGCCAGCTTTTTTGCGCTTCCGAATTTTTCGAGTATAGTTTTTTCTTCCGAGAGGATGTATTCATCCTCTGTAATGAGGGGCACATACCGCGCCACGCCATATCTCTCCGTAGGTTCGATAACCCCCTTATCGCGCAGGTGCGCCACAAGGGTGTGCGTCGTCGATTTATTCCAGCCTTTGCTCTGCTCCAGTTCCCCGCGAAACTCAATAACTTTAAGCGGACGTTTCTCACGCCATAATATCCGCATGATCTCCAATTCGGCATCAGTGATTTTTATTTCCATAGGAGGCCCCCTTAGTAAACTACCATTATAATATATTCTATGCGCGTAACCTATTATTGTCAATAATTGGTTATATTTCATTTATGTGTTTATTCATGGTTTCTGCCAGCATTTTGATTAATACATCTGTTCGGTTTCCGGTTTGCGCCGCGTATCCGCAAACTCGCGGATAGATATTTTACTTTGCATGCGGTAACAGCTTCGCGGTACTTACCTTATTGACTAATAAATCAAACTACTTTATATTATAATGTAATTTATATATAGGGGGTTAATGTGAAGCGGGATACAGAGCAAATTTCGATTGCGGTACAGGATGTTAAAATTATCAAGGATATGATGCAAAAATCCAAATTTCAACTGGGTATGCTTTCGAGTCTGTTTTTGTGGTACGGGCTGCTAAATCTTTCAGTATTCTTAATTTCTTTATTAGGGAATATTTACCCAGCTTTACGTTTTACAGTAATACAAAGCACACGGATTACACCGATCAGTACGCAGATTACGCCGTTCACAGTATTGCATTACTTAATTTTTCTAATATTGTTTGTCATTTTTTTTAAGAAAAGGCGCATTGTAAAAAACTCACTTAACGAATACACTTTAAACCTGTTCGATATATGGGGTTTTATCCTTTTCGTTATACCTGCTGTTTCTTATTTGATATCATGGATATTTTTGGCGCTTTCCTGGGATCAAATCGGTTTTGGTTTTCTTGTGACAAAGGATTTCAGCGCAATCGCATATGCTTCTACGATGATGGGGCTGCTCATTACCGGTATTCTACTGAAGAACGTCTTATTGAAAGCGGCTTCGGGTGCATTGCTGCTGGTTTATCCGCTCATGCCAATGTTATTTGGCCGGTTCCTATTCGGTAGAAGAATTATATCAATGGAAATAACAGATATTCTGTCTATAACAAGTTTCCAAGGCAGGATTGGCTATTTTGTTGATATTATCACAATTATCGCGTTAGGTATTTATTTTAAACAGCAGGCGGGTGGTGTCGGAAGTGGAGATAAATAATATACCTGACGCTTTTCAATCGAAACTCCGGCTTATGATAATTAGCGCTTTGTTTTCGGGGAAAAAGAGTTATCGGGAATTGAAATCCCTAACGGGGGCTACCGATGGAAACCTAAGCACTCAAATTTCCAACCTGGAGCAAATGAATTATATTACCGTTGAAAAAACATTCATTAAAAAACGTCCTAATACCACTTGTGGGCTTACAGATGCCGGCGTAAATAGCTTTCGCGACTATGTTGAAATGCTGCAAAACATTATTTCATCCACGGAACTCTCATCTTCTTAGCGAGGGTTTTGCCGGAACTGCTGTCGATAGCCCTATATCGTCAAAAAATAAGCAATTACGTAATAAAAAACCCGATGTTCTATTGACAAAATCATATTCGGAACTTTAAAAATTGTAAAACGTTTTCAGCCTGTCAATTTTTTTGATAGAGAGGTGTAAATCATAAAAAAAATTCTTATTTTTATTTCAGTATTTGTGATGCTGGCTGGCTGTGGAAGTTTGGGAAAGCTAAACAACGCTTTTACAAGGACAGAAACCTCTTTCAATACAGACAATACAGAGGACTTGAAGATAGGTGAAGACACTCAAAAGAATCATCCTGATGACAATCCGGATATATACCTTGACGCATACATGCCATGGCAACTCGCGTTAGCTAAGGAGAGAGGGGTAAGCGATCAGTATCTTCGTGATAATGCAAAATTTTTCCTCGGGGAGTTGAAGCAATGGTTTGGCTCCACACTTAACGCTCCGATGCCGCCCCAAAGCGAACTCGACGGGCTCTTGATAGATAAGTGGCTCGAAACATACGGCGATATTTTAACTTTGCGAAGTGAAATTGCTGTTTTGCTCACGGAGCAAAAAGATAATATATATTATAGTTTGCTGGTAACTGCTTCGGAGGGCGGGGGACCGGTTCTCGTTGCATGGGAGCATGATGAAGTATTGCTCCGATTCCGACAGGCGGGGCAGCGCTTCCTCCACGTCCTCTCCATCGAACCAATCCAGCAGTGAATAGCAAGCCTGCCCGTCGTTGCACAACCCGAAATTTAGCAGCTGCGGTGTGAGGACGCCGGAAGCGTATGCCCGTTCCATCATCTTATTTTCGGCCTTTTTACGGTCAAATTCCGATATATCCGTTACACGCAAAAGCATGCGCCGACCGTCAGCGGTTTCTATGTAATACTTTTTATCACGCGAAAACCCCTTGTTGATAGGTTCTATCTTTACAAAGGTATCACTGCCAGGTATTCCAGACATACAAAACAATTCTTTCATAGATTTGCCACGTTCGTACAATCCGTAGGCCTTCTTTCCATTTGCGCAGAATTATAAAAAAGCAAGCCGGATTTCCTTAGCGTACAGAATTTCCGGCTTGCATGTGCAAATTACACCTTAGCGTACATTTTATGCGTTTTGTTGACACGACCACAGAATAGCCGTGCTTACGGGTTACACATGGCCTACAGTTATTTTCATTGATTGGAGGCGGATACTTGTAAATCCGACTGGATATTTAAAATCTCGCTTTTTGGCAACCCGGTAAATTCCATTATTTCAAGCAAATCTTTGCCTTTGGCAAGCATTTTTTTAGCCAACGTAAGTTTTTCTTCCTTTCTCGCCTGATTGACGGCGTCTATCTTTTCCTCTTCGAATAGTCTGGCAACCTTCGTCATCTTAATCCACTCCTTTAGCATGTTCGAATACTTCCTGTCAATGAACTTATCCGTCGCGGTGAGTATCTCAGCTATAATGAATATTTGGTTTTGCTCGTCGGTAATCTTTTTTGCGAGATCAATCGTTTTTTCGATTAGGGCTTGCTTTTTCTTCTTTTTAGGTTCCGTAAGCGGCAGGATGATAAATTTCATTATGTCCGCTTCGGTCAACGCTTCCCCCGCCTCAACCTTTTGGCGTAAACCGCTGTATAATTCGTCCGTGTCGAATTTGGACAGGAATACCTGGTTGATCGTAAGCTGCAGGCTGCCTATATCCAGCCGGCTGGGCGCCTCTGTTATATCGCCGGTATATATGACGGCCATGGTTATATCGCAGATCTTTTTATCCGGGTTAAAACGCAATTTCAATATCCCATGGACATACCCCAGATATTTGATGAAATTCTCCAATTTGGACTTGCTTTCGTAATCGACGATTAGGATGCGCCCGTCTTCAAGCAGGAAAATATTGTCCGCCCTTACTTCGGCGGCGGACACAGAAGGCAGCTGCGTAGGCAGGACTTCTTTTATCTTTGGCAAATCGAGGCCCAGCGCCTCAAACGATTTATTTCTATAGTTCTGGCTTAAAACTTTAAACAATACGTCTTTATTATCATGCGTAATGCCGTCTGCCATATATGCGCAGCCCCCTCATAGGTTAAACAGGGTTATTATAACATTTTTACCGGCAAAGAGAAAGAGAGATGAGACGCTGGAATTGTATAAGGGGTATCGCCGATATTTTTACCATTTTATACTCTAAGGGTGCGTATGTGCTATACGGTACCCCTATATGCGCGAAAGTGAACCACCGACCGCCTACAGAGGCGGCGGCTTCATGGAGCAGTTAAAATCGCAGTTACACGATTCTGACCCTTATACTCTTATGGCATGTCCCAATAAAAACTTTTCCATTCATCCTTAAAAACGTCGAGACAGCGATTTTTGATTACGGTACAATAAAGATACTTCATGAAGGAAAGAAAAGGCGTGGGCTTGTGGATTATTATCTCGTGATCTGGGCAGTGGTGGTTTTCATAGAAAGCAGATTGCAAGCTGAAATCGTATACACTGATTTAGAAAAAAGCATAGGTTTTTCACTGCCATATCTGCGGGAGATTTTTCCTCAGTATACGGGGCAAACGCTGGCTCGTTACATTATGAACCGCAGAATATCACGGGCTGCTTTCGATGCTGTGCATACTCACGATACGTTGTTGGAAATCTCAGGGCGGTACGGATTTACAAACCCGGATACATTTACGCGGGCATTTAAGCGTATAACCGGCTTAGCTCCCCAAGATTTTCGAAAAAGCAGCCCCACTGTCGGATGTATCAAACTATGCGCGGGTCTTTACGGCGTTTCCATTTATCCTGTGGAAAACAAACTTAATAATAACTCAGAGAGGATTAAACATATGTATAATCGAGGGTATAATCGAGGGCAAAAACATATTTCCGAGGGGAGCGCGATCTTATACGGCGTTCCAAAAGTACATTACGGAGCGTTCGGCGGTTGCACGCCATATCCTATTTGTCTTAAAGCCGTGGCAAATTATATGGGTATAGACTTGGATTATGACGATGCCATCGTCATGTGCGGCGCGGCGTTCCGCCTCGTTTGGGATTCTACCGCTTGGAACGGCGGCAACGTAGATGTTCTGCTGGGTTTCGATGATCCTGAAACAGTATTCCGCAGTGGTATCGAGGCGTTGGGGCACGAGTTCAAGCTGCTTGGCAGAGACGGTTCAGCCGCGGCCGCCGAGCCGGAAAAGTTTAAAATGGCAGACGATACGGTCGTGAAAGACGCTTTTATCGCGTTTATTAAAGAACGGATTGACAATGGCGTACCCATTATCGCCCTTGGGATTATCGGCCCGCCGGAAGCCTGTGTTATAACCGGTTATCGCGGCAACGGTCAGACACTGCTGGGGTGGAACTGCTTTCAAGACAGCCCGGAGTTCGCTTCAAGCGTTACATTTGACGAATCAGGTTATTTCATCACCTCATCCTGGTGGGAAAATAGGGATACGGTAGCGGTTATGTCGATGGGTGATAAAATAGGCGAACAGGAATCAATAAAGAAAATCGTTAAACGCGGCATTTTAGCCCTTGAGGGCAGGCTAGCCGGCAAATACGCAAAAGGCATAGCCGCCTATGCGGCTTGGAAAAAGGCTATTTTAGACGAAAGCCAGTTTTCTGAAAACATGGTGGCGCCCTTACAGGCGGAACGGATTATGTGCCAGGGTGACGCTATGGACTGTCTCGCTGACGGGCGCACAAACGCGTACAAGTATTTTAATAAACTGGCTTTAAAAAATCCGGAGCAGCCTCTATTTGAGAAGATAGCGGGACAATTCGCCGCCTGCGCGGCGGGGGCCGATAAAATGTATAGAACGCTGGGGGGTTGGGAGCGCGGCGAAGCCCAGATGAAAGCCCTCATGAAGATTGAAATTCGGCATAGGCTTGCCGAACTTATTGATGAATGCAAGGCTGCCGATGAAAATGTATTATCACTGATGAAAAAACTGGTTAAAGAATAATAAGGAACTTGCAAATTATTTTATCTGACGCGAAAGTAGTGTAAAATGAGGCTGTTGCTCAACCGGTACCACTCGGAAGCAATGGCCTGATTTCATTTTTTGGGAGCTGACAAAATGGCGTTATATACCTACCCGCCGACCAACGGGGGATGGAAGAAGTCCGAGGGAAACCCGGTTCTGGGCGACAGCGCGTTGGGAACCTGTTTTGACGCGCATATAATGCCGGCGGAGGATGGGCTGCGAATGTATTTTTCGTGGCGGCCAAAAAAATCCCTGGCTGTATCACGGAGCCAGGACGGCATCCATTGGGATCCGCCCGGAATCATTTTGGAGCCCCGCCAGGATACGGCTTGGGAGGATGATATAAACCGGAACTGTGTCCTGCGTGTTGGCGCCGTTTATCATATGTGGTACACGGGCCAGGCCAAAGGGCATAGCTTTATTGGTTACGCCGCCGGCCCGGACGGGTATCATTTTGAGCGGCAGGGCCGCGGCGGCCCGGTACTGATCCCTGAACGGTATTGGGAAAACCGATCGGTGATGAACCCATTTGTGCTTTGGGATGAACGGGAGGCGCTGTTTAAAATGTGGTACTCCGGGGGAGAAACCTATGAGCCAAACGCCATAGGCTACGCCGTCAGCACAAACGGAATTACATGGCGTAAGCGGCACGTTCTTCCGGTAAAAATTACATGATGATGGAAACAGCGCTATATACGTACCAATTCTTTTATGTCCGGAATTTTTTGGAAAGCGGCGGGCTTGGGCGGATACAGTTCATGCGTGGTTCGCATTATCAGGACATGCGGAACTGGCCGGCGATTCC
>Ga0209629_10004482_pt1 | contig 10344 bp, 6 predicted proteins | sample TergutCu122P5_FD_187286 | JGI IMG/M metagenome (GOLD analysis project Ga0209629, IMG submission 187286) | Cubitermes ugandensis P5 segment gut microbial communities from Kakamega Forest, Kenya - Cu122 P5 (SPAdes) (version 2) | ecosystem: Host-associated > Arthropoda: Insects > Digestive system >... | reverse complement strand
GCGGGAGCAACCTGTCGCGGGATACACCAATCGAGATTGCGACCCTAACCAGAGCGCTTTTCATGGAACGCCTGAACGACTTGGCCTTTATCATAGACGGCAAACTGGTGATCCTGATTGAGCATCAGTCAACGGTAAATGAAAATATGCCTTTGCGCCTTTTACTGTACATCGCTCGGATTTATGAGCATATTATTGAAGATAAATCGATTTACCGCAGTACATTGATCAAACTACCTCGTCCGGAATTCTACGTATTATACAACGGGACAGCAAACTTTCCAGACCAAAGAACACTGCGGTTGTCAGATGCGTTCAGGGACCATCCTGAAACAATGAACAGATTAAACATTGATTGGCCGCTGGAGCTGACAGTCAAAGTGTATAATATGAATGCAGAATACAATAAAAATATTATCAGCAGAAGCATACATCTACATGGATATGTTCAATTCGTAGCCAAAGTGCGCGAATTTATGGACAGTGGACTTGGCTTGGCAGAAGCGATTGAAGCAGCGATTGAATACTGCATCAGTCATGGGATACTGGCGGAGTTTCTTGATAAAAATTCACGGGAGGTGCGCAATATGCTGTTCACTGAATTCGATCTGGAAACCGCAAAAGAAGTTTGGCGTGAAGAAGCTTTAGAAGAAGGCCTTGAAAAAGGCTTGGAAAAAGGCAGAGAAGAAAAAGCTATAGATATCGCCAGAAAACTATTGGCCGAAGGTCTTTTTCCTGAACAGATTGCCAAGGTTACAGAACTGCCAATGGAGCAAATAATGGCTCTCCAGCGTACGATGACCACCAACGAATAACAAATATGCTTCGTCGGCTGACTGGCCGGTGATATTTTTGCTGCGGCAGGTGAAACTTAGACGCCCCATGTATATAATTATGTAACATTATGTAGTAGGGAGTTGATATCTTTGGCCAAAAATACTACCATAAATATCCGTGTTGATGCAGAGATTAAAGATCAAGCCGCTGCAATTCTTGCTTCTTTAGGCTTGTCATTAAGTGAAGCATTCAATCTGATGTTGCACCAAGTGAATCTTGTACGAGGCTTACCTTTTGAGGTTAGACAGCGTTTACCGATTGAACTGAATGATGGGTATGGTTCTTACATCTGTAAATATGGTCATATACACAATTATAGCAAATTTAATTTTGAATCAGTAGAAGATGAGATTATCGACCCCAACACAAAACGATACGATAATTTAGATGAAATGTGGGCCGATCTTAATGCAGAAGACGCCGATGATAAAGTATAAGACTATCCCAACCAAAGAACTCTCGGGAGGTGCGCAATATGCTGTTCACTGAATTCGATTTGGAAACCGCAAAAGAGGTTTGGCGGGAAGAAGCTTTATAAGAAGGTCTGGAAAAAGGCAGAGAAGAAGGCATAAAACTTGGCGAGGAACGAAAAGCTATAACTCTCGCCAGAAAACTTCTAGCTAGAGGTATTTCTCCGGAATTGATTGCCGAAGACACAGAACTGCCACTTGAGCAAATAATGGCTCTCCAGCGTACGATGACCGCCAACGAATAACAAATATACTTCGCCGGCTGATTGGCCGGTGATATTTTTGCTGCGGCAGGTGAAACTAAGACGACCCATTTTGCCGAAATAAAAGTAACAGAAAATTAGTGCATTTCAAACACAATTTCCTTATAATAATGACAAGATAATAAGGACAAGGATGCTTCTTGTCCGTTCACCCCACCTTTCCATCCAGTCAACTGGTCGGACAAATAACTATAAAATTGAAGGAGGCTAAAAATTTTGCGTAAAATGCGTAACCAAAAGTTTTGCCTTAGCCTAGCGTTGCTATTTGCGCTGACGATGATGTTCCCTTTCACAACGACTACAGTATTTGCCCAAACCACTGCTGAATCGTCTGGTGGTACAGGAGGCGGTTCCGGCGGCGGCGGTGGCGGCATGCCACCATTATATGCGACAATCGCCAGCGGCCGACCGGCCCACTTAAATGGTGTATCACTTTATTTTACAGCCGGTCAGCTGAGCAGCGGCGACAGCTGCACCATCAGCTTGCCCCAAAACTTTCAATTTTTAAAATCCGGCGGTCTCAAAGACGACGTGATGACTAATAACGAATGGGCAACCTATGGCAGCAGTGTTAGCGAATCTACCTATGGCGAAACTGACGGCAACTATTTCAGCGTCCCTAATGTTTATCAAGATTATCAGCAAATAAATGAAAACGGTTTATGGAATGCCGGGCTTAGTATTATCCAAATCAGCCCCAACCAAATTAAGGTTACCGTTACCGGCGATGTCGACCCGTCTCATGATTGCTACCTGAACCTGTATCTAGGCAATATATACGTTGACAGAGGCTATGACGGCAATATTGTTTTAACGATTAGCGCGCCCGGTGACAGTGGTTTTACCAGCGGCAGTTTTTATGTTGGCCGGGCAACCAATGTTTTAGTAAATACCCAATGTACTAATGCGCCTGCTTTTAATGATACCGGGATAGTAACTTTAAATGTGCGGGAAATTACGTCCGGCACTTTGCAAGATGGCGCAAGCCTAAAGTTCACTTTACCGGAGGGGTTTGCCTGGGGGACATTTGACGCCAACGGCGCCATGACGCTTTTCTCCGGTGTGGCAACCACTGAACAAGGAACATTAAACGGCGCCGCACTTGCCAATTACTTAGAAAACAGCCTGAGTTTAAACGCACAGCAAGACGAATTGACCCTTAACCTGCCTGCCGGCTTTACAAGTACTCAACAATCAAGCATCTCATTCCAAATTGATGTACCAATTAAGATATCCGACAGAACCACGGCCCAGGTTGGCGGTGTTAACGCCACAGTCTCCGGCACCAGTATCTATAATGCAAGCATTCTCTTTGTAGGCCAATATGATACACATGACCTTATTGCCACCGGCGACGGCTCAAAAAATAACCCATTTATCATCCGCACGGCGGAGGATCTGGCCTGGCTGGCTGAACAAGTGAACGCGGGCAACACAGCATACAACGAAAAATATTACACCCTGGGCAATGACATTAACCTGACAAATTATTTGTCACCCGGGAATCCCGGTTATAACGGCGGCAAAGGTTGGATTCCCATCGGAACAGATAATCCCTTTGAAGGTCATTTCAATGGCGCCAACCACCTGATTTCCGGGCTGTTCATAAACGATCCGAGCCTTGGTTACACAGGGTTGTTCGGTAACATCACCGGCAATATGGCGGAAGTGCAAAACCTGGGTATTGAAGTCACCAATATTACAGGCGGATTCAATGTTGGCGGTGTGGTTGGTTGCGTGATCGGTGGCAGCGTGGCAAATTGCTATACCACAGGTCCGATTAGCGGTACTGATTGCGTTGGCGGTGTAGTGGGCAATGTGCTCGGCGGCAGTGTAACAAATTGCTACTCCACGAGCGCGGTCAATGGCACAGGCAATTATGCAGGTGGCGTGGCAGGAATTGTTGCAAGCTGGCTCCCTCCCAGCGATACCTATGCCCCTGTCGGCCCAAGCGGCGGTAAATTAACAAATTGCTATGCCACAGGCTCAGTCATTGGCGTAAATTACGTTGGCGGGGTGACGGGCTGCGTATCCGATACGGATTACCCTACTATTGGCAGTTTCGTCCAAAACTGCGCTGCATTAAATCCAAGCGTTCAAGGCGATTCAGCAGTGGGCCGTGTTGTAGGGATAACCTGGAATGGAAGCATGCTTTCAAACAACGTAGCCTTTACCGGCATGACCAGCGGCAGCGGTGTTCCCTTCCCAACGCCGCCGGAGGTGTATAACGTACCAGACAACCTCAACGGCGCCGATATAAGCGCCGACGCTATCAACTCTGACGGCGCCATTAACGATCTTTTCACCGACCCGGTCTGGACCACAGCGCCCGGCAAACTGCCTGGTTTCGGAACAGCAGTAGTTATGCCGCCCCATCTGATATCCACAACATCTATAGTGACAAACATTGTAATTACTAGCGGCAATGTTTCGGTGCAGAAAGGGGCGACCCAAAGATTTACCGCAGAGGTTACCGGGCGCAATATTCCGGCCGGCGGTGTGGACTGGAGCGTCAGCGGCAATAACAGCAGCGGCACAACCATCATCAGAGACGGTACGTACCTGGCTGTAATAATTCCCGACGGCACTGACGTATGTTATGGCAAACTTACTGTTGCGACAGACGAAACGGCAACTACGCTGACCGTCACCGCAACAGCAATAGCTGACCGCACTAAATCGGCCACAGTAACAGTAACGGTCACACCGGCAACAAATGGCGGCGGTGGCGGTGGTGGCGGCAGTTCCAACTACACCGTAACCTTTGCCACCAACGGCGGCAGTACAGTTAGCAGCCAGCGCGTATCATCCAACGGCAAAGTAACCAAACCGGCCGATCCGACTAAAGACGGATTTACCTTCTCCGGTTGGTACAGCGATAAAGAATTGACCCAAACATACGATTTTAGCAAAGCGATCACCGGCAATACCACTATTTACGCTAAGTGGACACAAAACGCAGCAGTGCCGAAGCCCATGACGGAACCGGCGCCAATCCCAACTCCTACATTAACGCCGGGTCAGTCGCCAACAGCATGGCAGAATCCCTTTAACGACGTCAAATCAACTGATTGGTTCTATGGGGATGTGGAATATGCAGTTGCGCACGGTCTGTTCAACGGCACAAGCGCAACCACCTTCAGTCCCAGCGGTTCCGTAACCAGAGCTATGTTTGTCACAGCGCTGTGGCGATTAGCCGGCAGTCCCGCAGCAAGCGCCGGCAATCAATTTACCGATGTTGACCAAGGCGCCTACTATGCCGAGGCAGTCAAATGGGCGGCGGCCAACAGTATTGTAAAGGGCATCAGCAACAACCAGTTTGCTCCCAATAAAGCAGTAACCAGGGAGCAAATGGCGGCAATCCTCTACCGTTACGAGCAGTTCAACGGCCAAACACCTTCCGGCGCCGGAGCAACTAAAACCTTTGCCGACCGGAGCAAAATCAGCGACTACGCCAAAGATCCTGTAACCACGCTGGTCCGGCAGGGCATTTTAAGCGGCAAGCCCAACAACCTCTTTGACCCCCAAGGCACAGCCATGCGGGCGGAAGTAGCAGCCATGCTGCATAGGTATATGTCAGCAATGCAATAACAGCAGGCAAAAACAGTAGTTGCCGGTTGATCCACCATAGTGGTTAGCAGCAACTACTGTTTTTTATTTTGGATAACAATTCATCTACCGAAGCTCTGTCGGCGCACATCCGGCAGTGGATTTTAACCGTTTGACACACCATGCCTCCGGTGATATATTGAAATAAATGGGGATGTGGGATTACATGAGCGCGAACAGAGAATACAAGGATAGCGTATTCACCAAGCTGTTCGGCGAACCGGACAAAATGATTGAGCTTTACAACGCGCTAAGCGGGAGCAACCTGTCGCAGGATACACCAATTGAGATTGCGACCCTGACCAAAGCGCTTTTCATGGAACGCCTGAACGACTTGGCCTTTATCATAGACGGCAAACTGGTGATCCTGATTGAGCATCAGTCAACAGTAAATGAAAATATGCCTTTACGCCTGTTGTTGTACATCGCCCGGATTTACGAGCATATTATTGAAAATAAATCAATTTACCGCAGCAGACTGATCAAACTGCCCCGTCCGCTATTCTACGTGTTATACAACGGGACAGCAAACTTTCCTGATACGAAAACACTACGTTTGTCAGACTCGTTCATAGAGCACCCTGAAACTTTGCATAGGATAAACAACGGTTGGCCACTGGAAGTAACGGTCAAAGTGTACAATGTTAACTCAGAGCATAATAAAAGTATTGTCAAAAGAAGCGAGAACCTACACGGTTATGTTCAATTCGTTGCTAAAGTACGCGAATATCTAGACAATGGCCTTAGCTTAAGCGAAGCAATTGAGGCTGCAATTGAGTATTGTATCAGCCATGGGATACTGGCTGAGTTTCTTGTCAAGAACTCCAAGGAGGTGCGCAATATGCTGTTTACTGAATTCGATCTGGAAACCGCAAAAGAGGTTTGGCGGGAAGAAGCTTTAGAAGAAGGCCTTGAAAAAGGCTTGGAAAAAGGCTTGGAAAAAGGCAGAGAAGAAAAAGCTATAGATATTGCCATAAAGCTTCTGGCCCGAGGTATTTCGCCGGAACTAATTGCCGAAGCTACAGAATTGTCAATTGAGCAAATAGTAGCTCTTCAGCGTACAATGACCTCAAACGAATAACAAATATGCTTCGCCGGCTGATTGGCTGGCGATATTTCTGCTGCTATGTTGGTACACATTCGGATATCTTTAGCAGCAGTGGAAACAACGCCCAGTCCATCCCCGGCGCTCACTTCTACCGGCCCAGCATAAAGGCAAACAACGCGGCTATTTCGTCGCCAAGTCTGGTGCGTTTGGGCCGGCGGGTAAAAGCAAACTTAAGCCGGGCCATAAAATGACCCTCACATTTGATTAACGCCGCAACGTAAGCGGCCTGCCCGGCAGTCAAGCGGTTGTAGTAAATCCGGTCAAACTCACGGGCCTGGGTCAAGCGTGACGATTTTGCCGGCGGTCTCAGCAGCCGCCGTATACGAGAAAATAACGCGCCAACACCAATTTGCATGCCAATCTGGTTCGATGCATGCTGACGGTACAGGATCATTGGCGCCTGGTCATAAAAAACCTGACCAAAAGCTGCGGCTACGATATACAGCCACCAATCATGCATCACTATTGCATCTGCTTCCGGCAGCACAGCCAGCAAATCAAGCAGGGCGCGGTTAAATACACAGGTACAACCGGTGGCGCAATTATTAAAAAAAGAGCCTTCATAACTTGGAAGATCAGAAAAAGAGTACGTCCCAATGGGCCGTAACGCTTCATCAACAAGGTTCAGGGCGGAACAATATAAAGCAGGCCCGTTAACCGTACTTAGCGCATCAGCCGCACGCAACAGTTTTCCGGGCAACCAGAGATCATCCTGATCGGCAAAGGCAATCAAATCAGGTTTGCGACGATAAGCCTCGGCAAGTAAGGCCAGATAACTCCCTTTAGCCCCGAGATTCTCGCCCCACAGCACCTCCACCCGGCCATCATTCATTTGTTCAATGATTTGCCTAGTATCATCTTGGGAACCGTCGTCACGGATCAGGACACTAAGTTGACAGTTATACTCTTGCGATAATATTGAAGTAAGCTGCTCAGGCAGGTACCTGGCGCCGTTCCAGGTGGAAAGTAAAATTAAAAGTTTCATAATCTCTTTGTCAATCCCAGCACCATTTTTCCTTCAGTATTTCATTTGTTCCGTTTAAATAACGGCATCTATCTTTCAGTATAGCAGCTTTTGCCCAATTTTTACAGGGACACGTCACTGGTTGTCTTTGATTTTGGATTTTGGACAACAGGATAAGGTTCAATCTTCTTGGGCACGGCGGCAGTGGATTTTAGAGTTTGACACACCATGCCGCCAATGGTATATTGAAATAAATGGGGAGTTATTAAAGATAAATCAATTTACCGCAGCAGACTGATCAAACTTCCCCGTCCGCTATTCTACGTGTTATACAACGGGACAGCAAACTTTCCTGATACGAAAACACTACGTTTGTCAGACTCGTTTATATTGTATCAGCCACGGGATACTGGCTGAGTTTCTTGACAAGAACTCTCGGGAGGTGCGCAATATGCTGTTCACTGAATTCGATCTGGAAACCGCAAAAGAGGTTTGGCGCGAAGAAGCTTTAGAAGAAGGTCTCGAAAAAGGTAGAGAAGAAGGCTTGGAAAAAGGCAGAGAAGAAAAAGCTATTGATATTGCCAGAAAGCTATTGGCCGAAGGTATTTCGCCGAAGCAGATTGCCAGAGTTACTGAGCTGCCAATTGAGCAAATAATTGCCATCCAGCGTACGATAACCGATAAAGGCTAACAAATATGCTGCGCCAGCTGATTGGCCAGCTTAATGTGTTATTAATATTAGCCTATTCTCGGACGCAAGTCAACGGAAAACCACAGCTAGTAATACCGAGAATTAGTATTCTCGGTATTACTAGCTGCTTTACTTGTATGATTTCCTGTTTTATGTTTTTATTGAATTTTTTACTCAGAGGCCAAATTATCTGGTATTTTCCGGCCAGCAACGATACGTGTTGGCATTTTAATTTGGCCAATAGGTGAAATCTCAAAATTCTTGGGAAATCATGTCGATTAATTCTTGTATTGTATATGTCTTTCCATTTTGCATACTTTTATAGAAATTAGGATTATATTTAAACGGAATAGCATATTCTTCCTGATTGCCTTTTGTAAAATAAACTATTTCCATACCATAGTCATACAATGAAACAAGTTTAACATTTTGTATATCACTTATTCCTGTTGAATCTAACAGATTGCTTAATTTTGTTTCGTCCGAAAAAATTTCAATTGCCTCTAAAGGCAGATATTGTCCAATAATTGAGATCTTGTATTTGTCCTTATTCTTGGTGGCATATTTCAGCATGTCATCTTTTGTTTGCTTATCTGCATCTTCTACAAGAACAAAGTTTTCTACACCGCCATTTTCGCTGGCGTATTTTTTCATTTCATTCTTCGCTTTTTGATCATTCGCTTCGACGAACAGCAAGCGCTCAGGACCTTTTATTTTACGCATTTCAACCGCTGAAATTATTGAGTTATCACTTGCCAACACAGGCATATTTAAAGAATAATCCTGTGATATTAACTTGCCAAAATTTTGTTTTTTGTTATAGTCAGCAATAAGATCTTCTGACTTTATGCCGTAAATCATGAAGGTTTTTTCATAATCTACTTTTACGCTCTGTGTTGGCGGTTTGTCATTAATAATTGCATCGCCGTTTTCATCAATCGTTCTGTAGCTATAACCATACACCGCTTCGGAAATACTGCCGAGATTTTTAGCTATTTCACTGGATATCTCATTTTTTAAATTATCATTCATTTTGACTTGAAGCAAATTGAAATCTCCTTCTTTTTTAGCGGCTTCAGTGCCTTGTGTTGCCAATGTAATACATATCGTCATAATAACGCACAACACTATGATAGTAAATATTTTATTCTTTGTCATTTTTTAAGCCTCCTTAATGTAATTAGTTGACTGTTTGATTATTACACATATTTAAAGGTCATCTCCAACCTTTCTATCTGTGACAACTGTATAACCAGAAGAACTATTCCAAGTTCTATAGTCTCCAGGACGAAATCCTGAATTTCTCATAACGTTTGTATCTACGGTCACTGTGTCACCATACCATGGATCGTTGATAGTTATTTGAGCTGTGCCATCACTATTCCGCTGAAATTTTCTAATGACCACAAAATGTCCAGCGGTTCCATTGGTATTGCCGACCCACGGTATAGTTGGCTGTTCATATGTCACTAATTTATCAAATATTTCTGCGTCTGATAACACGTTGGTTGATTTGTATAAACTAGAATTGTTTGTCATACTACCTTCTATGACATATTGCAAAGAGTCATAGGCCCATCCCGGAAGGTTATAATTACCATTGCCAGTATAATTATACAGAGCAGGTTTTGTGGTTATTACTTTTTGCGCTATTTGTGTTTGCGTATATAGTGCTTGTCCTGAAGCGTAATTGTGTAATTTTTTCCAATAATACTCTCCTGCCATCTTACCACATGCAACCCAGCACCATTGGTTTTGTTCTTGCTTTATTGGAGTAATACCAAGGTCATAGTTGGGATCATGAATGTCCAGATTTAGTCGATAATTTCTTGCAGTGGTTAAATTATTACCACTAACCTTAACGTATAATATTTTTGATGATGTAGAGGCGTAATTAGCATATCGTATTCCGGTAGCAGAAACATAATTATTTACAATCGGAGTAGTAGCAGTTTTGCTATCATAAATTTGTACTTTTAGTTCGCTGTTGGTTAATCCTGTCGTGGTAATCGGGGTAAGTGTCAGGAAAACTGCTTTCCAGTCACTTGGAGTGGTAAGGTAATACCAATTTACACCTGTGTTATTTAATAATGTCCCGTTTGTATCCCCCGGAGTAAGCTTAGTGATAGGATCTTGAAACGTACCGTCTGGATTAGCCAGATAAGTTGTAAAAGAACGTATACCGTTGCTATTCCAAACCACAGTGTAATCAGCCCGACCGTCTCCGCTTACATCAGCAAAGGTTCCCAAGAAACGACCAGTGGAATCAGCAACAAAACCTCTGCCGGTGTTAGTGTTTATTATACCATTTTGGAACGTACCATTAGGGTTAGGTAGATAAGTTGCCAGATAAAGTATACCATTGTTATTCCAAGGCACGACGAACTCAGACCGTCCGTCTC
>Ga0209629_10004479_pt1 | contig 10346 bp, 7 predicted proteins | sample TergutCu122P5_FD_187286 | JGI IMG/M metagenome (GOLD analysis project Ga0209629, IMG submission 187286) | Cubitermes ugandensis P5 segment gut microbial communities from Kakamega Forest, Kenya - Cu122 P5 (SPAdes) (version 2) | ecosystem: Host-associated > Arthropoda: Insects > Digestive system >... | reverse complement strand
CTACAACAGGACAGACAACTATAGGCAGTGGAACGCAGTTGGATCTCCTGGCGATGGGCATAAAGATGCCCGAAACATGTTGAGATTGTTTTTTTATATTTGAGTTTCCGTGCATCATAAGTCTATAATATATATATAATAAACCAACAAGATGCGATGCTGGCAGTATTGTGTTTATTAAAAACTACAAGTATGCTCTACATGTTTCGGACGCCCTTTGCAGTTTATAGTGCTCCTGAAGATGGACGCAAAGGGTGTCCGAAACATGCAGAGCATACTTGTAGTTTTAATAAACACAATACTGCCAGAGTCGCATCTTGTTGGTTTATTATATATATATTATGTTGAGATATTTCTGATTAACAATAAATCACTACTGTTGCATCTAGTTGGTGTCATCCTTACTTACAACAAATCACATTTTCCTCTTACCTGCTTCAAATAACAAACTACATACACAAAGACTGACCAAAGTAACACAACCAATTACAAAAGAAAATACTGACAAACAGTGAACACGTGTACCTGAGATATCGATAGTACTCCACAACATGCCATGGTCTGTAGAACTGATCTTGGAAACTGTTTTCTCCACTACGTATATAAGTGGTCTTACAGATGTAACAACCATTGAAGTGCAGTCTCGGACGTTCAATGAACATCCTCCGCCATGACTCATACTGGGTCAACCCTCCACAGTTCACTCCCCACACGCTGCAAAATGAGAACTAGACTTTATAAAACTCCAAATGAAGAGCAAACTTATAAATAATAAACCACCAAATTTAAAATCTCATAAATTTAATATTTTCCACACTTGTGCATTAAACAATACTATTTCACTATTACAAGCTTACTATATATTAAATCTCATATTTAACCAGAATATGTACAGCCTTTGTGGCAAGGTAAAATTCACTTCTGAAAGTGATTCTGTCATTCTTGCCAAGTAATCAGTGACACAAAGTTAAAAAAAAAAAACATTAATAATGGCAATGAACAAAAATCCAAGAAAAAGTGTATTAAATTCATATACACTCTAAAAACTATGTAAAATTTTCACTTCCCACAGCAATGCCTATAAAGATTACTGCCTTGTAATACACAACAACATGTGCAGTAAGTTAAAATTTATTTATGTCTCAAATATACCTGCTGCCACCATCCTTCTTCAGGGAAGAAAAATGCTTCCACTGTAAGGTGGAGGATTCTACTTCCTCTCACCTCAATCCCAACAATGACCAAAGACAGTTTCAATTCTCATTGTAACCTGGCACGAGTTGTACATGAGGGCAAGGTTTTCAGCATGTGCAATCCAGTCCTCAATTTTTTGCACACATCAACATATCACAGCAATGATATTTGGTTTTTCTTGAGGACCTCACATCCTAGCAAGAGCGGTGCATTTCTGAAAAGCACCACATACCGCAGTGATGGCTTTGGCTTTTCCCCATGCGCCCTGCACCCTACCAATTACATTGGTCTACTCACAGTGTCACAGAAATTGCCTTTTATATACTAGTACATGTGGATGCTATATTAAATTAAACAGTTACTCAGCATCATATGGAATGACACTGTGGTAATGTACAATGTAAAGGAATTAGCATTTGTTTCTACAAGACACTGCCCAGCATTTGCCTCAAACAGCTGTTATAATACAGACTATAGGGGCAGCAGTTCAAGCAGCATTGGAGGCGATTATGATAATAAATACAGTGACAGTTTTGTTAACAATTGGTCTGCAAAAACTTACCGTGCACAAGCCAGTCTCCATATTTCAGGATCTCTACTACACAGGTAGAATCCACGACAAACATGAGAACACATTTCCAGTGATCTCAGGTCCAAGTCCGATGATACTACCCAACGGAAAATGTATAGGATTATTTCCATGGGCAAAGCAGATATATGAGTGCCTTAAAAAAAAAAAAACATATAAGCAAAACACAAAAATAATGATGCCTGCATATAATATCAGTGTATCACTGTCAATTACAGCTAGAGGATACTGGATGGGAACAGCATACTGATGTACTTCAAAATTCATCTATCCATTAGTGCAGTAGAAACATACTACGCTGGAGTGTGCATGCTTTCCAGACATGTGCGTTGCTCTTCTGTATGTTTCTTTGCCCTTGTTAATTACTGCAAATACAAATCTACCACTGCAAAGAAAAGTGTACTGAAAATATCATGCTTTACACTGTGAAATTTTTCTCCCACACCCACTTTGATGAACATTCACCATATAAAAAAATGTTGACATAGATACTGCAATGCTTACCTTTTGCTCATGATGTGGTGTGCAGACACACACAGAACGGCTGAACAGTCGTTGTAAGCGTGATATAAGATCTGCATCATTATCACCATCATCATCATCCTCCTCCTCCTCTAACCCAATGTCCCCCTCTTGACCAGGACCAACTTCCAAATCATCTGGTTACCCACACAGTAACAGTTACAAAAATATTTGTATTACATATGGCAAAAGCCTGGACAGAAAGTATTACTGCTAAATTCAATTTGTGCACCTTCACTGATGCACAATCATCAACTTGCATTTACATGTTAAACTTAAACAATGCAAGCAATTCTGGAAACATGCCATTTGCAACTTGTTGAAAATACAATGCATATATTAAACAAACAAATGAATTCATAACACAAACAGGACATCAGCAATAAAACTTAAACCTACTAATCACTTGCATATGCTTACAAACACACGTATTACATGAGATAATTATGAATACCACACAAGCAGTTCAAGACCAGAAGAGAGGAGTATACTCTTGCACCTAACAATAAATCACTTGTTAGTTATAAACACCCTTATATTACAGCTAACATATTACCTGCCATCAGTGTCGGTTAACACAGCCATGCAGATCAGTTAACTGTATTTCTGCATTTTAAACTTGCTGGCAGATAATTTCTGCGCAGTGTGGGACATTAGAGCATGATTCTCACATGTGGCTACCACAGCGACTACCACCATTTGTCATGTGCTGTTGACTCACCTATCCTATAAACACTACATTGCTCCTGCGCACGCACGCGCACGCGCGCACACACACACACACACACAACGAAATATCAGTGGGATGTGACAAACGATATTGTTCAGATAATACAATGACCCTATGCATAATAACAATACACATATGGATTTCCTACTGCATACATTGCTAGTACAACAAGTCTGTTGGTGCTGTTGTTGTTATTTTGCTCTGTGAAGAACTTATTACTGCAGGACAGATAGAACTTGATAAATATGCCAGATATAACATTAAAGTTCCATACTGTCATACTGTTTGTAACAGAAGACTCACATGATGTTGCTTACATGATAATCTACCCCTGTTCCAGACCTCACATCAGTTCATTATCTATCACCACCATACCCAGTGCCGAGGAAAATGTTCCCCCAACCACCATGCTCTGACTTTACATTCTACAAAGGCATTCCCTGCCGTTGGTTACATAGTTTTCTAAGAGTTATTACCATATGTCATTTCAGGATCCTCAAGCAGGTGGTGCTAGTGTCACTCAACTCTACCACCATTGCATTTCTGCTATGTAGGTAGTACCAAGTCAAAAATTAATATGTCACTGTGACAGCCTGTAAGACATGATATTCATACACATCAAGTTTCATGAAAATCAGGCAACAGGTCCAAAATTTGATGTGGTAGAGAGAAAAACTTACACACATAAACAGCACTGTGCTCATACAAAACCTGCTCTTTTCTTGTATGGAAGGTACATAACATAACCAACAGAAGTAACCAGATCAAGATTTTACTACAGCCCTCATAAAAACTTCGGACTCTTTAACATAGTTTCCTTCCTTAAAAAGAAAAAAAGCAAACTTATGATGATAAAAGCTGTGCGTGCGTGCGCGCGTGTGTGAGAGAGAGAGAGAGAGAGAGAGAGCATGTGTGCATGCATTCGTATGCATGTGCACTGGTGCATCCCCTACCAGTTCAACTTTCAATCACACAGAATGTCATAAAACTTGGTATGAACTTTATGACACTGGAAGCCATTATAATAGCATTATTTTCCTACGACCAGTACTCAGTACTGACAATATGAACATGTGAGGGAATACACTGTCCATTACTAAAATAACTGTTACCTTCACTGTTGTCTATTTCCTGTCTCTCCCTTGGCTTCACTTTGTTTGCATCATAAAGACGAAATTCAATGTCAGGTACCAACTGCACTGCCCGGCGGTAAAACTGTATAGCTTCATACAATTTTCCATTCTGTTCATTTTCAACACCCTTTAAGAACAACACTTTTGCCTACAACAATAAAGCAAAAGTTTTAGCCAAGAGCTTAGCCATTACAACAGTTGATATTATACCACAAGACCAAGTGCTAAATGCAGTATGTCACAGACGTTAAGGTCTAAGCTGTGCCCTTATATGTTAAAACAAAACTCAGTTTAGATGTTAAGAGCCTGTAACCTGAAGCCACTAACAAGCAGACATTATTATCATGGAAAAGTTCAGAAAAACATGTTAGAGAAACACAAATAATCTTCATTCAATGATGCACAACAGCAAAGGAATAGCTTACTGTGAGCCAAAGCTTTACTCTAGTTTTCAAACAATCTACAATTTCTACTAATTCACACGTCCATTTGTGTACATAATACATTACAGATAAAGGTAAAGTGTCACTGTACTTAACCAAGCACCATACCATGACGTGTGTGGACTCTTGACAGAACATGCCATATAGACATAAGAACTATAGCAAATGAGCTGAATATGAACAAAGAAACGATGTGACAAACTTTAACAATAAACTTAAACATGAAAAAAGTGTGCATGAAAATGGTCCCAAAGAATCTGCGTGAAGACTAAACAGTGGCTACAGAGCCAAGTTTCTTCTAAAATGTTCAACAAAACATGAGGAAATAAACATTTTTTAACACTATAATCACCTGCACCAAAGTTTGACATGTTTAGCACAACAACGTGTCAGTCCATGTAATGGAAAACTCCTGCATCTCTGAGACAGGAGAAAGTTCGAATGTCAACATGCAAAATCAAGAACATGATTGGTTTTCTTCAACGTTACAGGAATCATCATGGCTGACTACATACCACAAAATTAGGCAGTGAGGCAATTCCACACTCCAGTTGCAATAAAATTGGAGGAAAGGGCTAGAGAATTGGCTTTTGTACCAAGACAATATACCAGTGCTTTTCATCTGCCACTTTTTAAAAGAAAGAAAAAAAACTCAAACTAGTGCTCCAACTTGCTCCATACCCACCAGATCTTGCCCTGAGTGACTATTTCTTCTCGCCAAATTGAAAAGTGCGCTCAAAGAAACCCATTTTCAGTAAATTGAAGCCATCCATAACAAAACACCACTGTTACTTACAGCACACACAAAATGACTTCAGGAGATGTTTCAAGGCCTGTGAGGCTCATATGGAGCAGTATATAGCTTCTGGTGAAAATTAGTTTGAAAAAGATACCTTGCAGGTACAATAATTTCATTAATAAAGTATTCTTTGAAATACCTCATTATTTAATACCCATGCCAGGTATACATTTCTCAACCAACTCATGTGAAGATGACTTACAAATGGGGGCTGAATTTTCTTTACAAGAAATGACCAATTTATCAAAATACTGTGCAAGGGTAATGTAGAGGGAAGGAGAGAGGGAGGGAGGAAAGGTAACAAAAGGAGAGGCAATAGGGATATGATAACACCACATCATATTTTATATTTTAAATTACTGCTATCTATGTAGATAATTCTAGTTAATTTTAAAAACTTCATTGATGATAATAAAATTCACACAAAGTTAATCATTAACTCACTTCACTCTCAACATTCAAGTCATTCTCCTCCTCTCCACCTTCCACTGTGGTGTTGTCTGATGGCTTACTCTTCACGCCATGCTGAGGTGATGTTTCCAGCTCATGTTGCCACTGTTGTCGAAACGTGGTCAAAGCATCTTCAACGTTCAACTTTTCCCATGAATGAAATTACAAAATGCTGCTAAGTCATTGAAATAAAATACATGATTCTTAATACAGCTGGCCTAATGTAACATAGGTCTTTACAGAAGGAACAAAAAGTAAAAAATGCATTTACTTATATATAAAAATAGTACTTTGTAATGGACCCAGAAACAAAATGGCATTCAGGAAATAAGGCAGGTAACCAAAAAAAAAAAAGTGTTCGCGTATGTGGACGCATGTAAAAAAAACCCTAAAACTAATTTGTATATTTAGGCAAAAAGGAAATTAAGTGCACTTTTAAGACATGCAGCTTAATCCCTGTTTTACTTTCCACAAAATGCCATTTATTTCATAAATCCAACTTTTTCTGTTTGAATAGTACTCATGTTTTTCATACACCACGTGCTAAAATTGAAATATCAATCCAGCTGCATAATGGTTAACAGCAAGATGTTACAGGAATTTAAACAGCACATGCACCTTGAGCCAAAAATGTTATTCATTTATTTTCTTCAACCTATCACAGAAAAAAAGAACTGCTGAGGGGCTCTTAGAAGTGTGGCAACTTAAGGAATAGAAGAACTGTTTGACTAAGTGTACACTTCAAGGGATTATTATAATGTCAAAGAAGGAGTAACTGAACAGCCACATGCTACATTCACAGGTAATGTAACAAAGTAACATATGCCCTGAACTTCTAGTAACTATAAACTCATTTGATGCTAGAAACTGATAAATCACTGTAACGTAGCATCTGCAATAACATGGTACCATATAACAAAAAACGTTATTGTATGCATTTTCTTTAATTAGTGTATTACTGCACCTGCCCATACCATGGTACAATGTGAGAACAAGGTAAAATAAACCAATAAACACAAATTTTGTATCTATATTTCAGCACCCATTATTGTAGACAGTGTTAAAATGAAATATTTCACTTTTAAATTACAAATTAATATTTAAATTCCACATACCACATGTGACGAGGATGATTCCTCTTGCTCTTCTCCATCCACACCATCACCTCCAGAACTCTGACCAACACCAGAGGAGCTTTCACTTTCTTGTGATCCTCCAGCACTTCCCACAACATTAATGGAGGGAAGTGTGCCATTATACTGATTACTTGACTGCAATAAAAAAATATTCTAATAGCAACTGATGTACAAATGCTTGCAAAACATATTATTTCCTCACAATACTGGAATATCCAAGGTTTTAAAATGTTGGCTGACTTTACACGAACAATACCATCCACAAGGAACTCCTTCAAATTTACGGAGATGTAAATATAATGAATACTCAATGTCCTCTGGGATATTACAACATGCAGATTGATAAACAGTAGTGTTTCAATAGAACATAATACCTTCATCTTCATGGCCATCTTCTATGATGATAATAGCACTACTACTACCAGCAACTACTCACCAGTCAATATAGTGTAACATCCCAGATGACTTGAAACATCGGCAACAGTGATACAAAAACCTCAGATCTCTCATAAATACTTGTACAGTGCTTGTCCCAACACTTCTTTTATACACAGACAAATCAAAGGAAGAATGAAAATATCAAGTACCTCATTTTGTTTATTTGTCCATCTATAGACATAACCCTAAATATCATTCTAAAAAAAATTTTCATAATTTGTACTAACAGACTGCCTGACTGGAATACTGACTAAGAAGGTCAAACAAGAGTAAAAGATAGATAAGATATGTATCACACATTTGAGAGAAATGGAAACAAAATCTGTGTTAAAAACCCTGAACAGGAGAAAACACAGAGACACGGGGAGAGGAATGATTAAAATGGCTCTTTACAAGAAGGTGTGAACTAGATATAACTGGCTAAATTCTATGTCTGTTGCCAGTTCATCTATACCTTAATGAATCATAGGATTCTATAAATGCACTGGATTTCTTGGCCAGATAAGCAAGTATGAGTCCATCAAAGTAGTTTATGCCTCCTGGAATTATGAAAATACCATCATCTGATGTTTAATGAGAAAAATACATATCTTTTACATGTAACACAATGTTTACAAACACTTTCAACTCATCATGGACAAACACTTGGCTCATCGGCCAAGCAAAATCTACCAGAAAATCGTGTTTGTAAGTAACAAATGCACTGAATGTTCCAAAAGTTTCTCTATCAAGTATTATGAATGCTGAGGGCCACAGTTCAAGCAAAAAACAAAGAAAATTTTGTCCACTACCGATCCTATGTGGACTATCCAAACTGTCATGACAGATGCTAACAATTCAGCCTCAACAGTACAGTGCTACAAAATTATCTGAAGTGATTTTTTATACCAACCGCCTAGCTCCAAGGAGCAGAGCCTTTCTTAAGAATCAGTCACATGATCATGGTTGAGGCAGTCAAGATCTGCATCAGGCCACATTACCAAAGAGAAAGCATACAATACAATCCCACTGTCCGCCACACTAAAGAACTATGTAATATCAAAAAATGAAATGAAATAAATTAATATTTTGTAGAGTGAGGTGATTTCGCGTCTATCAGAAACCCGTTTTGTAAAGACACACCGATAAACTTCAACAATGGATAAAACGTACTCCCAAAAACTTTTCGAAAAGGAATATTACTAAAATTGGGATGATAATAAAGACGAATACAAGGCTCTAATTAAGCAGTCATTTTTCCACATCACTAATGAAGTAGTGATTTTTTCACATCTACTTCATAACTCTGGCCTAATCACTAAGCACTCGAAAATCACGTAATAATACTGGACTTACACAGAACTCTGAAGGAACTGATTACTGGAATAAATTTAATTTCCGTACTGGTCATTTGCTTCTACTTATTCCATATCATTTACGAACACGGTTCTAACGACACCTCACCATAAATAAAACAGCAAACTTTACCACTGAAACAGCTTCCTACCACATTTATGATATACCTGGCTACTCACCATTATCTTTCGTATTCAATTTATATGCTGTCACTTCAAGGCAATGATTCGCGATCAGAATATCGTACAACAGAACGAAAACACTTCTTGGCTCTCACAACAGCAGCCATTGTTTACAACGTTTTCACTTGAAGCGCGTTCAGTTTTGTCTCAGCTTCAAGAATTGGAAGATGGAAACGCATATATCTGGAGCACTGAATCTTTCTCTCTCAGAAATTTTTTTATTGTAAATTTGAAATAAAAATAAACGAATATACGTTGAGTTAGCTCCTATGCATGTTATTTTAAAATCTCCTGTATACTAGAAACTAAAGGCATAGATCATTCTCAAGCTCAGATCATCTAGTATAGTTCTCAGGGCTATTTTGGTGAACACAAGTATTTGGTAAAGGAAAGTAACCACAGATTAGTAACTCACGATAACGCGATGAACACAGATCATCTACTCGGATGTAGTCAAAGTTATCCGTGCTGACGGTTAATCCATACTCCGAGACTACCACAGATCATTCATGAGACTACGGAGCGGATAATATTATGGTGGGTTGCATTAGCATTTCCTGTGATCGTGGAGGCGCTTTCGTGATGGCCGTTTCAAGCAGGAAGTCACGTCGTGCTGTCCCTGTGGTCAAACTAGATAATCTGTGCCTGTGATGGAGAGGGGGAGACAGACATTCTTTATAAGGAAGGACGAGCGACATAGACCGTGTCTTCATCCTATCGGCCCAGTAGTCTTTTGGACACGATTAGTAAACTATTTGAAAAGATCCTATTAGCTAGGATCTTACATGAAGTAAAACATGCGCGGACTGATGCGGGATGAGCAGTTTGGGTTTCGACCCAGGCATAGCACGTCCTTGCAGCTGGCCCGCCTCGTTGAAAAAATCACCAGGAACTTTGGCGAAAAGAGGCTAACAGGCGCAATCTTCCTCGACGTGGCCAAAGCCTTCGATACTGTCTGGATCGATGGCCTCCTCTACAAGCTAACACTCCTAAACTTCCCGTCTTACATAGTCCATACAATCTCCTCTTACCTCCGGGGTCGGACGATCGAAGCGTTCTTCCAGAACGCCATGTCATCTCGTCGAGCCAAGCGGGCCGGTGTGGCTCAGGGTGAATTGATCTCCCCTGTTCTCTTCAGTCTGTATGTCAACGACATGCCCTCACCCTCGCACCACGTCGAGTTAGCCCTCTACGCGGACGACACGGCCATCATAGCCACGTCTCACATGCCGACGCTGCACGTCAGCTACCTGGAGTCATATCTCAATGACCTTCAAGGGTGGTTGGGTGAATGGATAATCGCCATTAATGTGTCTAAGAGCACCGCGATAATATTCGTGCGTGCCGGACGGCGCTTCATCCAGACCCGACCAGTAACACTCTTCGGGGAACCAA
>Ga0209629_10004478_pt1 | contig 10348 bp, 3 predicted proteins | sample TergutCu122P5_FD_187286 | JGI IMG/M metagenome (GOLD analysis project Ga0209629, IMG submission 187286) | Cubitermes ugandensis P5 segment gut microbial communities from Kakamega Forest, Kenya - Cu122 P5 (SPAdes) (version 2) | ecosystem: Host-associated > Arthropoda: Insects > Digestive system >... | reverse complement strand
CATCCATTCCGCGAATGGTTTTAATTACCTCTTCGGAATAGGCTTTTACATCTTGCCAGCTATCCCTTACCGGTTCGTTGAATATTTCGTAAATAATATTCGGATGGTCTTTGTATTTTTCCGCTACATGTTTGAAGAAATCCTTCGCTTCATTAAGCCGGATATTATGAGAATGCCAATCGACGATTACATACATATCGTTTTCGATTGCGGCATCAATCACCACATACAAATATCCCAAGGTCTGTTCGGGATTGCTGATATAGTCACCGGCAGGTCCTACGCCCATAGCGGCGCGAACGACATCCGCATTCCAATCTTCTTTCAGCCAGGCTACTGTATTGGCGTTGTAGAAACGGGGCCACCAGTTGTGCCATCCGAAACTTACGCCGCGAAGTGTGATATGTTTTCCTTTTTCATTGACCAACGATAATCCTTTCACGGAAAGAAAACCGTTTTGGCTGACTGTATTTTCATTTATGGAAGCTTCTGCTTTTTGTATGTAAGCTAAAAAGCTTAAACTCAAACAAAAGAATAACAAGATTGTGTTTTTTAAAAAATGATTCATATTTGTTCAAATAAAAAACCAAGACCCTTTGCTTTTGGGCTCAGAGCCTTGGTTAACCTTAAATTTAATTCAACGATATTATTGCGCCGACTTCAGTTTCGTTACAATACGGAAATTGTCGAAGCAAACATTTACTGATCCTTGAGGACCATTCTGATGTTGCAACTGCAACATGAATTCTTTAACGCCACCTTCAGCCAATTTTCCATACGTAGCGCTTTCCAATCCTCCGAATCTACTAAGCGGTATCAATACCTGATACCATTGGTTGAGAAGCGGCTGACCATCAACGCCCGGAAGCACAACATTCACCGGACCTGCCAAATATGCATAATCCAAATAATTGAAATTTGGTCCGTAACCTGCGCCTGAAGATGTATTAAATGAATACCTGATAGTAGCTCCTCCGGTAGTTGCCAAACTGAATGGTATCATATTGTAACATTCATAAGAAAGATATACGTCAGTCGTTGGCGTTGCAGCGGGTATCACATCATATCCGGGGAATACGACTTGCGTATTTCCGGTAGCCGGTGCAAAATCCCAATAAACCATAGGTCCCCACCAGTCGACAGTAGTTCCTTTTATCTGTGCAAACCTTCCATCTGAAATATATGGCGGGTCAGCGCTATTCGCTTCCTGATAGGCAGCGTTCGGACCCCAATTTTGGTCGCGTCCTTTCGTTGATAAATCAAGTAATACATTTTGATATGGATAGAAATTAGCCAACGTAACTTCTCCTGCACGCGCTACGATTTTCAACGGATTATTTTTAGGATTAGTTGGTTTGTCCGGCATAATGAAAGAAATAGAAGTTCTCGTAATCTCCATATCTCCGGCCGGAATTACAATTTCTCCATTATTAATATTAATCTGTTCTATATCAACAAAATATTGTCCGTGTAATGTTAATTTTGTTCCCACAATAGGCATATCGCTGGAAACGCTCTCAACAATAGGAGACGGAAGCGTTGAAAACTTTATCGAGGTGGTGCCGGTAGGACATTCAACCGCTACGTAGCCGAAATAATTACCGTCTGTACGGGGTAAATCGGGCAAACCGAAAGTCAGAACCGATTGGACAACATATCCTTTCATCGGATCCAAGTAACGATTGCTCGCAACCTTCCATCCTGCCGGTACTTCTATGATTTTTGCATTGGGTTTTGTCCCGTCTGCATTAATTGAATCCGGGGAGATATCCGAGAAATATATACGTTTGATATTCACAAAATCAGTGCCGTTAACTGTCACTTTACCTCCTGTCGGAGTGGGATATACCTCAGCCTCAACTTTAGTGACCGATGGGGAGCCTCCCATGACTGTAAATTCGTAGGTAGCGACGCCATGACTTGTTTCAAGCCGTATCGTTCCGGGCTTGATGGATAATACTCCTCCATCGTATGTATATAAGAGGTTAAATAAATCAACGTTTTTAGTCATATCCCTCTCGTTGGGAATTTGCAATAGAAGACTTGTAGTTGTGTTATAAGTCGGATTAAAGCCAATCGACTGGTCATTGATATAGGCTTTTTGAACACCTTGCAGGTTTCTGCCTATTACGGCAATCCATTGTCCTGTATTCGACTGCACAAATGTACTGTCGGCGTTATCTGGATTGGTAATCCGTACCCCCAAAATTTCGGGTACTCCGCCTCCGGAGTTTTCCTCATTACAAGAACTTAGGTTTACCAGCAGCAAAGAGATGCATGCAGTAAACAATCCGTATTTTAATATATGTTTAATCATAATTTTTTTATTTTAAGTTCATTTATTTGTTTTCACCAAAATCATAAGGCACCGGAGGCTCAGACAGATAATGATTCATCAGGCGATCAGCTTCCGGATACGGAATATAAATATTTTCCGCATTGATTTTCGTTGGAATATAACTGCCACTGTTGAACCCATCTAAGGTGTCCCAGCCTGTTGCCGGACTGCTACCGTAAACTCTCCAACTGATGCTGCCGTTGGCATTCATTTTCATACCATCCGATCTAAACTCGTATCCGCGTTTTTGCACATTGGTAAAATAATCCATCATAAAATCCGGTTTCCAATGGTACCATGTTACCATTTCAAACCATGTTTGGTATTCCATACAGAATTCCAACCGGCGCTCATTCATTATATCTTGGAAATTGATTTTGTCTTTCAAGGATACGCCTGCGCGAGCTCGCACTGTATTAAAGCTCTGCAAGCCTCTTCCGCCGGTTAATTCGGTTTTATTACCCAAACTGGCTTCCGCGTGTATCAGATAAACATCTGCCAAACGCTGGATAATGGTATGCAGCGGAGAATTTTGCTGGTCAAGATTGCCGTCGTTGTCTGCCTTTGTTCCCACAACACCTTTTTTCACTCTCAACCAACCGGTACTATCTGCTGCGATCGGATAAGTATATCCTCCCTTGGCGGCCCATATATAGCTATAGTGCTCGCCCGGAATGAAAAAGGTAGCTTTACGGCGAATGGCATCATGGGTAAGCGGATCAAGGTTGTACAAATTAAGCATGTCAATTGTGGCGCAAGTACTTCCCGCCCAAACCATAATATCGGTGGTTTCAGCAAATGCAATGTCGGAAATCATCGTGTTTTGAGTTCCCCAATTGTTGCCTACTGTAGGCGCAACTCGCCAACGCAAAGCGAATAGCGTTTCGTCGTTGACATTGTACTGGTATTTGAACAAGTCTTCATAATTTATCAATTTCGCTCCGCTGTGGTCAATCACATCTTCACATATACTGATACATTCGGCCAGTTCCGCTTCGTCGCGGGTGGCTTTACCCCAACCCGAATGAGCCAACAGTACTTTAGCTAACATCGCTTTGGCAGCCCAAATTGTCAACCTCCCTGTGGGATCTTTACCGTATGTAAGGGGAAACAATTCGCAAGCTTTTCTTAAGTCACGAATAATAAACTTAAATACATCTTCTTCCGGATTCAATGGACGTATGGGATGGGCTACAAGATCGACATTGCTTTCCGTTAAAATCATAGGCCCCCAGATTCGAACTCCAAAGAAATATGCAGTCGCCCGCATCAGGTAAGCCTCTCCTAATGCTTGATTTTTTGCTACCTGAGATACATCGGCGGTACATTTATTTTCTACACCGTAAATAACAGCGTTCGACATGTTAATTACCGCATATAAAGAACTCCATGATGTCGCTACTTCGTGAGTAAGAGCCGTGGTCTGGAAGCGAACAAAATCTGCAAATAAGTATGGATTGTATGCATCATTGCCGCGCAAGCTACCTAAGCCCAATAGAGAACGGTCGTTAAAACCAAACCACGCCCTGTTATAGAGCGGATCTACCGCCGCCCTCAAAGCTGCATCTGAAGACCAATAGTTATCTTCCGTATAAGCGTCTTTGGGTGTTACATTCAGAAAATCTGCCGAACAGCCGTTTACCAAAAGTATGATAAGCAACAGGATAGCCGGCAGGATTGTTTTTATATTAATTAGTTGTTTCATTATATATCCTCCTTTTTATTAAAAGTTAAATCTTAAGCCGAATTGATATACCCGTTGTGAGGGATAGCGCGAATTATCTATACCTTGAAGTCCAATATTAGACGATCCTACTTCCGGATCAAAACCTTTATATTTAGTAAATGTTATCAAATTTTGAACATTGGCATAAATCTGAAGAAAATCAATCTGGAGTTTTCTTTGCAACCATTGTCTGGGAACCGAATAGGTAAGCGAAACGTTTTTCAACCGGAGATAGGAACCGTCTTCTACGAAACGCGAACTTACACGGTTGTTGTCATTCCTGCTGCCCGCAGTGGCATAAACTCTCGATGTAGTTGCTGTTTCAGGATTGGTTACATGCAGATTTGAAATGACGTTATCTCCATTGGGATCAATCTTTTCCACCCTTGCAAAGCCGGCGGCTTCTTTTAGTTTTCCTAAATATCCGTCTGTACCTGAATAGTTTTGGCGTATGATGTTATACAATTTGTTACCGTAAACGCCATTGAAAAATATATTAAATTCGAAGTCTTTCCAAGTAAGTGTGTTGTTAAAACCGTAAGTAAATTTTGGATACGTATTCCCCAGATACTTGCGGTCTTTTTCGTCAATGACGCCATCGTCGTTAACATCTTCAAAAATATAATCCCCTACCCAGATTTGGTTGTCGGATATATCGTAAGGAACGCCATTTACTCCCGGACGAGCCACTGGTATGCGGTTTCCATTGGCATCCAACATAATATTTCCTGAAGCGTCTTTCTTGTAAAAATCGCTTTCGTCTTTATACATACCTATTATATTATATGCAAAAATTTGTCCGATGGGTTGTCCAACTTCAGATTTGGTATAAATAGTTGAACCAATCTGACCCCAAATTACGCCGGCATCGTTGTACAATTTCGTTAATTTATTTTTATTTAACGAAAGAATCAGCCCTGTATTCCATTTTAAATTTTTATTATTAATATTAACGGTATTCAGTGTGAACTCCAATCCTTTATTGTTCATTGCGCCTGCATTGACCCAAGGAGGCGTGATAGCCATCCAACTTTCCACATAGATGGCGTAAGTAGGCAAATCTGCTTGCATCAGCAAATTATCCGTATTTTTATTATAGGCGTCCACTATAAATTGAAGTCTGTTTTTGAAAGCTAATAAATCCAACCCGACATTGAATTCTTCCGTTTTCTCCCATTTTAGGTCCGGATTTCCGTAATTGTTCGGGAAAAATCCGGTTCCCCATGAAGTTGCTACTCCACGCATAGTTACTCCGTATGCATACGAACCGCCGGATTGATTTCCTACTATACCCCAAGAAGCACGCAACTTAAGTTCATTGATGGCTTCTACGGTTTTCATGAAAGATTCGTTGTTTACCCGCCAAGCTACTGCAGCAGAAGGGAAAGTTCCCCACCGGTTATTTGGTCCGAAAGTCGAAGAACCGTCGGTACGGAGCGTAGCAGTTAATGAATAGCGGTCGTCATATACATAGTTTAATCTCCCCAAATAGGATTCCATCGCTGATCCGCCCTTATTGTCGGAGTTATTCATCGTTGAAACATTTCCTACGCTTAATGTATGTACGGAATTAAATAAATAGTCTTGGCGGCTGCCGGATAATCCTTCCCACCTGCTTTCATTTGCTTCGTGCGTTGCCATAAGTAAAAGGCTGTGTTTGTTTGCAAATTTTCGATTAAAAGTCATGATTTGTCTGAAAAAATAGCCGTCGTTTTTATTGGTCCCTTTATTAGCTGACGAAACCCATTTAAAATTTCCGAACACATAATTGGGCGTAAAACTGTATGAATTGCCATAATTCAGCCAACCATTGTACTCTATACGTAATGACAAACCCGAAAGCGGCTTTATGTCGGCATAAAAATTGTAATTCATTTCAGTGCCGGTACTGTAGTTTTCCTTCAAGTTTGCTTGCGCTAACGGACTGGGCTCATATACTCCAAACTGACTATCCAATAGCATCCCATACGTTCCGTCCGGATTACGGGCGGGTACATCAGGACGCATATCGAGCGCAGCGCTGATAGCGCCGTTTGTTTCCATCGTATTAATCGTTTTCTTATTAGCTACAGATGCGTTTAAACCTATATTCAACCATTTGGTAACTTCCATGTCTGTATTATTTCGAATCGTAAACCGGCGGAAATTCGATGCAATACCGATACCGTCCTGATCCAAAAAGCTTCCCATGAACATATATTTTACGCCGCCGCTTCCACCACCAACGCTTAACGAATGATTATGCATTTGCGCGGTTCTGAAAATTTCTTTTTGCCAATCTGTCCCATTAGTAAGTAAATTAGGATCTCGGAAATCATCCCTTATGCCCCATCCTTGAAGGGTTGCGCGGGTATTGTAATATTCCGCATATTCCTTTAAATTCATTAATTCCAATCGGGTAGGCAATTGTTGTAAACCATAATATCCGTCATAACTGAATCTTGGTTTTCCAGTATCTCCCTGTTTAGTCGTAATCATAACCACCCCGTTGGCTGCCCGTGAACCGTAGATAGCAGTCGCAGAAGCGTCTTTCAACACTTCCAGCGAAGTAATATCAGAAGGGTTAATAGATTGCATACTGCCTGATCCGAGAGGAATACCATCTACTACATACAGCGGTTCGTTTCCGCTCAATGAACTGATTCCACGTACTTTTACCGATATTCCTCCTCCCGGCGCTCCTGAATTTTGCGTAACCTGTACGCCTGCGAGACGGCCTTGCATCGCCTGTTCAATAGAAGTACTCATAGCTTTCCGAATTTGCTCGGCTCCAATAGAACTGACAGCTCCTGTGAAGTCGCTTTTTCTCATGGTACCATACCCTGCCTGTATCACAACTTCGCTTAGCACTTGATTGTCTTCTTCCATATTTACCTGAAGGTTTCTTGAATCATTACGTGTTACAGTAATTTCTTTCGTCTTGAAGCCAAGGTATTTAAATACCAAAACAGCTCGATCGGAAGGTGCGGAGAAGGAAAAGTTTCCATTTGTATCCGTAATTCCTCCGGCAGCAGCTGCTCCTTTCACAATGACACTAACTCCTATCAATGGCAATCCGTCAGTTGCGGATTTAACTACACCATTGACTGTCATTTGCGCCGATGCGTAAAAACCGGCGCACAGCGCCAGTAGTAACAACATTAGTTTTTTCATGCTTTTGTTCATGTAATTTTCAATTAATAAATTATTTTAAGTTATAATATTATTGAGTACAAAGTTACTGGTTTTATTAACAAATTTACACATTTATTGAAACAATTTTTTGTAAATTTGATACAAAGTTTTCATTTTTGATACATTAACACATAAAATTTGATACTATATTTTTTATTACTATTATATTTATTTAATATTTTTTGTGTAAATTTGCCGGCGATTAATTAGCGCTCCGTCATTGCGAGGGCGAAGCCCGAAGCAATCTACCCCCCACCCCCTGAAGGGGGAGCTCCCCTCCCTCTTTAGGGGAGGGGCTGGGGGAGAGGTTTTGGATTGCTTCGCAACAAGCGGCTCTCAATGACGTGTAAAATGTAAATTGTAATGGTTATTAAAAAATGTTCATTCATCTTAATCGCTTTGCTTTTGCCTTTCTCATCATTTGCCGAAAGAGCAAGGATCCTGACGCCAGATAATGGCCTGTCAAACAGTCATATTTCCCAGATTTACCAGGACTCGAAAGGCTATATCTGGATTGCTACCGAAAATGGATTAAACAAATTCGACGGATATTCCTTTACTGTTTATTCCGAACGTAAAAACGATTCCACTTCCTTGAAGGGAAACTATGTTTATACAGTATTGGAAGACAGCCGAGGCATTTTCTGGGTGGGCACCATGAGTGGACTATTTCAATATGACCGGACTACGGATTCTTTTCATCCTGTCCGTATCGAAAGCGAGACGCCTTTTTATATGGATCGGGTAATCTGGATGCTGGAAGACAAAAAGGGAAATATATGGCTGTCTTATCCCGGAAATGGAATTATTTGCTTGGATGCTAATACCTTAAAACCTACCATCTTTAACAATAGCAATAGCAAAATTGCCGATAACAATATAAATTGCGCTTATGAAGACGCTTTCGGTAAATTATGGTTGGGCACTTATGGCAAGGGCGTATACGTTTTGGATACTAAAAATAAATCCGTAAATCATTATTCAAACGATCCGGCTGATCCTTCAGGATTGAACAACAACACAGCGTTCGCTATTTGCGAAGATTCCTGGGGGCGTTTATTGGTCGGTACCTTAGGCGGAGGAGTCAATGTTTTCGACCGGACAACGAAGACTTTTAAACAAATCATGGCCGGAAAATCTCAAACCGAGAATCAGATATTTTCTATGTGTATCGACAAATCCGGCAATTGCTGGTTGGGAACAGATGGAGCGGGAATAATCAGGTATGACGAAAATGGAAATAAATTACCCGAACTTGATTATGTTTCTAATGTTTATGATTTGTCAAAAGCTAAAGTGCATAATATTTTTGAAGACAAACAGGGTAATATGTGGGTGGATCTATACCAAAAAGGAATACTTTTTATTCCGGCTACAGGACAAATGTTCAAAAATTACGGATTTAACCCTTTCCGTCCCACGCAAAGTATCGGCATAAATTGCGTAATATCAGTACTTGAAGACAGTTCCGGAGATATATGGGTGGGTACCGACGGCGACGGCGTTTATCGAATTAATTATTTAAATAAAAACATTAGCCATTTTTCCGTAACCACTCAACCCCAAATTCCCGGGAATGTGATTACTGCTTTATTTGAAGACAAAGACAAAAATATATGGTTCGGAACGTATGTGAACGGAATGTTCATGTATAACCGTAAAACGAACCAATTTGAGCCGCCCATTCCGTTTGACCATGTTACCACTTTTGTTCAGGATAAAAATGGCGTTTTATGGATAGGAACTAACGGTAGCGGAATTTACCGGTTGGATGCAGAAAACAAAAAGGCCGTTAAACAGTACATGTATAAAGGCGATCAAGATTGGAATAATCAATTGGCAAGCAACTGGATTTACGACATGATTATAGATGCTTCCGGAAAAATCTGGGTGGGTACTTCTAACGGCGTCAGCCTTTTAGACCATGGAAAAGAAGTTTTTACCAATTTCTTCTTAACGGAGAACCGTCAAAATTCCAATTTGATATATACTCTAAATGAAGATCATGCGGGAAATATCTGGGTAGGCAGCTTTTTCGGACTCTACCGAATTGAAGCTGAAACAAGAGAAATAAAACATTTTACTACCTCAGAAGGATTGCCCGACAATATGATTAACGGCATCGTAGAAGATGAAAATCACTTATTGTGGTTAAGCACAGGGAAAGGACTCTGCCGTTTCAATCCCGAAACAGGCGACATTCTGAATTTGTATGTCGAAGACGGTATCCAAAGCAACGAATTTCGCCGCGGAAGTTATTTTAAGGGTAAAAAAGATAGATTGTATTTTGGAGGCATCAATGGATTAACGACTTTTTATCCTTCGGATTTAACTTACAAAAACACGCTTTTAGGGTTGGCATTTTCACATTTGCTGATTTACAATACGCCGGTGATGGTTGGGAAAAAGGGTGTTTTAACGAAAACTTTGGATGAATCGGAGTCTATCCGTTTGAAATATAACCAAAGAGACTTTACTTTTACGTTTGCCGCCCTCGAATATGGGATGCCGCAAAGGGTTCAGTATTATACGCTAATGGAAAATTTCAGCGATCAATGGCGATTAGCTAATTCGCGCGGCCGAAGCGTGACTTATACCAACCTGAACCCCGGCAACTATGTGTTCAAAGTAAAAGCGACTTTAGACGGGAACCATTTTTTGGAACGCCGAATTCAAGTAATTATCGATCCGCCTTTCTGGCTATCTATTTGGGCAAAGATGATTTACCTTTTCTTACTGTTAGCGATACTCTATGCAATTTATGCTTATTTGGCTCGTAAAATAAAACAAAACAAACGAACGCATTCCATTTTGATTGTGGCGGATGATACGGCTATTCAGAATAATATCCGCTCCGAATTTGCTTCAAAGTACATTATTTACTCTGCAAATAATGAGAAAGAGGGTTTGAATTACGCTTTGAAATTCCTTCCGGATGTAATTATCAGCGATATACTTATGCCGGAAATGGATGGATTGGCGCTTTGCCGGATGTTAAAAACCAATAGTAAAACTAATTATATTCCAATCATTTTACTTACTTCTAAAACAAGCATCGAAAAGCAAATCGACGGTTTGGAAACAGGCGCCGACTCGTATATTACCAAACC
>Ga0209629_10004477_pt1 | contig 10348 bp, 9 predicted proteins | sample TergutCu122P5_FD_187286 | JGI IMG/M metagenome (GOLD analysis project Ga0209629, IMG submission 187286) | Cubitermes ugandensis P5 segment gut microbial communities from Kakamega Forest, Kenya - Cu122 P5 (SPAdes) (version 2) | ecosystem: Host-associated > Arthropoda: Insects > Digestive system >... | reverse complement strand
CCCCGCGACTGGCCCGCCGAGGAAAAACCCATTGCCACGCTCCCCTTCACCACCGACGCAAAAACCGGCTCCGCCGAACTCACCCAACAACTCCCCCCCGGCATCTACCGCGCCATCCTCACCACCGCCGACCGCTTCGGCACGCCCGTCACCGCGCAAACCGAAATCCGCGTCCTCGCCCCCGATGCCCCAACGCACCCCATCCAAGAACCCCTCAACCTCGCCGCGCCCGCATGGACAGCGCGCCCCGGCGAAACCATCAACGCCCTCTGGAGCACCGCCTACCCCGACGCCCGCGCCCTCATCACCATCGAACGCGGCAACGAAACCCTCCGCGCCCTCTGGACAACCCCCGGCCACGCGCAACAACGCATCCCCATTGAAATCACCCCCGCCCTGCGAGGCGGCTTCACGCTCCGCGTCACCCAACTCCACGACAACCGCCTCATCTCCGAAACCCGCCGCATCGACGTCCCGTGGCAAAACGAAACCCTGAAAATCACCTGGGAACATTTCACACCCAACCTCACCGCCGGCAAAACCGAAACGTGGATCGCCAAAATCACCCCCGTAGCGCAGGCCGCCGAGCCTGCCCGTTCGACATCCGCAAACCCATATCCTCCCGCAAACCCGTCGCATCCAAATTCCTCATCAACCTTGCCCGCCCCCGTCGAACTCACCGCCGCCCTCTACGACGCATCGCTCGACGACGCATCACCCGCCCAAGGCAACCAATTCCTCACAACCGCCTGGCCAGCCCGTCTTTTCCCCGACAACGCCCGCGGCGCCTACCAATCGCATACCCAAACACAACCCGACCCCTGGAAATACAGCAACCAAACCGTCCCCTTCATGACGATGCACGACAGCTACCGCCCCGCGCCACTCCCCCCGACCCGCGCCGCGCCCTACCGCCACTGGACCTACGACCTCTTCCCCGACCCCGCCATCCAGCAACATGGGAACACGCTCAACTCAGGCATCAATCTCGGTTACTCCCAGGATTATCTCAACAAAGCCGGCGCGACCCAGGCGACCCCCGGCGGACGCCTGACCCACGCCGGCGTCATAGGCCCCGACGGCGTATTCCGATTCCCCCGCCTCGCCGCCGTCACCGCTCGCGCAGGCCTTGACGAAACCGCATTCTTCCAACCGCAACTCCACCCCGCCCCTAACGGCACCATCCGCATCGAATTTCCCGTGCCCCCGGTCTCCACGCGCTGGAAACTCCTCCTCTTCGCGCACGACAAACACCTCCGCACCGCCCTCCTCACCGCCACCGCCGACACTACCCCCCAAGCCCGCGACGAAGAACCCACGCAGCCAAAGGAATAACCCCGAACGTCGAAACCCAGCCCGTAAGTCAGCGCGAAGCGCCGCCGGCTGTCTCACTGCCCCACCGCCCCTCCCGCGCGCGCATAAGGAGCGAGGAAAGGGGTCGGGTTCCGTATTCTAAAGTTCAGAAATCAAATGTCAGACAAAGACATTAGAATACGGAACCTGACCCCTTTTCGGCCTTTCGCCTACCCCGAAGCCCTTCGAGACATCCTGATAATATGAATTTTTTCAAAAATCCCTTGCAATCCGCGCCGTCTTGATCCCAGTTTATTTTGGATTCGGAATATCCTGCCTGCTTTTCACCCAGCCTGTTCACACAATTATGCACGTTGCTCTTCTTTCCGCCCTTTCAGTCTGAAAACACCTCGCAAATTCAGAACCGCAACCACAACCAAAACCCAGTCACAATGAATCACACCACCAACCAAGACAAATCCACCCGCAAGGCCGGCATCCTTGCCGCCAGCCTGCTCCTTGCCGCCTCCAGCCTGGTGCTTTTTTCGTCCTGCGGACGCAATTGCACCAATCCACAACAATCCACCACCAGCGCCTGCGCCACCATGAGCCAGAAAAAACTCGAAAAGAAATACACCAACGCCGACTTCTACACGGGCGGCAAATTCAACGAGGCGGTCGCCCTCAAGGCGGTCAAGGAATTGATCGCGTTTTACGGCGAGCCGTTCACCGACTTCATGACGAAGGAAATTTGGGTCACCGATTTCGGCATGGGCGACTTCGAGCACGCCGGCATGGGCGGCATCTTCTGGGTCAACAACGCGGAGCACGGCTATTTCGCGCACGAAATCTACCTGCTCCCCGACCAGATGATTCCCGAGCACGCGCACGTCAAAACCACCTTCCCCGCCAAGTTCGAGACGTGGATGGTTCGCCACGGCTGGTGCTACAACTTCTCCGAAGTCGGCGACCCCACCCCCAATCCCCCGGCCCTGCCCGCCAGCCAGAGGGACAGCGTCCGCTCGAAAAATTTCGTGATACAAAAAGTGGGTGACATCATAGATCTCAAGAAGAGCGAGACCTTCCACTTCCTGAAAGCCGGCCCCAACGGCGCCATTGTTTCCGAGTGGGCTTCCTATCACGACGGCAAAGGCCTGCGCTTCACCAATCCCAAGGCCAAGATGTGACAATCCAACCACCACCACCCACCATCAACCACCATCAACCACTATCAACCACCACCAAACCCATGAGAAAATACAATCACGTTGGAATCATCACCACCGAGGACAAACCCGGCGCCACGTTCGCCGAGGCACTCGGCGTATGGCTGACCGACTTCACCACCAGCCCGAACAAAATCGAGTTCCTGAAATTCGTGCCCGGCTCCTGCATGCCCGAATTGATACAAAAGAAAACCCACATCGCCTACGAAGTCCCGAGCCTCGACGAGGCGTTGAAAGGCGCCAAACTCATCTTCGGCCCCCTTGTGGTCAACGAGCAGCTCACCATCGCCTTCGTCGAGGAGGAGGGCATCGCCATCGAGTTGATGCAATTCAAGTAAACCACGCCGCAACCAAAACATCAAAATCCCTGCTATCCATGTCACAGGTAAAAACCAAATTCATCAACAAACCCGAAAACCTGACCGCCGAATTGCTCGAAGGCTACACGCTCGCCTACAAGGACAAGGTGGCGCTGGGCGGCGAAAACATCGTCGTCCGCAAACACCCCAAACCCGCGAACAAAGTGGCCGTCATCACCCTCGGCGGTTCGGGGCACGAACCCGCGTTGAGCGGCTTCGTGGGCGAGGGCATGCTCGACTGCTCGGTGGTCGGCGATATTTTCGCCGCGCCGGGCGCGCAACGCGTGTTCCAGGCGTTGCAAATGTTCAAGCGCGACGCGGGAATCCTGCTCGTCGTCCTCAACCATTCGGGCGACATGCTCAGCGCCAACATGGCCTGCCAGCTCGCCGAGCGCGCCGGCATCAAGGTCAAGCGCATCAACACGCACGAGGACATCAGCGCCGGCATCGACCAGCCCGACGGCGAACGCCGCGGCCTCGCCGGATGCGTCCCCCTGTATAAAATCGTCGGCGCCGCCGCCGAGGAAGGCAAGAACCTCGATGAAATCGTTGAAATCGGCGAACGCTTCAACAAGCAGATGGCCACCCTCGCGGTTGCGATGGGCAAATGCACCCACCCGCAAAACGGCGCGCTGCTCTGCGACCTGCCCGACGGCATCATGGAAATCGGCATGGGCCAGCACGGCGAGGGCGGCGGCGGACGCAAGCCCCTCGTCTCCGCCGACGACACCGCCGAGCAAATGCTCGCGCTGTTATTACAACAACTAAAGCTCAAGCAAGGCGACCGCGTTCTCCTGTGCATCAACGGCGTGGGCGCCACCACGCACATGGAAATGTGCATTATATTCCGCAAGACACAGCAATTGCTCGCGCAGAAAGGCATCGACGTCGCCGACGGCCGCATCGCCGAAATCCTCACCGTGCAGGAGGAAAAAGGCTTCCAGATGATACTCTGCAAACTGGACCCCGACCACGTGGAATTGCTCAAAAACCGGAAGGCCGACACGCCCTACTGGACAACAATCGGGAAATAATACCCAAACACCCATGAGCGAGCTGACACTCGATACGTTCAAACTGATGCTGCGCCATGCCCTTGCGCGCATCAGCGAACAACAAGGCGAGTTTTCGCGCTTGGACGCCGTGCTCGGCGACGGCGATCACGGCACGGCGATGGTCGCCGCCATGAACGCCGCCATCGGAGCGTCCGAAAAAGGCGCCGATTTCAAATCCATGCTCAACGACATCGGTTTCCAAGTAATGCTGCAAACCAGCGGCTCAACCAGCACCCTTCTCGGAGCCTTTTTCCTCGGCATGAGCGACGGCTCCCCCTCTGGCGCAACCTCGCTGGACGCCGCCGGCGCCCGCGCGATGTTCGCGAACGGCTTGAAAAACGTCCGCACCCAGACAAACGCCAAGCCGGGCGACAAAACCATGATGGACGCGCTCATCCCCGCCATCGACGCAATGGAAAATCCCCCCCCCGCCGACATTGCCGGCATGCTCGCCGCCGCCGCGCAAGCCGCCCGTGCCGGCGCCGAAAAAACAGTGGCCATGAAAGCCGCCTTCGGCCGCGCGCGCAACTATGGCGACCGCTCCACCGGAACCGCCGACCCCGGCGCGACCTCATGGGCCTGCATGTTCTCGGCCTTCGCCGAAAAATACAAAAATTCATAAACCCACCACACCACCACCATGGCAGACGCAGAAACCACCACCCAATCCGAAACCAAGAATTACGGCATCGGAATCCCCGTGAAAAAAGAGTCCTTTTTCCTAAAAGGACTTGATCATTACGACTGGGGCATCAAAGACCGCCTCAGCCGCATATTTAACGTGAAAACAGGCCGCACGGTGATGCTCGCCTTCGACCACGGCTATATCATGGGGCCGACCTCCGGCTTGGAGCGCCTGGACCTGGCGATACCACCGCTCATCCCCCACGCCGACTCGCTCATGTGCGCGCGCGGCGCCCTGCGCTCCATCGTGCCGCCAACGTCCAACAAACCGATATGCCTGCGTTTCTCCGCCGGCACAACCGTCCTGACCGAGCTTAACGACGAATGCATCCTCGACATCGAAGAAGCAATCCGCATGAACGCCTCGGCGATGGCGGTGATGGTATCCGTGGGTGGAAAATATGAAGCCAGGACGGTGGAGAACCTTGTTCGCGCCGCCGATCTTGGCTACAAACACGGCATACCCGTCATGGGCGTGACCGCCGTGGGCAAGGAACTGGTTCGTGACGCGCGCTATCTATCCACCGCCTCGCGCGTTTGCGCCGAAAACGGCGCGGCTTTTGTCAAAACCTACTACTGCGAGGATTTCGTGAAAGTGGTCAATTCATGCCCCGTGCCCATTATTATAGCCGGCGGCAAGAAGCTCCCCGAAAAAGAAGCGCTGGAGCTTTGCTATAAAGCCATCAACGACGGCGCCGCCGGCGTCGACATGGGCCGCAACGTCTTCCAAAGCGACAACCCCGTTGCCATGATTCAAGCCGTCCGAAGCATCGTCCACCAAAACCAGACCGTGAAGCAGGCATTCAAAATGTATCAGGATCTAAAATAACCGCTTCGCGCCTGCTCCCCTGGTCATCAATCTTGCCCGTCCGCCACCAACCAAAACCATCAACCACCAACCATCCAATCAATCCCATGAACGTCAAAAAACTCATCTACTTCCCCCTGATTGTCGGCATCCTTGCCTTCCTGATACAAATCGCCGATCAACTGATAAGCCCCATGGTGCGGCCCACCCCCAACGCCGGCTTTGGCTGGATAGCCTTCCAAGCGTGGGCCGTTTATTTTCTGGCCGGCTGCAATATCAAAGGCGGCATCAAGGCGCTGATTGGCTACATCATCGGCATCGTGGCGTCCATGGTCATCATGAAGCTCGGCGGCTGGTTTGCCCCGCTTCACTTCTTCGCCTTCCCGCTGGGCGTGGGTCTCGTTGCCTTCAGCCTGATATTCCTTGAAAAGACCACCTGGCTGAGCCTCATTCCCGCCATGTTCATAGGCGCGGGCGCGTTTTTCGCCTTCATGAGCTACGTCCCCGGCGCCACCTTCACGAATGCCACGGTTACTGAAATGATATATTGCGTCCTCGGCCTCATATTCGGAGTCGCCACCATCACGCTGAAGACGGCCGTCGAGAAACGGTTATAAAAAGGAAAAATCCTTTGTTCTTATGTCTGCACACCACCGCCATTGCCGTCCCCTTCGTCCCCGCGTCCATCCCCCCGTCCCAAGTCCCGAGTCCCAAGTCCCCCGCCGCCTTATTTCTTCCCCTTGCCGCCCTTCGCTGGCGTCACGTTCACATAGCCCCTCGGGCCAATCTTGACCGTCCCGCCCTTCGGCAAGTCTTTCAGCCACTGGCACGTCTTGTCGATGTAGGCGTTGCCAATTTCCTCGCCAAGCTGCGCGCGGATTTGCGCCAACGCCTGCTCGCTCAACGCGGCAAACGCCGCGTTTTTCTCCGCGGCGCTCAAACTATCATCGCCGGAAATACGCTCCGCCTCCCTCGCCGCGTCGGTGCGCGCCTGATACGCCTGCGCGACCGTGTCCGCGCCGAGATTGAACCGCTGCGCCGCGGCTTGCAGCGAGCGGTAATCATCACGCTGCGCGCGCAGGTAATCCGCGTAACGCTCGTCACCAAGGGCATCCTTTATCTGCGCGTCGACTTCTTTCTGCGCCGCCTCGCGCTCTTTCGCCGACAAGCTGGATTCGTCCCAGTTCGAATATGGCGAGTTCATCAAATATTTATCATACATTCGGTTTTGCAGCGCGAAAATGGTTTTATACTCATCCTCCGTCCCATCGAAATTTTCAAATGCGCTTTGCACTCTCCAGGCGGCGGGCGAGTTGCGAAGGTCGTTCGCCATTTTTTCCTCGGGCGTCAGCATGGCATCAATGTCGCGCTTGTATTCCTCGTAGAGCAGCCTGAGCTTCGCCTTGTCACCGGGCATCTGAAAGCCGGACATCTCCCGTTGAAGTCCCGCCCTCATGTCGTAGTAATCGCTTTCCATATCCCGAAATTGCTCCGCTTTGTCAGCCGGAAGAAACGAATACATTATCTGCGCCTGGCTGGGAACCTCGCCGTCCCTTCCGAGTATTTGAGTGATTTGTTTTCCCTTCTCGCGCCGAAGCCTGCTCAGCTCATTGCTTTGCTCGGCTGTGTAACGGCTGTCCCAATCCCACGAATCCCTGTTGCGCCACCACGGCCGCTTCGCCGCCGCCCGCTGCGCCTCCTCATCGATTGCCCGCCGACGCGCCTCGAAGCCGCTCGATATGCGCGCCGTCACGATTTCGCGCACCACATCCTCCGGCAAATTGAGCGCGCGCAACTTGTCGCGCAACTCCGCCGCGTCGCCCGTCGAAAGCAACGCCGCCACACCCTTGGCCACCTTCGGTGGTAGCGCGCCATCCTTTGCTTCGCCACCATCCTGCGCAACATTTGCCGCCGTTTTTCCAAACGCAAACCACCCCGCCGCCGCGCCAATCACCCAAACCGCATTCACCGCGATTGAGAGAACCAAAAGCAATTTGACAGGTTTGTTCATGGGCGCTTGGGAACTGGAGAACCGGAGACACGACAAACGCAGCCCGGTTCCACCCCGGATTGCAAACGCAAACCACATTGGACCCGAAAACCGATTGCCTTGACGTGGCACGGGCTTCCAGCCCGTGTTTTGGCGCGCGCACTGATTCGTGCGTTCAAAATCACGGGCTGGAAGCCCGTGCTACGTTTGCGGGTGCAAAAATGCCCACAATTCCGACGCCAGTTTTTCGCCGAAGCCCTCGACGCCGGCGATTTTTTCCACGCTCGCGGCGCGCAGGCGGTCGATGTCGCCGAAATGCTCCATGAGCGCGGCGCGGCGCACCCCGCCCATGCCGGGGAAATCGTCCAGCGCGCTTTCGCGGATTTTTTGGGAGCGCAGGTCGGCGTTGTAGGTGTTCGCGAAGCGGTGCGCCTCGTCGCGGAGGCGTTGCAGGAGTTGCAGCGCGGGGTGCGCGAGCGGGAGGTTCAGCGGGGGGCGCGCATCGGGAAAAATTATCGTCTCGTGTTTTTTGGCCAGGCCGATGATCGCGGGCGGCGGGGCAATGTCGCGCGCGAGAAAGGCTTTCAGCGCGGAGGCGACCTGGCCGCGCCCGCCGTCGATGACGACGAGGTCGGGGAAGGTTTTGTCCTCGGCGCGCAGGCGCGCGTAGCGGCGGCCAACGACTTCCTCCATCGCGCGGAAGTCGTCGTTGCCGGCGAAACTTTTTATGCGGAAGCGGCGGTAGTTGTTTTTGTCGGGGCGCCCGTCGTGAAAATGCACGCAGGAGGCGACGACGTAGGTGCCGGAAATGTGCGAGATGTCGAAGCACTCCATGCGCGAGGGCGGCGCGGGGAGGTCGAGCGCGGCTTGGAGCGCGGCGAGGGCCTCGGCGGCGGTGCCGGCGGCGGTGTGGGTGCGGGCGTGTTGGGGGAGCGGTTGCTCGCGCTCGAAACGGCGGGCGGGCTTGAGGGTTTCCTCAAGCGCGAAAACGATGTCGCGCAGCCCGGCGGCTTTTTCGAAGGCGTGTTTTTCGGCGGCGGCGCGCATTTCGGCGCGGAGCGATTCGAGCCATTCGCGCGATTTGCCCTCGAGGAACGCGCAGGCGGCGTCGACGCGGGCGCGGTATTCGGCGGCGGTGACGATGTTGGGGTGCTCGCCGTAGATTTCCTGGCGGATGTCGTCGTAGAGTTGCCAGCGGGTTTCGGAGGATTGCGGATTGGGGATTGCGGATTGCGGGTCGTCAGCGGCGGGAGCGGCGGGGAGTTTTTGCGGGGCGGAGTCGGCGAGGAGGATGCCGAACTGGCGGCGCATTTGGGCGAGGGTTTTGCGGAGCGGGCCGGAGTGCGCGAAGGGGCCGAAGTAGCGCGAGGCGGTGTCCTTGCGGATGCGCGTGAGGCGGAAGCGCGGCAGCTCTTCGCGCGGGTCGACGCGCACGAGCAGGAAGCGTTTGTCGTCGGTGAAGTCGGTGTTGTATTTCGGTTTCCACTGCTTGATGAGGCGGCCTTCGAGGAGAAGGGCCTCGGGTTCGGATTTCACCTCGATGGTGTCGAAGTCGGCGATGAGGCCGATGAGCGCGCGGATTTTCGGCTGCTGCACGGTTTGCGCGCGCGAGGGCGTGAAGTAGGACGAGACGCGCTTTTTGAGATTTTTCGCCTTGCCGACATAGAGGATGCGGCCGAGGCGGTCTTTCATGAGGTAGACGCCGGGCTTGTGCGACAAGCGCCGCACTTTGGCTTTCAAGTCGGACGCGCGGGAGTCGCGGGTTGTGGCGGCGGGTGGCATTTGGCGAGGGAAATTCCACATTTCAAAATCCTGAATTCCCGAAAAATCACAAATCCCAAAATGCGAGTTTGCCGCTCCGCGCGCCCTGCCTGAAGCGCAACTCGCACCGCCCGGCTTTGCGCACGAGGCGCATGGGCGCGCCGAAGGCGCGGGCGAGGGTGCGCGTGGTGAGCGTCGCGGCGAGCGCGCCCTGAGCGAGCGTTTTGCCCTCGCGGAGAATGAGCGCGTGCGTGAACGCCGGCGTGATTTCCTCGACGTGATGCGTCACGAGCACGAGCGCGGGAGTGTCGGGAGTGGCGGGCGCGGCAGGAGTGGCGGGATTCGCGCGGCGGCGGGCGGGACTTGCGGCGCGGCGGGCGCGCGCGAGTTTTTCGATGAACGCCAGAAAATGTTCGCGCGCCACCGGGTCGAGGCCGGAGCAGGGTTCGTCGAGAATCAACAACCGCGGCCTCGCCATGAGCGCGCGGGCGATGAGCACGCGCTGGCGCTCGCCCTGCGAGAGATACACCCACTCGCGGCGGGCGAGGTGCGCGGCGTCGATGAAACGCAGGAGCTTGAGCGCGCCGGCCTTGTCGGCGCGCGTGGTTTTTTTCCAGAGATCGAGCTGCGCGTATTTGCCGCTGATGACGGTGTCGAGGGCGGTCTCGGCGGGCGGAATCGAGGCCTGGAGCGCGTTGGTGACGATGCCGATTTGCAGGCGCAAGTCGCGCCAGTCGCATTCCCCGTAGGCGCGCCCGAGCACGGCGACACCGCCGCCGGTCGGCGAAATGCAGCCGGTGAGGGCGTGCAGGAGGGAGGTTTTGCCGCAGCCGTTCGGCCCGAGAATCACCCAATGCTCGCCGCGCGCGACGCGCCACGAGATGTTGTCGAGGATGACGGTCTGGCCGCGTTCGATGCGCAGGTTGGAAACGTCGAGGATGGCGGGAGAGGCGGGAGAGGCGGCGGGCGGGCGGTTTTTCATTTTTTCCGCGAAAAATTGGTGGACCCGATCAGATTCGAACTGACGACCTCCTCAATGCCATTGAGGCGCTCTGCCAACTGAGCTACGAGCCCGTTACCAAATTTCGCGCGCCACAATCAAAGCTCCCCGCGCAAACGCAAGCGCTTTTTTTTCGCGCATTATTTCTTGTAACGCCCAGCCCCACGCCCTA
>Ga0209629_10004475_pt1 | contig 10348 bp, 10 predicted proteins | sample TergutCu122P5_FD_187286 | JGI IMG/M metagenome (GOLD analysis project Ga0209629, IMG submission 187286) | Cubitermes ugandensis P5 segment gut microbial communities from Kakamega Forest, Kenya - Cu122 P5 (SPAdes) (version 2) | ecosystem: Host-associated > Arthropoda: Insects > Digestive system... | reverse complement strand
GGAATGGCGAGATCGGCGCGGTATAATGTCTGGTTTCGCCACCCATTCGCAGGAAACCTCATGGAAGCCGAACGCCTGAACAGCATCGCCAACAAGCTCGACGACCTCGCCCAGCGCGCCGCCGAGCTACGGAGGTATCTTTGACTACGACCACAAGCGCGAACGCCTGACGCTCCTCAATCAGGAACTGGAAGACCCCAAAATCTGGGACGACCCCAAGCGCGCCCAGGAACTGGGCCGCGAAAAGAAGGCGCTGGAGGACATCGTGCTCGTCCTCGAAACCGTCGACAGCGGCGTCCGGGACGGCCGCGAACTGTTCGCCATGGGCCGCGACGACAATGACGACGACACCCTGATCGCCGTCGAGGCCGACAACGCCGAACTGGAAAAGAAGCTCGCCGCCCTCGAATTCCGGCGCATGTTCAACAACCCTTCCGACCCCATGCCCTGCTTCCTCGAAATCCAGGCCGGCGCGGGCGGCACCGAAGCCCAGGACTGGGCCGCCATGCTGCTGCGCATGTACCTGAAATTCGGCGAGAAAAAGGGCTTTGCCGTCGAAGTCATGGAAGAATCCGAAGGTGATGTCGCCGGCATCAAAAGCGCCACCATCAAATTCACCGGCGACTACGCCTACGGCACGCTGCGCACCGAAACCGGCATCCACCGCCTGGTGCGCAAATCGCCGTTCGACTCCAACGCCCGCCGACACACCAGCTTCACCTCGGTTTTCGTGTTCCCGGAAGTCGACGACTCCATCGAAATCGCCATCAACCCCGCCGACGTGCGCACCGACACCTACCGCGCCTCCGGCGCCGGCGGCCAGCACATCAACAAGACCGACTCGGCCGTGCGCCTGACGCACATCCCGACCGGCATCGTCGTGCAATGCCAGAACGACCGCTCGCAGCACCGCAACCGCGACGAAGCCTGGCAAATGCTGCGCGCCCGCCTGTACGAGCACGAACTGCGCAAGCAGCAGGCCGAGCAGCAAAAGCTCGAAGACGCCAAATCCGACATCGGCTGGGGCCACCAGATCCGCTCCTACGTGCTCGACCAGAGCCGCATCAAGGATCTGCGCACCAACCACGAAGTCGGCAACACCCAGGCCGTACTCGACGGCGACCTCGACGACTTCATCGCCGCCAGCCTGAAGCAGGGCGTTTGATTCCGTTTCCGCCAGGTAGGGCGGGGCCTGCCCCGCCGGTTCACTTAAGGAGTTTGTCATTCTGCGCGTAGCGAAGCGTGTCATGCTGCGCGAAGTCGCAGCACGCAGAATCCACAAACCGCATGGATGCTGCGACTACGCGCAGCATGACTGTAGAGGTAATTGTGCTTAAGTGAACCGTATTGGGGCTTGCCCCGCCCTACTTGCTACTTGCGAATCGGCTGATTGCGGCCGGAAAACTGGTCGCTCAGGCGCATCGCGCCGTCGCCGAAACTGCCTTTCGGATTGCTCGCACAATACCGGTTGATGAAATTCTCGATCGTGCCGCTGGAAATGGTCGCCACCTGCTGCTTCGGCAGCGCGTAATTGTGTCCGCTGAGAAAACCGCGAATCCAGACGACATGGGCGGCGCGCTGATCGGGATCGCCCTTGGCCCCGCCCCACGCGGCGCAGGACATGTCGTCCAGCCCCAGCACATTCTGCGCCGCAGCCGGCGCCAGGCCAAAATGAATCGAGGCGGCCGCCACAACGGCCAGCCGGAGGAATGGTACGACGCGCATCGGCTCTCCCTTCAACCATGAGCGCCTTTGCAGCGCTCTCCATTCAAGCCACCGGCAAAGCCGGTGTATTGGACTAATTTATCAACAAGTTCCTGACACCCCGCAGCGCCCGCCAGCATTCAGCCAACCGAGCCGGAAACGTATTCGGGGACGAAGCGACGCAAGCCTTGTTTGGCTTCCTCGCTGGAGTGCACGGCGGCGCTCAGCCAGTCGAGCAGTTCGGCGTATTCATCGGCTCTCATGGTATCGGCCAGGCGAGCGATGCGCAGTTTGGGGTGCGGAGTCGGCAGAGTCGCTTCATCGTCGGCCAGCAGTTCTTCATGAAGCTTCTCGCCGGGGCGCAGGCCGGTAAATTCGATGCGGATTTCCTCGTCGCCAAGGCCGGACAGGCGAATCATGTTGCGCGCCAGATCAACGATCTTGACCGGCTCGCCCATGTCGAGCACGAAGATTTCACCGCCCTGCCCCATGCAACCGGCTTGCAGGACGAGTTGCGCGGCTTCGGGGATGGTCATGAAGTAGCGGATGATGTCGGGATGAGTGACGGTCACCGGCCCGCCCTTGGCGATCTGCTCGCGGAATTTGGGGATCACGCTGCCATTGCTGCCGAGTACGTTGCCGAAGCGGACCGTGACAAACTTCGTTCCGCCCTCGGCGTGCACGGCGCGGCACAGGCGCTCGGCGAGGCGCTTGCTGGCGCCCATGACGTTGGTGGGGTTGACGGCCTTGTCGGTGGAGATCAGCACGAATTTTTCCACCCCGGCCCGCCGCGCCGCCAGGGCGAGCGTCAGGGTGCCGAGCGCATTGGTGCGCACCGCCTGCCAGGCGTTGATGTCTTCCATCAGTGGCACGTGTTTGTAGGCGGCAGCGTGGAACACCACCGCCGGGCGTTCGCCGGCCAGCATCTCGGCCAGCCGCTCGCCGTCGCGGACATCCGCCGCCCAGCACTGGCGGGGGATGCCGGGAAATTTGCCAGCCAGCTCCTGATCGATGGTGTACAGCGCGAATTCGGAAGAATCGAGCAGCACCAGCCGCGCCGGCTCGAAGCGGGCGATCTGCCGGCACAGTTCCGAACCGATGGAGCCGCCCGCCCCGCTGACCATCACCACGCGTCCACGGAGGAGTCCGTGCAAGCCTTCGTCGTCGAGCTTGACGGCTTCGCGGCCCAGCAGATCCTCCAGTTCCACCTTGCGGATATTGGAAACCGCGAGGCGGCCAGACAGCAGGTCATCGTAGGATGGCACGGTCATGACCGTCAGCCCAGCGGCGGCGGCCACTTCGGCGACCCGCCGGCGCTCGCCGGGGCGCGCGCCGGGCATGGCGATGATGGCGTGGCGGGCGCCCAGGCGCTCGGCGACGACGCCGATCTGCCCGATCGGCGAAAAGATCGGCAAGCCCTGCAAGCGGCGTCCGCTTTGCACGGGATCGTCCTCGATCACCGCCACCGCATACCAGACGCCGCTGCGCCTGATCTCCCGCAGCAAGGAATCGGCCGCCTCGCCCGAACCAATCACCAAAACCGGCTGCCCGCGCAACTGGGTCGGGCCGTACAGGCGATGCTCCTTCCAACTGCGGTAGGCGAAGCGGCTGCCGCCCATGATCGCGGCCAGCAGCACCGGATACAGCACCAGCACCGAGCGGGGAATGTTCTGCACGGTGAACAGCACGATCACCGCCGTCGTCGTCAAGGCTCCAGCCCCAATCGCCGTGATGAGACGATGTAAATCGGAAATGCTGGCGAACCGCCACAGACCGCGATAGAGGCCGAACAGGTAGAACACCATGGCAAACAGAGGGAGCAGCCAGATCAATGACGAATAGGCTGCCTGCTCATAGTCAGCGGGAATATCCAGATTGAAGCGCAGCCAGAAAGCAAGCATCCAGGCCAAAGCAACGACCAGCACATCATGCAGGAACGCGGCGAGTGTACGCAGATTGGAGAGTGGAAGCATTTTTTTCATTGCTCAGTGCGAGACGCCCTCGCGACGAATGACCTTCATTGCAGTCAACCAGAGAATATACACGTCGAACGAGAGCGAGCGGCGTTCGAGATAGACGGCATCCAGTTCAACCTTCACGGGAATCGGCAATTCGTCGCGGCCATTGACCTGCGCCCAGCCGGTCAGCCCCGGCAGCAATTCATGCACTCCGGCCTCGGTACGCAACGCAACCAGATCATCCTGGTTGAACAAGGCCGGGCGCGGCCCGACGAAGCTCATGTCGCCCTTGAGGATGCTCCACAATTGCGGCAGTTCGTCGAGGCTGGTCTTGCGCAGGAAGGGGCCGATCGGCGTCAGAAAGGCATCCGGATTCTGTAACAGATGTGTCGCCACCGCCGGGGTGCCGATGCGCATGCTGCGGAATTTGGGCATTTTGAACAAGCGGTTGTGCCGCCCCACCCGCTCGGACCAGTAAAGCGCCGGCCCCGGCGACGTCAGCCTGACGGCAAGCGCCACCAGCAAGAGCGGCACGCCGAACAGCAGCAGGGCAAACAGGGCGAGAGCGAGATCGAAGGCGCGCTTCATTCCCCAAGCATCTCCCGCAAGCCATCCCGGAGATGAGCCGCCGGCTTCCATCCCAGTTCCGCCTGAATCCGCGAACCGTCGTAGCAAGCCGAACCGAGCAGGCGCTGCAAGACCTCGCTGTTGAGCGGCAACCGGCCCAGGCCATCGCCGACAGCGGCAATGAGACGTAGCAAGCTGGCGGGCACCGACCAGCTCACCGGCCCCAGCCCCGCCGCCTCGCGTAGCGCCGCGAACAATTGCCGCCCCGACGGCGCTTCCGGGCCGCAGACGATATAGGTTCTGCCAGCGGCACGCGCGTCGTCGGCAACCGCCAGAATGGCCGCCACCACATCGTCGACATGAACCAGCGAGCGCCGGTTGCCGGTTTCGGGCAGGGGCGGAAACAGCCCCCGGCGGACCAGCCGCCCCATCCGCTCCAGATTGCCGCGCCCGCCAGCGCCATAAACCATGCTCAGGCGCAGATTGACGGCCTCCATGCCATAGCGTTCTGCCGCCGCCAGCACCGCCTTTTCGGCAGCGCGCTTGGCCCGGCCATAGTCGCCATCCGGCTCGCCGGGAAAATCCTCATCGGCGCAAATCTCGCCCGGTTCGGCCATCGCCTTGACGCTCGACAAAAAAACAAAGCGCCGCACCCCGGCGCGACCGGCGGCCTCGGCCAGATTGCGCGCCCCCTCGAAATTGACCCGCCAATGCTGGCGCGCTTCGTCCCCGGAACGTGCCGCAAAAGCATGGGCGTAGCCCGCGCAGTGAATCACGCAATCGATGCCGGCGCAGGCCACCTCCAGCGCCGGCACGTCGTCCAGATCGCCCAGCGCGACCTGTGCGGCTGGTGTGCCGCTACCGTGGCGCAGTAGCACGCGACAGACAACGCCACGCCCGGTCAGCGCAGCCAACACCCGCCGCCCGATGAAGCCGGTACTGCCGGTAAGCAGATTCAAGATTGCGATTCCATGGTGATGCCATAATTTTGACATTATTTATTAAAAACGAGCCTCTTGCAAAACTCTCTTCTGTGAGCATCTGATCTCGGGTTCTCGTGGTTTTCGTGCGATATTTTTGGAGTGGGTGGCGTGAAGCGATCTTTGGTTTGGCTAGAGCCATTGTCATTGATGGGATTGGGCGGATGAAGCAGATGAAACAACTGAGCCTGGCGGAGATGGGGTTTGGGCCGAAGGCGGGGAAACAAACGCGCAAAGCGGTGTTTCTGTCGGAAATGGAAGTCGTGGTTCCGTGGTCTCGACTGGAGGCACTGATCGAACCGCACTACCCGAAGAAAGGCAACGGACGTCCACCGATGTCGTTCTCGACGATGTTGCGGATTCATTTCCTGCAACACGGGTTTGGCTATTCCGACCCGGCGATGGAAGAAGCGCTGCACGATATCCCACTCCTGCGCCGGTTTGCCGGGCTGGACGCCTTCGAGAACATGATGCCGGATGAGAGCACCATCCTTCGTTTCCGGCATCTGCTGGAGCAACACGACCTGGCCGGGGCGATCTTTGCTGAAGTCAATGGACTGCTGTCGGAGAAGGGGCTATTCACCCGGCCATTAAGTATTGAATGATGCGCTCAAAATCCATCGTCATTGCGAGGCACGTAGTGCCGTGGCAATCCAGACCGCTGCTTGGATTGCCGGTCGAAAGGTGAGTGGTCGTCATGGGGGTTCCAGCATGGATTGAGGAGATGCAAGACCTCGCCAGTTCAAATCAATGCGCGATTGCCGGCCACGAACAATACGAAGCGTGACGCGCCCTTATTATTCTATTTCGCAATAGAAACTGAAATAATTTTACCTCGATAGCCTATATAAGTCTGGATTTGTCTGGTTTTAACTATTCAAGTTTTTAATGGAAATTGGAATTAGCTGACGGGGCGAAGCGCGGTGCGCTGTAAACGCCCTTGCGCAACGGGCAGGCAGCGCTTGATCCGATCCACAAGTTTGTAGCTAAACCGTCAATCAGATGGGTAACAAATAGTTGTTTGGACGGTAAAATAATAGGCAATTAGACGGAGCGCTCCATGCCTTCTTTTCCTCGCCACCTGACTCCCAGTCTGCAAGCGGCCTTGCAGGACACGCCCGCCGTCTGTCTGCTCGGCCCGCGCCAATGCGGCAAGACCACCCTGGCGCGCACGCTGGAGCCGGATTACGCCTATCTGAGCTTTGATGATGCTGCGACCTTGGCTTTTGCCCAGAGCGATCCCACGGGCTTTGTAGCCGCATTGCGGACGGATGAATCTTGAATTCACGTCCGCGACGGTGGTCAAAATGGCCTGAGTTTCCTGCCCCGGCGCGGCGGCCAGCGTGACCGTCTCAACGCGCTCGCCCATGGCGTAGGTGGATAGCGCTTCGCCCATGGCGAGACTGACCGAGTAGGTGACATAAGCCGTCAGCAGGCTTGGGCCATTGGGCAAATCAATATTGGCCGTTGTCGTGCTGTTTTCCAGAGAGCCGGAAAGCGCGGCAGCATCCACCGTGACCGACTTGCCGCCATAAACCGGCGCCATCATCAGTTTGACCAAGTGCGCGACAAGCCCCGTCCTTCAGGGCGGGGAAGGATAGCGCGGACGCCGTAGGCGTCCTTTGGTGTTCAGTGCGGCGTTTGCTGCTGTTCGATGTATTGGCGAATCACCGAGATTGGCGCACCGCCGCAGCTACCGGCGAAGTAGGACGGCGACCATAGTGCGCCACCCCATAGTTTTTTGCGAATGCTTGGGTAGTTTTTCTTGCGAATCATCCGGCTCGATACGCCCTTGAGACTGTTCACCAGAGCCGAGACGGGAACCTTGGGCGGGTAGTTAACCAGAAGGTGAACGTGATCGTCCTCGCCATCGAACTCCACCAGTTCTGCCTCGAAGTCGGCGCAAACGCTGGCAAAGATGCGGCGCAGATCATCAATGATGTCCTTGGTGAACACTTCGCGGCGGTATTTGGTCACAAAGACCAAATGTACGTGCATCAGAAATACACAGTGTCTTCCGTGCCGAATATCATTGTCGTTGCTCATAGACCAAACTATACTATGGGTATGCAGCGACTCCAAGCCTTCAAGTACGAATTGCGCCCGGACGGCCAGCAGCAGCGCCAGATGCGCCGCTTCGCGGGATCGTGCCGGTTCGTCTTCAACAAGGCACTGGCGTTGCAGAAGATGCGCTACGAGCAGGGCGAGAAGAAATTGAGCTACGCCGGTCTATGCAAGGAACTCACCGGCTGGCGCAATGGCAGTGAAACACCGTGGTTGGCCGATGCACCCGTGCATCCGCTGCAACAGACTCTCAAGGATTTGGAACGAGCCTACGCCAATTTCTTCGCCAAGCGGGCGGACTTTCCCAAGTTCAAGAAGAAGGGGCAGCGAGACAGTTTCCGTTACCCGGACGCCAAGCAGATAAAGCTCGACCAAGCCAACAGCCGTATCTTCCTGCCTAAACTGGGTTGGCTGCGCTACCGCAACAGCCGAGACGTACTGGGCGAGGTGAAGAACGTTACGGTGAGTTTGTCTAGCGGCAAGTGGTTCGCAAGTATTCAAACTGAGCGCGAAGTCGAGCCGTCTGCGCCACAGGCAAGCAGCGCCATCGGCATCGACGTGGGCATTGCCCGCTTTGCCACGATGAGCGACGGCAGCTATCTTGCGCCGCTCGGCAGTTTCAAAACACATGAGGTTCGTTTGCGCCGCTATCAGCGGTCGATGAGCCGCAAGAGCAAATTCAGCAACAACTGGAAGAAGGCCAAGGCCAAAGTCCAGCGCATTCATACCCGCATCGGCAATGCCCGGCGAGATTACCTGCACAAAGCCACGACCACGATCAGCCAAAACCACGCGATGGTGTGTATCGAGGATTTGCAGGTGCGCAATATGAGCAAGTCAGCCAAAGGCGATGCCGACAAGTCGGGTAAAAACGTCCGGGCCAAGTCTGGCCTGAACAAAGCCATCCTCGATCAGGGCTGGTTCGAGTTTCGCCGCCAACTGGAATACAAACTCGCCTGGGCGGGCGGTTGGCTTATTGCTGTACCGCCACAGAACACGAGCCGGACGTGTCCGGCCTGTGGGCAGGTGTCGGCGGATAACCGGCAGACACAAGCGAAATTCGCCTGTGTCGAGTGCGGTTTCGAGGAAAACGCCGATGTGGTCGGCGCGATCAACATATTGGCGCGGGGACACCGCGTTGCAGCCTGTGGAGAGGACGTAAGCCGCGACAAGCCCGCAAGGGTAAGGCGCGCAGCCTCGGCGAAGCAGGAACCCACCGAAGCGATCCGTTCAGGCTCCGTGCCTGCCACGGACACCGTAGGAATCCCCTGCCTTTAGGCAGGGGAGGATGTCAACGTGGCATTCAACGGTACGTTTTGCGCAACGAGTTGAACCGGAACCGGATTGCTCAGCGATAAAGGCAAGCTGACGTCGGCGGTTCCAGTCGGATGGGCGGGTACGTCAACGCCGCCAATCCGGGAAATGGCCAGAACAGGCAGACCGCTCAAGCTCAACGTGCCGCCGGACATGGTTTCTGTACTGACGCGACCCGATTGCCGATACGCCCATGGTCGTCACCCTCGATCAGTTACGCCCCTACGACCACGATCCGCGAGTCAAACGCAACCCGGCCTGGGATGACATCAAGGCCTCGATCCGCGAACGCGGTCTGGATGCGCCGCCGGCCATCACCCGCCGACCGGGAGAGGAACACTTCATCATCCGCAACGGCGGCAATACCCGGCTGGCGATTCTGCGCGAACTGTGGGGCGAAACCAGGGAGGAACGGTTCTTTCGCATTACCTGCCTGTTTCGCCCGTGGCCGGAGCGTGGTGAAATCATTGCCTTGACCGGGCATCTGGCCGAGAACGAATTGCGCGGCAATCTGACCTTCATCGAACGCGCCTTGGGCGTGGAGAAGGCGCGGGAATTTTACGAACAGGAAACTGGCGCAATCCTGAACCAGTCCGAGTTGTCCAAACGCCTGACGACCGACGGCTATCCGGTGCCGCAATCGCAGATCAGCCGCATGCAGGATTGCGTGCGCTATCTGCTGCCGGCGATTCCCAATATTCTTTACGGCGGTCTGTCGCGGCGACAGGTCGAGCAGGTGGTATTGCTGCGCAGCGTTGCCGAACGTGCCTGGAAACGGCACGACGGTCAGCACGATGGCGGCGCGACCGGCTTCGAGGCGTTTTTTCAGGAGGCGCTGCTGCCGTTTGATGCCGAAGCGGAAGAATTTTCCGTTCAGCGGGTACAGGATGAATTGATCGGCCAGATGGCCGAATTGTTCGGCATCGACTACGACACTTTGAGTCTGGATTTTACGGAAGGTGAAAGCCGCCATCGGGCGCTGGTCAGCAAGCTGGCCCCGGCAGCGCCGGTGTTGCCGCCGCCACCGCCATTGCCGGTCATGCCGCCCACCCAAACGGGCGCTGCCCGCAACGCGCCCGTGCCGGCAGTGGGCAACGGATCGGCTCCTCGCCCAGAATCCCGACACGACCAGGAGCCGGCGGACGACAAGGCGCTGCTGCAAAGCCACATCATCTCGCCCGCGCCGACCACGGAGCGCCTGCAATCCATTCAGCGGCTGGTGGCCGATCAGTTGGGCGAGACGGCCACCCCCGATTTCGCGCACAACGTACTCCAGGCCATTCCGGTGCAGGCCGGCGGGCTGTATCCGATTTCCGATGTCTGGTACATCGACCCTGGCCTCGATACACCCGAGCGGTTGCGCAGTCACATCGGGCAATTCGCGCAGGAGATCGCCAGCGAGGTGGCGTTGGGCGATGCCGTTGCCATCGGTGAGGAGGGCATTGGTTTTGTTTGCACGCCGCCATCGGTTCACACGCCTCACATGGCGCGCGCAGTCTGGCGGCTGCTGGCTTCGGTAAGCGGCCATGCAACCTTGTCCGCTATCGATCGACAACAACTGGCCGTCGATTTGCCAATGCTGCTGCACGGCAATCCGGCCAGCCGCCTGAGCGACACGGCGCTGGTCAAGCTGTTTCGCCTCTTGCGTCTGGCCCGGCGGCTGGTCGATCTGGAAGCCGGCGTGACCTACGGCGATATGTGAGCCAAGGAGATAACGATGTCATCCCCACACCCGCTCAATCAGGCCGTCATCGCCCAGGC
>Ga0209629_10004474_pt1 | contig 10349 bp, 3 predicted proteins | sample TergutCu122P5_FD_187286 | JGI IMG/M metagenome (GOLD analysis project Ga0209629, IMG submission 187286) | Cubitermes ugandensis P5 segment gut microbial communities from Kakamega Forest, Kenya - Cu122 P5 (SPAdes) (version 2) | ecosystem: Host-associated > Arthropoda: Insects > Digestive system >... | reverse complement strand
GCTGTCTGGCTGAGCACTGTCTGGCTGAGCACTGTCTGGCTGAGCACTGTCTGGCTGAGCACTGTCTGGCTGAGCACTGTCTGTCTTTTGATGGAAAGAACGTTTCTGGGCTTGACAATGCGCCCATGCAAGTGACATGTAACTCAAAAGCAAAGGTCGCATTCTATATGTTGTATAATATTTCAGACTTACTGTTTAACAAGTAGTGGGGTTATGGGGACCTAGTTTGCAAATTTATTTTACAAATCTATACTATTTCACTTGGAATACTGAAAGCATATGGAGGAAGAGAATGACCAGCAATAATTACCACTAAGTGGTGTAATTTACATACTAGATATATCTTTCTAAATACAGAAGAGAATTACTACAAAACATCCTCAAATCTTGTACTGTTACAATTACTGCTCAGTTTGTTTGAATAACGCTGATAACAGATTACATTAAACACAATTTTGTATTTAATCACGCTGTATTCAAATGATAACTAGAAGTTGAGAAGAAACTCTTGTAAATTTGCTTGCTTATTTTAATAGTATAGGGCCTGGGGTAGCGTAGTGGTTAAGGCACTGCACTACTAGTCGGTAGGTCCCGGGATCGATTCCCGGTGGTGTCACTGAGGATTTTTTCCGTGGTACCCCCGACAGAACAATGAGCCCTGAGGTCGACTCAGCCTCTGAAAGTGAGTATCAGGGATTTCTCCTGGGGTAAAGGCGGCCGGTGCGTTTGGCTGACGAACTACCACCCTTGTAGTGCCGAAAAGTCAAGAAAATCAGGGACCTTAACCTACCCGGAACCCCTTGGGCCACCTCGACCTGTCGCGGGAGAATTTTACTTACTTTATTTTACTTTATTTTAGTAGTATAATTAATGCGATATTTCTGTAGCCTTGAGGTGTGTTCTGAAGACTATTTTTGCTAAATGTACAGGTTAGGAAATGTAAGCAATAGTTTTTTTCAATTATGTCGATATCGAACACGAAATAAGAAAACGGAAGGCTAACTGGATTGATCACGTCTTACGTAGAAACTGCCTTCTAAAACAAGTTATCGAAGGAAAGATAAAGGGGGATATGGAAGTGGCAAGAAGACGAGGAAGAAGACGTAAGAAGCTACTGGATGACCTTAAGGACAGGAGAGGATATTCTTATTTGAAGGAGGAAACTCTGGATCGCACTATGTGGAGGCATCGTTTTGGATGAGGCTTTGGACCTGTCGTCAGACAGAATACTGAATGAATGAATGTCGATATCACCAAATCTTTCGGAAAAATGTGTACTAGCCATTTGCTTTGTTCAATATGTTACTCCAAACATTGTTTTCTCTCATTTAATCATTCAATGTATCATGCTCGACATGTAAATCGAAAGAAAGAAGTTGTTAATGTAATGTTTATTCCGTCCTATATTCCACAAAATCGAATTATTGCTGCTTTTCTGTACCACACACGAAAGAATATTAAAATTATAAGAATTGAGCTGAAACATAAACTACAACAAAAACAACAACAGGTAAAACAACATAACGGTGAGGAAGGACCTCAGAAAAGAGCACAACGTAGGATTCAGTTAGTATAGACGTGTGCTGTTTAACGACGTTTCGAATTGTTGAAATTTTTCAGTTTCGGTGACAGAAGACGGATGATCACGGCGCACTGATGCAATCATACCGAGAGGTGAAATACTACGTATTCGGCGGGAACCTGTCCTAGTGTCACTTTGTCCACCACAAAGCCTAATATCCTGGGTGCGAGAGAGATCCTCCGCTTTGCGGCTAACCGTCTGAGCCAAAGAACGACTCAAGATTGTACAAATGTGAAAATTAATTATGTAAGTATGACGTAATTTATGGTCTCCAGTCTGATACCGGACAAAGCTGTCAGCACATTGATAAGTAATTTTCTGTGAACTGTTGTACCCAAGCTGCTTCAAGGTCTTCCTCCAGCTGTGAGACATAGATTGTTTTTCAACAAGACGGAGCTCATGTTACTGTATGGGGAATATATCCACCAGCTGTTGAACACGACAATCCTATTGTATCTATAAGGTGTATGGGGTTTGATCATTGGATACGTAGCGCCCCTGCAAGTGACATGTAACTCAAAAGCAAAGATCTCATTCTATATGTTGTGTAACATTTCAGACTTACTCTTTAACAAGTAATCGGATTATGGGAAACTAATTTGCGAATTTATTTTACAAATCTATACTATTTCACTTGGATTACTGAAAGCATCTGGAGACAGAGAATGACCAGCAATAATTTCCACTAAGTTGTGTAATTCACATACTAAATTATATCTTTCTAAATACAAAAGAGAAGTACAACAAACATATTCAAATTTTGTACTGTCATATTTAGTGAGCAGTTTGTGTGAATAATACTGATAAAACTGATTACATTAAATGCAATTTCGTATTTAATCTCGCTGCAGTCAAATGATAACGCGAAGTTGAGAAGACACACTTGTAATTTTCCTGCTCATGGTGACGTAACATTATGAGTCGTTATTCCGAGATAAGAAAACATGTACAATCTGGCCTATATAGGCAAAACAGCAACTCTTATTTGCAAGTCGGTGTTCGCGAGATGATGTGGAGGGACGTTCGCGTGAGCTGCTGTCTGATCGCAGAGAGCCAACAGCAAGTGCTGCGTAATGTCAGTGCGCTTATGCTCAAGAGATGTAACAGCACTGCGGCCGTCACGCAGGCCAGACCGGAGGAATGGGAATACGCAAAGCCATTTGAAGACATTCCAGGGCCAAAGCCGTTGCCAATAATAGGGAATTCGTGGAGATTTATTCCCTACCTTGGTAATGTAATTTATTGTTTTGTTACTCCGTTTAAGATCCATCAACAAAGTGAAAGCATGCAACATAATGTGCTCTATACTTCTGCCCCTAGCTTTTTGTCATCGTAAATAATAACCATTTTTTATAAGTTTTTATTATTGTAAATTTATAGTAGAATAGTGGAGTGAATTTGAATTTAGCACGTTATTCACAATTTTCTTTCAGGTGTAATGTAGTATTTGATTAAAGACAGGAAAATCCACAGATCGAAAAACGTCTGGCGCGTTCACGTAACTACTCTTTTCACGGCAAACCAAAAATCAGTTATCGTTCGTATTGTTGAGCAACACGTAGCTGACAAAAGTGTAAAACTTGCTGTCTTCATGCAAACTGTCCGAAGTTTTTGTTCGAGTACAAAAAAATTGGGATTTATCGACATATATTTATAAATGTTTTCAACTTTGGATTTTTCGAAAATTCTTTCAGCTGGCACCGAGCTGATATATTGGGACAGAGAGAGAGAGAGAGAGAGAGAGAGAGGGGGTTAAAGAGGAGAGTCAGACAGAAGGATAAGCATGTTAAGGCGAAAGGCGATTTTCTTGAATATGCGAAAGCGCCTCTGCCATAAAAATAAATTTCGTAAATTATTGTGGCCTATTCTATACTGTTTGAAATATTTTATACTGTGAATAATAGAGAAGGTGTAATGGAAAATTATTCACAACTACGCAGTGAGATTAGATAGGCAATAATCGATTTATGATTGTTCTAGACATCCATAAAATTTATGACGTATTAAAACTTGACATATTGCGTTAAGAAAATGAGTGTATTCTTTACCAGTGCAGTTTTACGTTGTTCTTAGATCATGTGTCTCCACCTCCTGGCCCGCCAGTTTAGGTTATGCAGCTCGCGGTCACACTCGTGAATTATGTATACAGTGTAAAAATCACAAAATAATGTGGGCGACTAATTATACCCTATGTTACTGTTTGTCAAGTGCGGCCCGCGAACCAGCCCACAAAAAGTGGTGTTGCCCTACGCCACAATATTGTTGGAAATCCATTAATTATACGGACGATAGCCGTACACATAGTGAAAAGTTTGCGATTTTCTTTGGAGTTCGATTGACGGAGTGCCTGACCCATTTGTAGAACTAGGTCTACATATTTTGCTGGCTTGCCCTTAAAACACAGATGTAAGTAACCGCTAAAATAACTTTCTTCCTCTATTCATTTAAACGTCAAGGCTATTCAATTTTTAATACAAAATTCGTGTTATGAAACACACACTTTACACAAAGGCAATACAATGGAAATTAGTCGTCTAAATATAACCGATTCACCTTAACCCATAAGGACAGTAATTACGTTAAGCAACACCCAACCCAACATTAAAAGTCTGCATTCAGTCCACGGGGTACGTTCTTCTATTTCGCGTAGATTTCATGGGCAGCAATTATTTCTGTATACTGCATCAACAAACTTGTCCCTTATAACGAAGGTGGATTGTTTTATTGTGCAGTATGACTAGGTTTTTAAATTAAATTGAGATTAATATTTGTCTATAAATGGTTAATATAGGGCAGGATATTACACTTAATTATACTTGTGTAGAAGAAGAGGGAATTGTAGGTGTAGTTTAGAGGTTTGATTCCCAAAATACTCTTGCCAAAATAGCCACAATCTAAACGAATCCGAAGTCCAGAATTCATTTTGAAGGACTAACAATAGCCCAGACCCTCAAGAAACTGCCTTACATTTATATAAACGAAATTTTAATTAGAACGTTAACATTATCTTTACGGCATCCTGTGCTGATTAATGTGAAATCATTACAACGCTTAAGCTTCACCACTCTGTTATACGCATAGGTTTAGAACGGACGGCGTGTCTTAGTGGACTACGTTGTTCATATGACTAAACTGTAGAGAAAATTTTAAAATACTCTATTTTTGACATTCGTAATTTTTTTTTTTATATTAACGCTCATCCTTTTACATATTCAAAATAAAATTACATCGCACTTTTGTATAAAGCGTCGCATATTGTTTCCAACCTGCTTTGTTCGGAATTAGAGCCACATTAACACTGTCCATATCACATTACCACGTACATCCAGTTTTGTCAGCAGCCAAACCTACTAATTAATTTAACTGTGTTGATATTAAACCAGGTAACTCAGTAATAGGAACAAGTGTGTTACTGACAAGGTTTTAATACTTGACGAGTGATAGTTAAAGCAAACAGTAATTCCTTGATTACTGGAAAAGATTATTGTTTGCTGCATTCAAGATGCGCATGACACAAACACGCAATACCATTTTGAAATCACCTTTTTAACCCATTAAGTGAGTTTTGGTATTTCTTACGAACTCTACAAGAGAAGGGTTTGGTATACGTCATTTCGGGTTTTACGAATCAACGAAACATAACGCTAAATTTAAATTGCGCCTGTATTTTCATATAACGTAACAATGAGACACGTTCGCGTAACTAATGTTGTTGTGGAAGAACAATAAGTATTACATATTGCAAGTGTTTGTTTGTGGCCTTAGTTACACACCAATGAAAAGGCAAGCGCCATTTTATATTGTCATCTGCGGACTCTCCTACCCTACCATACCTCCACATAATCTCATAAGCCGTACGATTTTCTGAAAAGAGTTATTGAAAATAAAATATGTGTTCTTTTCCTAAAATTACTCATTCTAAGAGAATATGCACACGTCTTCATTTGAGGTACCCGATATTATTGTCAGATTTTAATGAAATTTTAAATTTCTCCACTAATTTTCGAAAAATAATCGATATCAAATTTCATGAAGATCCGTCCAGCGGGAGTCGAAGTGTTCCGTGCGGATGGACAGAGGAATAGACATGTATGACGAAGCTCAAAATCGCTTATTCCAATTTTCCGAACGTGCCTAAAACTTTTATTCTCTTTTACTTATGTTTACGAACATGTTAACTTAATTAATTATGTAACTTTAAATTCAAGGTGACTTTAGCCGCATTATAGAAGAATCATACCAAAAAACTCTTCACGAAAAGTATGGGAAGATAATGAAGATAAGTGGACTTCGAGGTGGCAAAAACATTGTGTTGCTCTTTGATCCTGATGAAATAGAGAAGGTAAGCTTTTACATGTAAAGGGTGTTGCTTAATTGCCATGATTATACTTAAGGAAAAGAGGTGGTCCGAAAACAAATTTACGTGTCTGTTTTATATTCATTTCTTCTTCTAACAAAAACAATATACGTGCAGTTGTGCGACCGAAACTTTAGATTTTGATGTAGTACCTACCAAAATTGAAAAATCTGTCATATCACAGATAAAGTTTCCCTATTTCCTGTTGATAAAGGCCATGTACTGCATAAACTTTATGGTTACACCGTGCATCAGTTGGAAATTAAAGTGTATACCATGTACTGCAATTGCAACAACCGCATCGTAGCTCTCTTCACTACGACATCATTTTGAGTCCTGTGGCAGCCAAAATTTTCGTTTAGCAGAAAACAGATGTTAGACACTCGGTGCTAGGACAGCGCTGTACGCCGGATGTTCCAAGATTTTCCATCGGAAGTGTTGTAGGCGTAGTCGTGTCGCATTGGCACTGTGTGGCCGATTGTTGTCGCGCAGAAGCAGTAAGCTTTTGACAAAGAGCCCAGGGCGTTATGTTTTAAAGTCTGCTCTTATGAGTAACAGTTTCACGGAGTATGAACCCACATTTGCTCTTGTTCCCTGTTGCACGAGGTCTTCTATCAACACATCTTTGTGGTCCGAACATACGGTGGCCAAACGTTTGTTAACAGAAGTTACAACTTGTAAATTTTTCGATCTAGGGGACAGAGGACAGTCCCAACACATCGTTGCAATTTCCTCCTCCGGAGTATTGTGATAAACCCATTTCTTTTCTGTATTTCCAATTCAATCGAGTACTGCATGGCAGGAATGGGACGACACAAGATATCGTGGGTCTAATTGTTTTCCTATGATCAACAACAATAAAGATCGCTTTCTTATATTAAAATTTGGTTTTGTCGTCAAATGAATACATTTTAATAGAGTACGACACTTTTCATGTTGAGTTACACATGTACAATTACTTGCATTTTAATTTTCTTAAGTAATGCCGACCGAACAACTGACGACTTACTTAAGAATTGAATTACGAAGCTCAAGACAAGATATATTTGAAGGAGGAAAAGAGATTACGGCCTCATACTCTCACAGACTGATGTTTGTAATGAAAATATAGGTTATTTTACGGCAGTTATGGATCTATTTTTCGAATGCTATTAGATAAACTTTCGCCTCTAAGCGATTATATAAGTGACATAAAGAGTTAATAATCATATGCACATGTTTAGGTATTCAGAAACGAAGGACCATGGCCCATACGAGGCACAATACAGAGTCTAAGATATTATCGTATGGTAGAAAAGAAAGATATCTTCCAGGGTGTTGGTGGCTTGATTACAAGGTAAGTGGAAATACAGCTTACAGCAAATTAATAAGAAAAGAACGCCCTGATAATATTATGAAATCTGATAAAAAGGGGTACATAAGTTATGTAAGTAACTGCTTCATTTAGACAGGTTTTTCTTTAACACAACTAAACCTATTTAACATTCACGCAGTCTTTCAATATAATTCCAATCAGCGACGCCTGTAGTCCTTCTTGTAATTCAGAATTTTGTCACTTTATGTGGAATGCGTGTGTTTCGTTGGACATACAGGTATAAGATCAAGTCGCTGATCTGTGTAATATATTCAGCATATTTAATTCATTCCGACCCCCCGTATTCCCTTAATATATGTACATTTTAATTCCATCAGTCTGTCTAATCCTAGGTCTTAAAATTAAAAGAAATACTTCATAAAATTTTGGAATTTTACGTGACATGGCAGACTTCAACAATTGCCAAAGCCAGATAAAGAAATATTGTCGGCTTAATATGTTCCATGTCGCTTGCATTAATCAGGAGTATAATATTTTTATAGAAATCAACAAATGTATTTGAATTTATGAACGTAAATTGATTACATATTATAATTGTATTTTTATTCTCACCTCCCTGAACATGGCTAACATAAGTTGCCAAAATATGTCGGTTGTTATTGTATAATGAAATTACATTCATACTGTCGGCTGCGACTGTTAACTACCGATCAGTCAATTACATGTATATCCATCTGCTGTCACCCTTCAGGAATGGTGGATATTTCATCCATTTGCAACCTGAAGAACTAGCTTCATCGCACGGTACGGAAAGATGCAAATAAAACGCATTTTATGTTTTGTTGATGGTGCATCTCTGTATAATCTTGTAAATAAAACCAAATTAGTGCACAATTTTTCTCAGTATATTTATATTCATCTGTCTCTACATGTTTCGGGCGACTATGGTCCAATAATCAGAGAAAAGAACAGCGTTTATGTGACAATTGGAACTTGTTATTTTGTGTGGGTGACTGTCTGGTACGTACGGTGCGCCTAAACACAGTTATTTCTCCTGATGATGGGCCCATAGTCGCCCGAAACATGTAGAGATTGATAAATATAAATACACAGTATAATAAGAAAAGTTTGTGCACCAAGTTCGTTTTATTTACAAGAATACAAAACGCATTTTAATTTATGCGGCACGAAATTTGTCGTGATGATTCAAGCAGAATGTTCTTTGGGAATTTTTGTAACCACCCGTCAGATTACGTTTCATCATATCTCAAAGAAGTGAAAGTCCTTAAAATTATACCAAATTCATCCACTGGACCTCAGTATATGTAACATGAGAACGGATAGTTTTCTGTCGTTTATTTGACGACGCAGTCAGCATCTCATATTGTACTGCGTCGAATGGTAATGCAATGAATAGAAGATTTACCAAATTTTGTTTTTTTCTTATTCGTTACAAATTTAATTTACTTTATAACAGTATTCGCTTGTACAGTTTGTTACATACGGAAGAGCGTTAAACATTCATTCTACTAAACTCAGCAATACTTAACAGTTCGCTACATCCCCATGTGTGCTTAAACCCGATAGTTCAGCCTAATAGTTCACTACACTTTAAAGAATGTCTGAGTTGCAAACCTCTCTATATACATATTCTACATTTATGATCATTGACACAACACTCAGCGTCAAAATTTGTTACTGGCTGTTACGTACCTACGTATTGAAAAAAATTTTGTGTGACTATATAAGTAACTTATTGAAAGCTATTACGACATTTCCACGATGATTTTCAGCTTCATCTTTGTGCAAGGTAAGCTTTGTTAACGTGTTTATTTAAATTCTAAGTCAAGTACTTTCCACTTTCAATTTGGATATTTTATATTTAAATTCAAAATTTACGCGTTTGATGTATACAAACATGCAAGCTCATTGTTTTGAACAACTACAACACATTTTACATTTAATTAAATTGTGTAAAATATTTACTTTATTTGTAACATTTAATAGAAGTAGAATATAGATTTACTTACTGAAACGAATCAGATAAACTGATCTATTTGTCCCAAGATTTCCGAAACTAAATTAATTATAATTTTGCTCAGAAGATTGAGCTGGTGGCAGAGATAACTTGAGACTTTAATTATTTTACAAATTAATGCCTGTCCAGATAAAGAATGATGGTAGAAAAACCCTCCGCTCTGGTAGGCATTACGGTAACATGGAGAATATTGAATAGACCAATGAGGAGTTCATAAATCGTGCTGATTACTAAACATTAATAGGACGGTCAATAGAGAAGGACGGGATGGCGTGTGGCAAGAATGATAGAACGTTACAAAAAATCCTGTAATCTAGACAATAATAATGGAATTATATCGAAATAAATGTTGAAGTAATAAAATATAATTTTATCGAATGGATTCATCTGGCCAATTGGAATTTATGGCACAGACGCGGCTTCTTTTAACACGGTATTGAACCATTTTCTTATCTAAAGCAGTGAAATAGTGTGAGCATGTGAATGAATGTTAATGGCTCAAGAAGGATTCAAATCCATGGAAACAGTAAAATTTTGGAATAATATTACAACAGATCCGACATTAACAGGATGCGACTATATGGACTGGATTTTTCTGGCTAGGGTTAATGTAATGTACAGGCTCGTTATGTTCAGAGAGCAGTAACAAGTGTACAATTTTTGCAGGGCAGGAAAATATCTTGAAAACCGGAACGTATATTGGCCCCCAAGAGAGCTTTCTGCATGGAATTATTTAGTTTACTTACATAATACTAGCTACAAAACTGTGTTAATATTATCTAACAATAATAGCCACGTTTATCACACCCAAGTTTTGGATCCCATTACTGTATCCTTATATCAGTGCAAAAAGTTAAAAAAAAAACAGATGACGCCTAATACGTAAAAAATTAACTGTGAGAGGAACGTCCGCTCTCACTCAGACAGGCACCACAATAATTACACTTGATATACTTCCTTACAGTCAGGACGAAGAGTGGCAGAATTTCAGGTCGAAGGTGAATCCAACTATGATGCAACCTCGGTCAACTAAGCTCTATGTGGGGCCTATAGACGC
>Ga0209629_10004473_pt1 | contig 10350 bp, 4 predicted proteins | sample TergutCu122P5_FD_187286 | JGI IMG/M metagenome (GOLD analysis project Ga0209629, IMG submission 187286) | Cubitermes ugandensis P5 segment gut microbial communities from Kakamega Forest, Kenya - Cu122 P5 (SPAdes) (version 2) | ecosystem: Host-associated > Arthropoda: Insects > Digestive system >... | reverse complement strand
CACATAGCAGTTTACAACTACATGTTTCGGCCTCTGTCGGCCATCGTCAGGTTGTACTACTTCCTGTTATAAAGTAAAACTATACAATATGCAAGGCGCCTGTTATTGGTTACGAGATCTCGTTCACATTAATTACATATTATATCTGTACCACTGTATTCAACTTTATCTAAATTACAGTAATTGTATGGTAATATGTAATTCACGTGAAAGAGATCTCGTCACCAATAACAGGCGCCTTGCATATTGTATAGTTTTACTTTATAGCAGGAAGTAATACAACTTGATGGCCGATAGAGGCCGAAACATGTAGTTGTAAACTGCTATGTGATCCACCCTCTCATAGCTAATAAATATAGTTGTGTTTTGACTTATTTTGCCATTTTGTAATTAAATGTGTGTTCTGATTTTCACTACAACTTTTGTCTGAAATATTTCTCATTCTAAGAAGACCTCAGCGAGATATATTATCATAAAATTACAAAGTTCTTCAGGAAAAGCACCCCTCATTCTTGTCGTATTTTAATCAAACGTGAAATTTCTCGATAGATAGTCGAAAAACATTCAAATATCAAAAATCAAATTTCATTAAAATTCCCTCGGTTGGAGCCGGTCTTTCAATGCGGACGTGCAGACGGACAGACGGAGATGGCGAAACTAAAGGTCGCTTTTCGAAATTTTGCAAACGTGTCTAAAATAGGTCTAAAACAATTGTCATAACGTAATGTGTAACAGATACTCAGACAGTGTTACAACAAATAGCCGGTTATCATCACGGAATTTGTACACATGGGATGTTTCTTACATATTAGTAAGTAGGACTCCACAACCGAAGATTATGTATCTAAAATCGCAAAGTTACACGAATATCCCTTGTTAAAACATACGTGCAGCAAACAGTGGCCGAAATATGTGAGGCTCCGACTGCCGTATCCTGCTGAAACATGGAATCCGGAATTCTGATCCTACAAGAATTACGGATGTGCGAGATAGGTCATTGATTTCTTCAGTGTGTTATTAAAACACATTCTAAACTTTAAGACTACATGACATCGGTAATGACTGAGTATGGAGGATAAGTGGAAAGACAGTGGCAGGGGAAAAGAGAAGTGCTAGGAGAAAGACCTATTACTGTGTCGCTCCTTCCAACACAAACCCAACAAGAATTGGGCTGAGGGTCGCTCCTTCCATCACAAACCCAACAAGAATTGGGCTGAGGGTCGCTCCTTCCATCACAAACCCAACAAGAATTGGGCTGAGTGTCGCTCCTTCCATCACAAACCCAACAAGAATTTGGCTGGGGGTCGGTCAGAAAATAAGTCTTAAATCAACATGTTTTGGGCTCCTGCTTTGCATCACTAATAAGAATAAATAAAGTTTAACTACACTGTTATCGCTTGACTCTTCCACACAGTCCCCGCCACGAACAGAGCATTTCCCTCATCGTAGCATGTAAATTTCTGTTCCTAGGTTTGCCCACTGTTATCCTCGACGGCATCACAAGTGTTTCCACCTCACTGACGTCTCTAAATTTGTGGCTTTTAATATTTTACTTCGGCACTGGAAAGAAATTCTATCACTCGGGGACGAATTTCCCTGAAATATGAAAACCCATGTTTGTTCTTCAGTTAAAAAATACACAATATAAAGTCATTTTCTGATCAAACATTGCATTCTTTATTAAAGTTATAGATAAGAGTCTTAACATAAGCCGGTGTCTCGTCCAAAGCGTCCTATTAATTTTTTTCTAACGTTGTTACTCAAACTGTGGTACGCGTAGCAGGACGGCTACGACAATCATAGTTTACGTGGCCGTAATACAAAAACCGCAAAATTAAAAAAGGGTAAACATTTTAAAACTAAATAAAACATAAGCCACGTGCATTTGCTAATAAGCAGTATCTGCGCTCTCAGCTTTTTATTTATTTTAATACAGAATACTGGCGGTCTATGAAATTTTTAAATTTCACTTAATTTGACGCCAGAGATAAAGTATGAGAAAGGCTAGTCTAAAACATGCAAGTGTCCAACTGTTTACCAGGAGTTGGAAAATGGCCAGAGTGTTTAATCCATAACGACTGAAGAAAAATGCGAATATGTTACCTTCAAGGATAAATTACACCCTTCTACGCTTGTTAAAGTAGTAGAGTAAATTTCTTGATGACTGCAAATAAACACGTTGAAAATTCGCAAGCCCATAACATCAGGGCAGTTAAGATTAACTGGATAGATATGATCGTCCCATTATGTGTTCATTCCGTGCAACAGACCTGACAATTTAAAATTAAACTTATGGTTCCCTTTCAGTGTACTTCGCTGCTAGAGGGCCACACACCTAACAAAAAATTGAGATAGTGTAATACATATTATGTATGTATGTATGTATATATGTGTATATGTATGTATGTGTGTGTGTATGTATGTATGTATGTATATGTATATGTATATGTATATGTATATATATATATATATATATATATATATACTAACACTAGTTGGTAATTCCAGTATAGGAAGCTACAATTGCAAACTCTTTGGAAAAGGCAAGACCGATTCTTTTATTTTGGCGTCGTGTGCGGTATAATAAAAAAAATAACTGACATATTCACACGCGTGCGTGCGTGCGTGCGTGCGTGCGTGCGTGTGGAGCGGTCCACCAGCTGTTTAAATAACTGTATGCTCCAAGCGCACATAACTTAGCAAGGTAACAAACACCATGACGACAAACATGAATCTTCTGTGACTTAAAACCGAAAAAGCCACATACTTACACACGCAAATAACATATAATTTATTTTGATATTTTAATAACTATTTTTAGCCTAGTTAATACACCATATTCTGTCCGTTCTGCATGCCAGACCTCCAGGATGCGAGACTCCTTTCCTTGTATTCATGTCCGAAGTTTTATCATCATCATCACCACCATCATCATATCATCATCATATCATCACCATCATCATCATCATCATCATCATCATCATTTAGCTATTAGAGAGTTGGGCCACTTGTTGGCTCTTTCCGGTTTCCCACACCTAGAGATGACTCTTCAGTGGCCTCCAATGGTTCCTTCTGCCTTTTGGTTTGTATTCGAAGTTTTAAAGACAAGACAATAAAATTATATTCTCTTTCATAACGTAACAAAATACTGACAACTTCAGAACTAATGCGGAAAAGCTGACTGTGAAACCTACATACATGTTAGCAATATAAAACATTCCAGGCAAAACACACAAACCCTGATGTCCTACTGTATACATCTGAAGTCCTGCAGATCTATTAGAAATTAAGAAAGTTAAACCTGTCTTAAAAGAAACTTGGACGTAAATTAAACCTGTCATTAGCGGAAAACCTTTATATGGCCGAAGGTCTAGAGTCTCGAGGATTCAAAATTCAAGTACTCGTATAAACGTGAACCTTTTTGAATGGAACAAAAATTCGGCAGCTAGCAGTTTTGTTATTGGCAGGTTTCACTGCATTATAATGTTAATGTGTCTTTACTTATCTTGTTAATAACTTAATATTTAATTACAGATCGGGGCCAAGCCGTGTTCGTCAAATACACCATGATATCAAAGTTCCTGTACAGTTTCCAGACTTGTAAGTTACGGGGTATAAAAACAGCTCACACGATTTCTCCCCACATCAAATTTTCCACATTCCTTAAGACCGAAGAATAAAATATCACAGGCTGTAATATTATTGTACTTTTATCCACCCTACCTTAAGAAACATATAACTTTCGAATACCTAGTTTCGCTAAAATATTTATCACCTCAAATTATGTGACACTCCCGGAATATTATTATTCTAATTGTATGAAAATGCAATGCTATAACATACGAGAGACCTCTAATGGAATAAGTTTCAAATAGGGTTTCGTAAAAATCGAAAAAATTTTGAAGAGCGGTAAGGGTAAATATAAGAAGCGTGATAACATCATACCTTCAAGCCAGTTTCTTTCAACACGCATGGAAAACAGGAAAAAGAATGGCAATAAAGTGAGAAACGTACTATACACCTAAGTACACATGTACGTAGTAGACTACATTTGGTTTTATAACATCCGCGTTTATGTCAACTACAAATTTGCAGCCCCCTTTTTTTACATGTAGGCCTACTGTACCTCTAATTATCGACACTGGTGCCCCTTACATTTTTAGAGAGCTTTCCTTCCGTAAAAGGAATAAGCTTGTGAGATCACCATACTGAACGTGTGAGGGGTGGAAAGGGCCTTTCAAATAGCAAACCAGTTGAGAGATTTTCATTAAGCTTGGTATGAAAAGTAAATCATTACAGACAAATCCAGCATTGCATCTCGTAATTTTCTGTAGTCCTTAACAGAAACATGGAAAAAGCGCAAATGTATTAGGTAGGAGCAAAACCTGCGCTATTTGCTTTAAAGGACTGTAATGACTTATGGTAATAGACCTTCGAGAAATATGGCTACGGATACTTTTACACATGATGTCAATCATCAAACGGGCAACCATGTAAAATTTGTATTCAACTTTCCGTTTAATGGTGGTAAATAATGCACAACTTGTGGTAAGTATGTGTAGGTATAAAATATTTTGTAATTCAACGATTACAAACACGGCGGCAGCGCGAAAGTTTTACGTTATGTCCGACAAATCTAACATGTACAGTATCTGCAGTACGTAGTTAAGTTCGGTTAAGTCGTATACCTAAAGATTTCATGGCGATCAATTACAACAAAACTCTCTCAGGCTGCCCGACCACGTCAGGTGGTTGAAAGGCGAATAAACCAACGTTTCGGGTACAATCTCTTTTCTCCTCATTAGTCCCCTGATGACGAGAACAGAGATGGTACTCGAAAAGTTGGTTTATTGGCCTTTCAACCACTTGACGCGGCCGGGCAGTCGGGAAGAATTTTATTGTTGATTAGTCCTTTATTCACAAAAAAGTGAACTAAAATAAAATGAAATAAAATAAATACCAATAACAATAATAAGAGGATGACAGAACCGCTGGACTAGAAACCCATACAAAAAAAAATATCAAGCTTTATCATTTATGTTCGAACCTCCTTGTTCAAAATTGTCTGCTATGTCTGCTGAAGAATCTGACCAAAATGACTGAGTGTGATTCGTAGAACTCTTATAAATATTTACGAAAAAGGCGACCTTTAATCACCTGATGTTTCGAAGTTCCTCTTTGTCTTCTTGTGACTATAATCACACACATCCACAAGGTGCAGGCAAAGAAAACTAGGAACTTTTGGTTTAAAATTTTCAAAAAGAAATAACTGAAATATACTCATAAAATAAATGAGACAAACAGAATTTCTAGGATTTAGTGGTCCTGTCTGCTGGGAAATAGACGTAATTATACATAAACGTATATTTCATACATGTTAATAATAATGACAATGAAGTCACGGTCTGCTATCATAAGCATTTGGCTTCAATGTAAACGAAGGTATTAAGAGTGAGTATTTATGAATGTATGTGACGAAATATTAAATAAAGAAGCAAGATTTTCATAAAATCTGCAACAAGAATAAAGACTGTATGCATCTACACAATAGAAGGAAGCATAGAAGTGACGGTAAGACGAGGAAGAAAACGTAAGCAGCTATTGGATGACTAAGGAAATGAAAGGATACCGTAAATTGAAACAGAAAGCACTAATATGGCACTCCATGAAAACTCGCTTTGGATGAGGCTATGGGCCTGTCGCAAGACAGACCAAGGAATGAACGGGCGCACTATCGGCCGTGATTACTGAATCCTTAACTCTTGAGTTACACATACCTTATAACCGGCCTACAACCTATATCCACCTATTAGGTTAGGTTAGGTTTCACCCTTTCATAGGCCAAGAAGGTCCTTAGAGAGAGTAGATGTATAGCTCTGCTCTATTTTTGAACTCGGCACTAGAAGGGTGTGAGGGGTCAGCGTCACGCCCCGGCCGCACCTTACCCCCGGGAAAGACCAGGTACCCATTGTACAGGAGACTGGGTGGACCTCTGGGCCGGTCAGGACGGGTGCGGAAAATCTCGTTCCCACCGGGATTCGATCCCCGGACCGTCCAGCCCGTAGGCAGTCGCTATACCGACTACGCTACCCGGCCCACACATCCACCTATTAACCTATTAATAATAACTAAAATGAACTTACAGGAAACGTGATAAATGTCAATGATGGATGAGTTATTTTGTGACGATGTGTCAATTGCACAAATTATACGTATAGTGAAATGGTATGAAAGTAGAGTACGTTAACACGATGGGAGCAATAAGACGTGGCCTATTTTAAGTCACTAGTTCTTCCTTTATTCGAAATAAGTGCCAACAAATATTGAAGGGAGGTAGGACGAGGTTTCATAACACACGTACGCTGATGTTTGGATTATGGTTACGTAACATTGATGCTTAGGTACATAAATTGGGTGGGGTTGTTTCTATGTACCAGGTTTCCAGTTGTCTGCCGGTTACTGGTTTTTAATAGCCATGTTTACCGCGGAAAAGTATGAGACGATTATCATATTCGGTGAAATTGAAAGGACTAGACAGGAAGAGGTTATGTTAATCTATCTCATTCTGCGTTATACAATCTTTGAAATTGAAAAGGCGTCTTTAAATAGCCTTTGAATCAGTACATATTAGCGGCAGTTGATATGGTACCAGAAAGTAATTGAACAGTCAACATAGTACGACGTCATGCCGCACAAGCTGAAGATTACGATATGCAAACAGTAATATCAGCAGTTCTTTGGTATGAACGTGAAATGGAGGTTCTTACTACAAATAAATAAGAAAAAATTAGAAGTTCTTTGCAAATAAAACGCTCATGAAAATACATGAACTTAAGAAGGAAGAGGTAAGTAAATATTTTACGGTATTTCGCACTAATAACTTCGTGATGTGTATAAGCCAGCTGATATCATTGCGCTGACGAAACGAAGGACGGTATATATGTGGCAGAGGCAAAGATTTTACACAACATTTTCGTAGAAAATTCTATCGATAATCATCCCCTTGGAGATTCCAGTAGAGGAAATGAGGGCTAATGTTCATTTAATTATATATAAAAATTCATCCTAAAAGTCAGTCTTCAGGGCTGTTTAGAAAAATAACACCTAAGATCTGGGCGTCATATGAAACACATAAATCCATTATGACAAGATGCAGAGTTATTTGGCGAATTCGCAGAATTGCGAAAAGCGACTATTAGTTTCGTCATGTCCGCCTGTCCGCATAAAACAAATCGGTTCCCACTGGACGGATTTTCATGAAATTTGATGTGAGTATTTTTAGAAAATCGGTCGAGAAAATTAAAGTTCCATTAAAATACGATAAGAATAATGGGTACTTTACGTGTACATGAAGGTGTGTATGTATTTATGATATCTCGCTGAATTCTCCTTCGAATGAGAAATATTTCAGGCAAAGTTGCAGAGAAAATCAAACAAACATTTTACTTTCCATAACTGTTTTCGATAATCGTGCCATTTGTGGATAACGTGGAAAAATGCTGTTGAGACACAGAGGGCATAGAAGATAATCTGTAACATGGCGCATGCGTATTGCATGTTCGATACCTAAGGCTAGAAACACACACTCAGAATAAGTAATACTTATTGCTTTTCCACTGCAACAGTGGTTGTACGAACAAGCCTAAGTGTTACGTTGTACCTACATTGCCAGTCTTGTTTATTGTTACAGTAGGTACTTCAGGCTTTTAAGGACAAAGGTGAGTATGCGAAATGAATAGAACTGGCTCAGGATATGTCTAAGGATAATTAAGAACAAAGGCGAGGACGCGAAGTGAATATAACTGGCTCAGGATCTTTGAACGGCGCCATCTGTAATTAATAATGTTTACCTCAGGTTCCGCTCCAGCAGTGTTGGTTAATTAGCATATGAAACTTCCAATGAACTTGCATCATCCCGCCGGTGACAAGAGTCAGACTCAGTTCTTCTCTGGACATTCTTGGTATTATGCCAGAAGCATGCCACGTTCTTCTTCACCAATTTCTCGCCCTATTAACCAAACAATGCTCGTGCGACCCTACAGCTGCACATCGCTATTTTTTAACTCCCCAGCGAAAGAGCTGTCCTGGAAAATACAAAATTCTCATCTTGCTATAGTCCATAGGAAACTCCCTACAATACCGTGACGGCCAGCCTCACTATGGTGAGCAAGTTAGTCACGTAGGCACATTGTTCCCCTAGTTTTTTCTATTAATGAGATCCAGAAACACAAAACTTAGGGATTTTTATCCTTCACAACTTCAAAACCGTTTAACAAGTAACCCTGAAGATGTACGCAAAACAGCATGTAGGTTCTCACGCAAAGTGCCCGTTATTGTTGGCCTATTTTAGTCAGAAATGCAGTGTGCCGACGAATATTCGTAAGGCAAACCAATATCAGATTTCATTAAACAGTGAAATTCTCGAAATGTTAAATCCGCACGAACGGTGGGGTCGATATGGTGGAAGAGATACATTTCTGAAACTAGCAGCTTCAATAACAATTTACTATCAACCCTATTAATCATGAAACTGCATCGGTACAGAACTATAAGCGTACTGTTGTAATTCGTATTAAAATTCCGGTTCCGGAAAAGAAAATTCGAGTATGCGTCATGTCCAAATATATCCGGCGCCGTGGTGATCTCTAACGTTAATTCGCAGTGATTTCAACACCATATCACACTTCGCCTACGGGTATTACTACAGCACATTAAAAAGTGTTGGTAGGCAGTTTGTCAGAGACCACGCATTAACTGTTGGTACAGGTTCTTAGGTCGGTGAGAACCCGTACTGTCTTGTTTTATAACGCCGCCTATTCTGGTAGGGCGTAATCAGTCTATCTGAGCAATTGTACTGCCTCCATCTTCTATGTTGAAGAGGAGTGTGACCTACTGCCAGATTACAAGGTGTCACAACTCAAAATTTGGCATTTTTGAGTTATTGGTACAGACAGGAACGTTTGTAGGTGCACTTTTAACAGGTATAGTGTCATAACGCAGTTTGCAAAACTCGCCGCTGGACAGCAGTTGTGTCGTCGTTGCACTCATAGAAAATTATAGCACTTCAAAATTTTTAAAACTTTCTCCTGAAAAATTGCAAATTTTGAGTTGTGACATTCTTGTCGCAAATGAGCGATATGTAGTATAACAATCTGGTTTTGTCACACTTAAATCATGGACACTACTAATAGTGTGATGGAATTTAGCCTTTGTAGCGGAAAACAAAAATTCTGAAGTAGATTTTCTTTCTTCATATTTTTGACCATTCAACAGTTCATGTTCGATGTGCCTAAGTAGCTACTATCAATAACATTTTCAGTTGAGGTATAGCTGCTAAATTAATTAAAATTCTAATAAGAAGCAAATGTTAAACTTGAAATACACATTTACAAATGTTTTCGATTCCCTCACTACAATAAGTCCCAGAAAGTACGTCTCAAACAGCACAGAAAGGACAGCTTTGCCGATGTAGTGACAGCTACGGATTGGAAACCCCACGATCGAATCTCAGCATAAGAAGGAGATATTCTTTGTCTCCAAAACGTCCAGAGAGGCTATTGGGTCCACTCAGCCGACTGTTCAATGGATGCCGGGTTTCTTTCATGGGGGTAAAGCGTACGGGGCATGGATTTGACCACTCACCTCCATTAGTGCCAATGTTAAGTGTGGGTATCTATACCTCTAATCTTCGTACATACCTTCATAGAGCGCACAGGGACAACTTGACCTTGTTACTTCTCAACACTAGCATTTCAGACCTTTAATAAGCCTTCTAAAAGACACTGTTTAAATGTATAATAGGCTTGTTAGTTTATCTAATGATACGATATGTTCTGTTTCAACAAATTCCATATTTGTCGCAAAATGGACCCGTTCCGCCAAAGAAAGTACACGAATCCCCACCCCAAAATATTTTGCTATCCAAGATTTCTCCTAGTTGAGCCCCTTTCCCTTCTGGACATCGTCTGGATGTCGTCACTTCCCATGCAGCTGTAACATTTACTAGCTAGCTGAAAAATAATGATGATTCGGGTGTCTTCGTAGACGGTCAAGGCAAAGTTGTTCTCGTCAAGCCATGAGGGCATATACAGAGTGTCCCACGAGTTAAGGTCACTACTTCGGGAGAGTGTTCCTTATGTTAAAATATACCGATACAACCCCAAACACCTATATCCAAAGTTGAACGGTTACGGAGATAATGGCAAGAGAAGTTTGAAAGTATGGCAGCTGTTACACACTTACTGATTGCCAAATTCATATTGAAACTGGCAGGAATATGTGGTTTCTGTAATGTTAATATCTGTACTTAACATCAAAGTAACTTGTGAGTGACATAAAGCCATTAAATTG
>Ga0209629_10004472_pt1 | contig 10350 bp, 4 predicted proteins | sample TergutCu122P5_FD_187286 | JGI IMG/M metagenome (GOLD analysis project Ga0209629, IMG submission 187286) | Cubitermes ugandensis P5 segment gut microbial communities from Kakamega Forest, Kenya - Cu122 P5 (SPAdes) (version 2) | ecosystem: Host-associated > Arthropoda: Insects > Digestive system >... | reverse complement strand
CAACAAACAAACAGAACAAATGTCAAATACCACAATCATAATATACACATTCTAAACATAGCACTGCACAGAATGATACGATACAATTCACAGTGAAAGTATTTTACCTATTTAGTTTTCTCTACTATTTCCCCCATTATACTGAATTAAACCTTCTTCAATTTAAGAGCTGCTTTCATCCAAAACATGGTGAACAGAAAGTGTGCTGCAAAAACTACATGCAGTTTGCTTATTATGGTATTATAAATGTCATGGAAAATGCACTTGTGCTTAACACAGTTCTTATTGGAAGATATGTAAAAACAAATTTTATTCCATACCAGACGGATCTCTGTGTTTCTAACAGGCTTTCGTTACAGCAGGTTTTGTTTTTATACTGTGAACATCATGGCAATAAACTTCTGCTGTTTTCTGAAATAATGCTAAGAACAGAAATAACAGTACTTGTATTTTGGGGTACAGGCAGTTCACAATACAGTGTTTTATTGGAAATGGTAAATATCCTGAGAATTTCAGCAACAGAAATTTCAGAACTTAGAACGAAAACAACATTCTTTTATTGTATGTTGGACAGTGAACTGTTGCATCATTTATCATGGTCAAGTACATAATTAAGATGGGAGATGGGAAATCTTACTGTAGTTTAAATTCAATTGTATTGATTTTATAGGTATCATAATTAATTTATGAAATTCCATATAACAAAGAAGAGTCTTATCAATAGCAAGACACTTTGTCTGGAAGCTCAGTATAAAGGATCTTTTGCATAATATGAAACAATTTTGATCATATAAATTTTGTTTAAAGGATGTTCAACTGTAAATATTTTGTAATGTGTGAGCCCCACTTCATTTCATCTCTTATATTAACTGCTAATTTGCTGCTACTGAACTGTCCTGTCAGGTTAGGTATCAGTCCAAAAATGAGTGTATCTTACAGTCTGATAGCATCAAACATTTTCTTTCCTTTCTGTCACACCAAATGCAATTATTTTATATTATTTTACATTTGTTTCTAACCATAATATATTTCACATTACATATTTCTATAATCCAGTATTAAATTAGAATTATCTGAAAAACAAAGTGCTGTAGAAAATTTGTGGCTCAAAGAAGGATGAAGCTGAGTGGGCAAGTTTGGATCTGACATAATAAAGAACTTTATACTTACAAAGTTCACTTAGTATTGTTATAATTGGGAAGTGTAGATGGCTGCAATATATGGGTATGTAGATTGAAGAAGGGGCAGAGATTGCAGTTAGGACTTGGGTGGGTAAACCTTTTGGAAGAGAGCCACTTCTGTCACTGAGAACAATTTGGGAAGATAACAGTAAGTTGCATCTTAGGAAAATAAGTTGCGGGGGATGGGAGATGGAGGTATCTGCCTCAGGATCATTCCCAATAGTGAGCTTTTGAACAAGAGAGGTAGTAAGGCTAACTCTGGCCATACTGTCATTATGGACTTGCCAAAATACTTTGGTTACTTATTACTTCAATCCAGAATGACTCATCTGACTTCAGAAGTAAGCACATAATTTTAAAGTAACTTAACAGCATATATGTGCCTCTGTTGTTATGTCCATCCATATGATTTGGTATTGGAGGCTGACAAAAGAATTGTGCCTCAACCTTCTGTTTGGTCTGTATTACTTCACTTTTAAACCATATTTCACACAAAACATGATCACAGTCAGTATTGTTATAGTAAAAACATGAGTACAGGTTATGAAATGTAAAAGTTTTTAATATCTTAGTTTTTATTTTTACAAGTCATTTTATATGGTCTATAGTCAACACATGTGATGTGTAAACTATGTCTCTGTATGGTGTGATGTATGTACCATTAATTACCTTCATTGACAGGAGATGCAGCCATTTAATTTTAACCTAGCATGTACTGCTGTTTGTATGGGCAAATATTTGTTTGTACACTGGGAAACGTATCACAAATTTCACATCTGCCATCTTGTACATTTTGACATTGAGGTGATTTAAAATAAGTTGTTTTCAAAACTGTCCACTGAGTTCTTATGTTTTGCATTTCTTTGTGAGAGTATTGGCAATTGAACAGGGCAAATAGTATGTAAGAAGTAGTGTAATTGATAATTAATAAGGACTTATGTGTTTGTGCATGCACACACACACACACAGCATATTTCACCAGCAATAGTTATCTTAATGAAGTGTAAATAATTTTAAATACAAGGGAAAAATAGTGTTCAAAAAATAAAATGATTAAAGTAGAATAAGATATTGGATCACTATAAAGAGTGTACCTACTTGTAAATTTGTTTTGTATTGTAGGCTTGCACAACAAAGAGCTTGTATGGGAATGGGCCTATGTAAGTTAGAATGTCTTATAAAAGAATAAAAGCAGTTTGGGAACTGAGGTCTTATTCTGTAATCACTTAGCACATGATTTAATTGTTACACTTACAAGACTAAAGCTGAAATAAATTGTGAGATTTAAGAAAATAATTTCACAGTTTCTCATAAGGGAGACCAATCATCTTCTGTTACCAGACTGGGAATTATTATTTTAGTGATGTAGACTGTAATTTTTTAAATAATGTTTTATGACTCCCAGGTGTACAGTACTTCCTCTTACAAGAACTATCACACAACTTGAAATTCTTTATTTCTTTTAATGTAGTGTCTTAAAGCTTTCACATGTGTGTTGGCAGTGAACATGTTATTGCTGCAGTTGTACTGCTCTGCAGTGCATCAAAACCTAATCTACAGTAGAGATAAGAATAAGAAACAAATGTTTGGTGATGTATATTGAAAGATAATTTTTCTTTGCTAAAGTATCATACAACAACTAGCTAATTCATGTCAACTACATCTACACTAGGAAAAGTTTGTAGCCCAATTTACTGTTGGCTATTTCCTGCTCGCCTTTTACTGTGTTTGACCACAGAGGAAATGCCAGTTTTGTGATGCATTTTTATGTTCCCACTTCAGTGAATTATAATTCAAGAGTTAACTGAACTGTGGCAATGTTTAATTTGTTCACATTGTCATTAGATTCTCTTGACCAGCAATGAGCTGTGTCTGTTTAATCTGTTACACTAATATTCTAAAACTTCATGTTGATGAATAATCCATTGTGATTGTCTATATCTTTCAAGATTCACAACCATGTGGATAATTAGTGTGACTTAATATTTTCCACCTCTGAACTATGCACTCCCCAATATATAACTACAGTAGAAGATTCAGTAAATTTGGTGTGTTACTAAACATGCATTTCAGAATTTGTGATGATTGGATATTATCACTATGATGTACCATGAAGGAAGAAGCTGAAGTTAAACGTTTTCCAAACTTCAGCAGCAACAAATGCTGCCAGCCTGGTTCTTATGGATACATACTCTGTGCAGATGAAATTTTATCGTGGCAAAATGTAGCCATGTCTACATAGCTACCCATAACATGGTACTTGCACACAGATAAACATTTTCTACAGTAAGTTACATACCCTATGTATTTGTGGTCCAGTCACAATTCATTAATCTATGCTACATATGTACATTACACCATTTTGTAGTGGTAGGCTACATATTTTCAATTCAGTTTCCTTCCTTTCTGACTTCATCCACTTGTCTATGAAAGCATGCTGCACATGTTTCTTAAACTCTTGAATGGAATTGTTTTTTAGTTATGACATACTTGTTTCTTCACAGAGCAAGTGCATGACACACAATTAAAAACAAAATTATGTCAATGGAAAACAACAAATTGCAAGCTGACTGTTTTCCTTTAAATTGTGGTTTTCCATATATGTTTTCATGTTACTCATTAGAGGCAATGCTAGATTGATTTTCACTCTAAATTCATGGGACTGGATTGTTATTTAAATAAGGGCAAGTCTCCATTTCGTGCACATTCCATTTTAGACAATTCACATGCTTGCACTATAGCTTACTGCTACTTATCAATCAGTAATACATTACTGCAACAATTAGAATTGGCTGAGAGAATCTAGTTCAAATCTGCCTTCATTCATTACCAAGTCAGTTCTTCATTGTGTGGCCCATTTCTGACCTTGATAGTGTTTATTTTAAATTAATGTAGTTTAATTTTCAAAAGAGATTTGTTGAAGTACAGTTCTTTTGTGTTTGACGCACGTTTGTGTCATCATCCTCATATGGACCCACTCCTGCTGCTCGCATTGCATCTCTAACCTACACATAAGAGCAGAGTAAATTAAATTAAAATACCATGTTGAACTAATGAGAGATATTTACTTGCTGTTTCTACAGTATTTTATACTATATTTTAGTAATTTAGCCAGAAAATCTACCTTTTTGATGAAAATATGAAACTTCCATCAATATCCTTCTGGCTGTCAAGAGCAGAATGTAGTATGATTGCTGTGACATTAAGTGGTCACTTCAACATCACTTGATTCTGGCAATTTTCACGTTTGTCTTCTTATTCATAAAATCATATAAATATACTCTTTAACCAAATTATTGATCAAAGTGGTTTATATGTGTGGGAACATGTACTTTAAAATTGTAAATGGTGGAAAAATAGAAAAACAAAATAAAACAAATTATCATAATGAGAAGGGTTTCTACTAGTATTAAAATATTTTGGCAGTAGAGGATAATATTAAAGTTGATCTCAGGGAATTAGTGTGTGGAGAGACAGACAACATTCAGCTGGCTCAGGTGCCAGTGGTGAGTTTTTGTAAACACAACAATGAACCTCTGGGTTTAATACAAGTAAGGAGTTTTGTGGCCTGTTACCCTTTGAAGGAATTTTGTGCTGTATGGAATTAGTTAGGATTGGTTAGGCAGAATGTGTAGATATTTTATTATCTCTTGAGAATTCTAAACAAGACATTCTTCTCCCTTGACCGGATTGTGAAATTAATTTATGTTAATTATAATTACAGTACCTTTTCAACATCCTTCATGACTCTAAGGAAGTTAAGGCCTGCAAGTTTCTTGAGGTCTTCTGTACTCCACTGTCCTGTTCTGATCAAAGCTGCAAAAAGTGTGGGGTAGGTTGATACATCCTCCAAACCTTCAGGGGTTCTGTAAAAGCAGAACCAGTGGGTTGTTGATATAACATTTTTACCCATGTACATTCTGAAGAAAAATTAATACTCCCTGATTACTTACTTACTTACTTACTTACCTGCTTACTCCATGGAGCAGAGTCCTTCTTGAGAAGGTGACTGGTTCTGCAGCTAGTCAAGAAATTCCCCACATTTTTGGAACCCGAAAGTTCATCACCATACTCACAAGTGCCCACCACCTGTCCCTATTCTGAGTCAACTCCATCCAGTCCCCACAAACCCCTCCCACTAATACTCCCTGATAATAAATAAAATCATCGCATTATGAATTACAATACCAGAAACTGAAAGAGAGCTCGTAATATTGTGGTTGCTTCAACAGGCTTCCAGACAACCTAGGTTAGATTAATGCCTTATTTGCTGTGTACATGATTTGTTAGTTGAGGAAAACGATTTAATGTGTTCCGTGTCTTAGCAAAAGCCTCCAGATATGTGGCCTTACTAAATGGCCATTCAAATTTAATAATTTAACCATGATTGAAACTCATATACAATATTTATATGAATATAAGACGACCTTGAATGTAAGATAATCCACCTTCACAATTTCAGTTTTCAGGCAAATACCTGTACAGAACAGGTATAGTTATGCGCATGATTTATAAGGCAACAACCAATTTTTTACATGATATATTAGGAAAAAGCCTTATCTTATATTTGGATAAATATGTTATTCATTGGAACCTCTCCAAATCCAATGGGGATCAACAGCAGTACCCCTTCAGAAAAATTTACGTTTTGGCGATATGGAATAAAAACCAGAATAAAATTACTTTTTGTAATGTAGAAACGCCTGGAAATGGGTTAGGTTATGTGAACATTATATGACAATTGGCAAGTGTTCATTTGGTCATTGCCTCTAGACCAGGGGTGTATAACCTGGTACTCCCCTGCAGTGTTATGCAGCACACTGTCATGTTTGTAAATTTCACACACACACACACACACAGTCACACACGCACATATATTGCCTGCTGTAAATGTTGGACCCAGGGCCAGTCTGGATGGGTGCAGACAATCTCACTCCCACCAGGATTTGATACCCAGACCATCCATCCTGTAGCAAGTCACTATACTGACCACACACCCCTGGCCAACAGTGTATGCATCTATGTACCTGAATTTCAGTGTGTATTCATTTGTATTTATAATTGCAGTAATTTAAAACATATTAGTATCATTGTAACATTTCAGATATTCACAGCATTGTGCTCAAAACTGTGTTCTGGGACATGATGCCGTGTATTCTGTTAGAAACTTACCGACACTTCAGTGGAACCTGAAGATTGAGATGTAACTATCACCAAAACATTTGTAAATTTTTTGAAGACTATATGACATCACATCTCCGAAAGCAATATTCTGCATATAATAACACAGTTTCAAATCGTAGGTTGGTAGTGAAAGTGTGTAGATGTTGTGGCTCATTCTGCTAAGCTGCTAATATTTATACTCACAAATTTATGCCATCATAACCAGCCCCAAGTCCCACACTGTCCACTCCAGCTATGCGCCTCACATGGTTGATATGTGCTGTAAAAAAAAAAAGACACTGTGTTAAAAGAAGTTAGCAGGTTCAACACACCTCCCTGTCCTGTCATTCTCAGGATATTTGATATTATATACTGTTATTGAAGATTCAAATCCTCTGAGATGCCGTATCATGTCAGCTGGTAAATGGTTACTGACATTCCAGAAGATCAGAGTGGTTTCATCTTTGCTTTGCACTGCTTGGCTATGAGGATGAAGACACTAGGATCCTTTGAAATATCGGTGACTGCTGACCAGTTGACATGGCATGACATACCAGAAGACTGTATTCTTCAACAGCACCATTGTGAGAACCTCAAAGCTGGTTATTTCTTTTTCTAAAGCATGTATTTGTAATATGTGACATGAGTTATTGTTGAGCAAATGAGCAAATCCTGTGCATATGGCTTTATGAAGTTTTAATAATATAATGCAAAGAATTTTGAAATTTCTCTCCAATAACAATTTATGATTTAATACTAGAATGTACAGTAGTTCACTTGAACAACAATTTGTGATGATCTGATGGTAATGGTATCATGGTTGAAGGAGTATGTGCAAATCTGTAAACTGTCATGCTCATCCAGATATTCCATTCTTAATTGACAGTGAATATATGAAAGGGAAACAGGAACTTGATACACACTGCTTATATTTTAAGTATCTGCAACACAAACTGCCATGTAGTATATGGGTCAGCCAGAATATAAGTTGGCATATTATATAATTTTATAACTAAAGATTATGATTATATCAGGAGAATTAATTCCTGAACTATTATAATAATTTTCCTTTGCTGAAGCAAAATCTTGGTGGCCACAAATTTAGAGACAGTGGCATGGTGGAAATAGTTATGACTTGATGGTTGATAGCAGGGGTTATTGACTTCTGTTAAGAGGCAATAGAAAAGCTTATCCAGTGGTGTAAAAATGCATTAGTTATGGTGTGGACAAAGCTGAAATGCAGTGGTGTAGATGTAGAATAAAAAATAAACTGTTCTTTTTCAAGGCAAAAATCAAGAACCCAAAATAGATGTATTGTAAATTTATTTTATGACCATCTCCCCTTACATAATGTAGCCTTACCAACAGCATCGTCTGCTTTGGCCGTGTCCCGACAAGTCAGGTGCTGGGAGTAGAAGTTGATCATCACCAGTCCACCCTTCAGGGCCTAACAACACAAATTGCCTATTGCATTTTTTTTGCTTTAAGGATTTTTAATAATATAAAAATTGTGTAATATTACACAGCTGCACACTTTTGATACCCACTTTTTTGTGTCAGGCATATATATTTACAGAATATCACAATAAATAACGCAGTTGATCATTTGAATACAGTTAATTTTAAGAAAAATCTGTGTGAAGAATAAGTACTTTCACTGGTATAAATGAAACATTATTTTTACAAAAAACAATTTGAAGGTAAAAAATGGCAGTAATGCAAAAAAAACTGATTAGGAATGATGGTTTTGTCTGTAAATTTTCATCCCTCCTCATAGAATCTAGAAAATCTGTGGGGGCTTCTGTTACACATAACTTTTATGATAAATTATTCACATTTCTTGCTGCTGTTATGAGATGTAGTTTGTTTTGCGTAGTCTATCTTGCATTCTGCAAAATGTTTGCATGTATGGTCTGTTAGTGTACATTACTAATGCAAGTTCAATCTTACTAGTTTGCAAAATAAGTTTCTCTTAGGTGGGCAGGTGACTAGTTGACTGTATGAAAGTCTCGTCATAACATTACAGCCTGTCATTGTCGGCTGCAGCAATCTGCATTTAGAGGCTTATTTAGGTGGTTCATAGAAGAGAGCCTGATGCGTATGGTCAGAATTTATATGCATCTTAGTAAGAAACTTTTTATCTTTTGTTGAACACTTTATCAGCTCTGATTGATTGACTGACTATTTGATTCTTGGTTTTTGTGATATAACCTTTCCTGCTGGCTACTTATGTTTATTGATATGTAGGATAATTTTTCAGTGATGAATTTGGAAAGGATGTGAAAGGAATGAGTGTGACCTGTTTTTAAAGTACTGCCCCATTATTTATCTGAAGAAAATGAGGGAAACTGAAAACTTTAATATACCCAATGACCAGCGCAAGATATTAACCCAGGACTTACCATGTATGGGTTGATAATTATGGAACCATGATAACTAGCTCATGTATTTTGAGAGTATTAATCCATATAGGGCAGGATATTTTAAAGGCATGTGGATTTACAATGTTGACAGAAATATTCCTGTGAAGCTCACCACAAGTCTGAGGACTTGATCAGGCACATTCCTTGTAGTATTACACAGCGCTCTTGCCGAAGAATGGGAAAATATAATAGGAGCTGTGCTTACTTCCAGTGCTGCCAACATAGTATGCACTGCTGCATTTGCCAGGTCCACTAACATTCCTAGTCGGTTCATCTCCTTAACCACACTCTGCAATCATTTTGACTGGGTTAATTGATTTTGAAAGATAACCTATATAAAAGTACTTAAAATACAGCTGTTTCATGTGTGCAAGTTACCATGTACTTACAGAAACAAAGCAGATGTGCACTAGTTTCAGTTACAGTTTGATGGAAGAATTTGAAAAATAAGCTTCATGATTTGTGCTCTTCAAGCATTAGTTGTAATATCAGGTTTAACAAGCTGCAGATGGGTGGGTGGATTGTGTAGACAGCTGAGAAATGTATTAAGAATGTTGTTCAAAGATCTTAAAGGGAAGAGACCACTTCAGAATGTCAGGTATAGATGCGAAAATGGTAATTGGTGTTGAATATATATGATGTTAAATGTGAAATGGATTTAAGTGGCTTGGGATAGGGTTCAATTGCAGACTTTTATGAATGCAGTAATGAAGCTTTGGGTTTCCTGAAAAATAGATAATTTTGTGACCAGCTGAATACACCTTTTGAAGAAGAGATCTATTCCATGATATTTGTTAGTTACTTTCAGTTACAGTCTACTACACCAGTTGAATTTAAGCTACACAAAAATATTATTTCCATGGCATACAAACCTTTCCGAAGTTGGTGAGTCCATTGTGCTCTGGTCGCTTTCCAGGGCCATCTACAAGCAGAGAGTCAGCCCTGTCAATGAATATTATATTATTTTGAAATAATTCCTGGCAACTGTGAAGGAATTAATTGACCTTCATCAATTTAAGTTTACAGTTATAGCAGAAGAAACATTTATCAAGACTGAGCTTGTGAGGTTTGCAGTTCTCACAACACCATTACTGGGGATTCACATCTTTTGGGATGTTAAGCCATGTCAACTGGTAAATATTATTATTATTTATTCATCCATTTTCGTCACACAGGTAACATTGGATATGTCAATCATATTTACAATTTGTATATTACATCACTTATAATATATGGACTTCCGCCCACAACAGTATAAAACAGCAATATCAAATTTAAAATGTAATTTGAAGTGTAAATCTGTTATTATATCTCGACATACTCTTGGGAATATATCTATATGTTAGAACTCACCGAGGCTGTTAATTTCAGGCATCCACCATGGGGATACCAAGCTTGTTATCAACTGCTTAATTCATAAATACATAACTATATAACAGACCCTTAATTTATCCAATAACTTATAATTAAATACAATAAATTAAATACAATACCATTTCATCCCGACATAAGAAATTCGTCCAGTGAATAAAATGCATGTTCTGTGAGGAATGATTTCAGTTTTCTTTTATAAGGTTTGTATT
>Ga0209629_10004471_pt1 | contig 10350 bp, 6 predicted proteins | sample TergutCu122P5_FD_187286 | JGI IMG/M metagenome (GOLD analysis project Ga0209629, IMG submission 187286) | Cubitermes ugandensis P5 segment gut microbial communities from Kakamega Forest, Kenya - Cu122 P5 (SPAdes) (version 2) | ecosystem: Host-associated > Arthropoda: Insects > Digestive system >... | reverse complement strand
AGTCGTCTCAAAAAAATCTGAAATGGTCGATTTATCTATCAAACTCTGGAATGCTCTTACATCCCCAGATATCTTCTCACAATATCAAGCAGTCGCTCTATCTCTGTTTAGGTGAAAACTCTCAACTTAACCTCCGGTACGGTTTCAGGGGAGCATCTCTTTGGAGTTGTATGATTGCTAAAATGGACAATGCGCGGCGACCATGGCTTTGGCAAGACCACGGCAGGCCATTTTGCTGGAAACACCAGGCGGGAAAAAGCCTCATTCCCCAGCGAGGAAAACAGGGCACATTTTATCACATACAACCGCCAGGGCAAAACCATGGAGTGTATGTATTGATTCCTCAACTAAATCGTAAATAGCACAGGCTTACGATAACGATATTTCAATTAGCTGACAAAAGACTTGCTTCATAATTTAACTGGTGTTTCAGTCTCAGTAAATAAACAAATAACAGGTGCGGTAAACTCCAGCCGGTGTATATTGCTCCCCAAGTAAATTCTACAGAAGATGAGATTGCGGGGAACGATATTGCAATCAGTTAAACACAACTACCTTGCAAGGATGGAGGTGGATTTTCTCTACCTTCCGCAAGAGGATACATCGCTCTAATTGCATAATCCAATACATGCAATTGTTTTGGGCGATGGTGTGACACGTTGGAAACTCCCACTTTTCCCAGAGATCGACACGATGAAAGTCATCCTCATCTCCATGCCGGACGTGGTGCCAATCATTATCCATGAGATGGCGGTACATATGCCGAACCATGGCATCGCCTGCATTGGCGGCAATATCGACACCGGCCACGAGGTCTATTTGATTGATTTGGTCCGCAAGCGCCGCTCGATCAAAAAATACCTGACCAAGGTGGTGGGACGTATTCAGCCGGATCTGATCGGGCTGTCGGCCATGGCCTGGCAGTATGACACCTGCATCAAGATCGCTCATCTACTCAAAGAATTCAGGCCACAGGTCAAAATCGTCATCGGTGGTTACCACGCCACCCTGATGGCCGAAGAAATCGCCATCGCCAATGGGGCCGAATGGATTGACTTCATCATCCGCGGTGAGGGCGAGGAATGCTGCCGCCGTCTAGTCAACGCCCTGGCCGGACACGACCGCATCGCCGACATCCCGTCGCTTTCATACAAACAGGATGGCCGCTTCGTCCACAATCCCAGAGGAGAAAATCTCGACCTGAGTGCCCTGAAGCTGCCGATCCGCGACCGGCGCCGCCTGACCTGGGGTTACCACATTATGTACTCTAAAATAGAGTTAATAGAAACCTCGCGGGGCTGTACGCGAACCTGCAATTTTTGCAGCATGAAGCACATGTATGGCCGCACTTTCCGCACCTATCCAATCAGCCGGGTGCTGGCCGACCTGGACGACATCTATCACCAACGGAAAGCCCGCTGGGTGTTCATCACCGATGACAACATGGTGCTCGATCCGGCTCGGGTCATGGAACTGTGCGAGGCCATTATCGCCCGCAAGTACCGGGGGCTGACGTTAGTGGTACAGGCCGACTGCGTCTCGATGGCCACCAACGAAGCCATGGTCGCCAAAATGGCCGAGGCGGGTTTTCGCTCGGTGTTCCTCGGTATCGAAAACGGCTCGAAGAAAAACCTCAGCGTGGCCGGCAAAGGCGATATTGTCGCCGCCTCGAAAAAAGCGATCGAAAATTGCCATAAATACGGGATGATGGTTATCGGTGGCCTCATCTTCGGCTTCCCGGAGGATGATGTCGATTCGATCCGAGAAAACTACGAATTTTTCACCGCCATCGGCGCCGACGCCGCCTACTGCCAAACCCTGACTCCCTATCCGAAAACCGCGATGCGCGACCAGCTGCTGGCGCAAGGCCTGGTCACCAACCAAAGCGATTACAAAAAATACAGCGGCCTGTGGGCCAATATCCGCACCAATCACCTGAGTACCGACGAGCTACAGTACCAGTTCTGGCTCCAGCGGCAACTGGTGCTCGGCTGGTGGAATCCGCCCAATACCATCCGCAAGCAAGGACGCCTGTGGACCTCGATCTGGCGCTTCGCTTTCAAACCCTTTCTCAAACTGCGCTACCGCCTGATCATGCGCAAGATCGGCTGGGAAGGCCGCTACCAGCGCGAGCTGCGGCGCTGGGAAGGGATGAACACCTTCAAAGACCTTGAGAGATACTAAAGGATACGGATATTCATACCCCAACTCGAACACACCGAAGCCATTGAAAAGCGGCTGTGAAGCGCGGCGGGCTTCTTTCATTTTTCCTATATGACGACCATGGCAAACAAATTCGGCAAGACCTGGTGGGGCGAGCATTGGCTGCGCGCCCTGGAGCATGTGGATTATGACAACCGTCTGCCGCGCGGGGCGAGTTATGCGCGCAGCGGCCATGTCACGGCGGTGAAGATCAAAGACAACCAGATCGCCGCCAAGGTGCAGGGCACCAGGGCCACGCCTTACAAGGTGACGCTCATCGTGCCGCCGTTTGCGCCCGCGCAGAATGCGGCGCTGATGGAGCGGCTTTTGGCGCGGCCGGCGATCCTCTCGAAGCTCCTCAACCGCGAGCTTGACCCGGAAATCCTGACCCTGGCCGAATCTCTGGGCCTCGCCGTCTTTCCCCGGCAGTGGACCGATTTCAAGATGCTCTGCTCCTGCCCGGACTGGGCGGTGCCCTGCAAGCATCTGGCCGCGGTCATCTACATGGTCAGCCGCGAAATCGACAACAACCCCTTTCTCGTCTTCACGCTGCACCGGCTCGATCTGCTGGCGGAACTGGCCCAGCGCGGCCTGGTCGCCGCCAATCACGACAAGGCGGAGATTCCAACGCTCGCCAGCCTGCTCGTAGCCGCCCCGGAGGCCGAAAACCTTACCTGGAATGACAACGCGGCCTACCAGCGGTTGGATTTTTCTCGCCTGGAAGCGGTGGGAGAAGTGCTTGTCCGCCTCTTGCCCGATGCCCCGCCCTTTTATCCAGGCGGCAATTTTCGCGATAAATACGCGGCCCAACTGGCGCGCATCAGCCGTGACGCCGGGCGAATTCTTACCGGGCGGCTGAATCTTGCCACCATCTTTCCGGCAGGCGAGGCCATCAGCCGCCGTAGCGGCTTGGCGCTGATCATCGACGGCGGCAGCCAGGTTGAGATCGGTGGCGAACACCACAGCATCACAACCATGACCGAGCTGATCCCGGCGCTCTTTGCCGTCAACGCCGGGCATCTCCCCGATTATCGGCCGTCAGTGGCTGCCCTGCACCGGGTACTGTTCGCCGCCCTGCATCTTTTGGCCCGCGGCCTGGCCGTGCCGCAAATCGTCCGTTCGGACGGCAAAGATTGCATGCTGCGCTGGCTGCCCGCCACTTTGGACGAGCGCGTTCGGACGCTGTTGGAGCAACTGGCGGCGATATTGCCGCCGGATCTGCTGCGGCTGAAAAGCCTGGCCCGCAAAAAAGAGCGGTTGACGCCGCTCGCCGGGCAAGCCTCAGAACTGCTGTCGCTCTTCTTCGGCGCCTTGATTGCCCGCCTGGCCAAACCGTCTGACGATCTGTACGAGGATATGTTTTTTCGCAGTCGCCCATACGCCTTTGCTGGCGTCGGCGAAGGCGCGGCCAGCGGCGGCATCAAGGTCTGGCTCGACCGCTATCATCTGGGCGGCCTTGGCCAAAAGCCCGTCCTGACCGTCAACGAGGCCCCTGGCGATCAATTCGACCTGACCATCGGCATCGAGTTGAACGCCGGCGAAGCGCCGGTGCCACTGAACAACATTCTCACGCAAAAGCAGCACGAAAAAAACCGCTTCGCCATCCTGCGGGAATTGTCGTTGCTGACTCCATTCATCGCCGGCCTGGATGCGCATATCAACCGGGAAGGGGCGGAGGGCATCCGCTTCAATGCCAATACCTTCGCGCCATTCTTGATGGATATTCTGCCGGCGATCCGCCTGTTGGCGATCAAAGTCGTGCTGCCACGTGCTCTGCGCGACGTGCTGCGACCCAAACCTTCTGTCCGCCTGAAAAGAAAGAGCAAGGAATCAACCGGCATGTTGCGCATCGACGCGCTGTTTGAATTTGACTGGCAGGTGGCCCTGGGAGATCAGTCCGTCTCCTATAAAGAGTTCAACCAGGCGCTACGCGGCGCCGCGCGGCTATTCAAATTCAAGGAGCGTTATTTTTACGTCAGCGACAGCGACCTGGAAAAATTAAAAAAGACCTTCACCGAAGACAGGGTGCTGTCGCCCACCGAATTGTTGCAATGCGCCCTGGCCGGGGAATTCGAGGGCGCTCCCGTGACGCTCGATAAAGAAGCCAGGCGATTGATCGAGGAATTGACCACAGGCGAGGACATCGCCACGCCAAAGGGCCTGGCGGCGCAACTCCGGCCCTATCAGCAACGCGGCTTTTCCTGGATGTACCGCAACAGCCGCATCGGTTTTGGCAGCATCATCGCCGACGACATGGGCCTGGGCAAGACCCTGCAAGTCATCGCCCTGCTGTTGCGACTCAAAGAAGAAGGGATGATCGGCGGTAAAGGCGAGGGCAGCCGGGTTTTGGTGGTAGTGCCCACCGGCCTCTTAGCCAACTGGCAGGCGGAGATCGGCCGCTTTGCGCCCACACTTTCCAGCCACATCTTTCACGGCGCGGCCCGCGACCTGAAAGAATTCGATGCCGATATTTTACTCACCAGCTACGGCGTGCTGCGCGGCGATGCCGCTCTTCTGAAGAAACGGGATTGGCGGCTGATGGTCATCGACGAGGCGCAGAACATCAAGAACCACGATACCGCCCTGGCCAAGGCGATCAAGAGTATCCCGGCGGATTGCCGCATCGCCATGAGCGGCACGCCGGTGGAAAACCGTCTGTCCGAGTTCTGGTCGATCATGGACTACGCCAACAAGGGCTATCTCGGCACGGTCAAACAGTTCAAGGAGGATTATGCCACGCCGATTCAGGTGTCGGGCGACGCCAGCGTGGCGGAAAAATTCAAGAAAATCACCGCGCCCTTCATGATGCGGCGGATGAAGTCCGACAAGACAATCATCGCCGACCTGCCGGATAAAATCGAGCAGAACCAGTACGCGCAACTGACCAAAGAGCAGGCCGCCCTTTACCAGAAGACCATGGAGGCGGCGATGCGGGAAATCGAGGGCATCGAAAGCGAGGACAGCCAGTCGCTGTTCAAACGTCAGGGTCTGGTCTTGCAGATGATCCTCGCCCTCAAGCAGATTTGCAATCATCCCGCCCAGTTCCTGAAAAACGCCAGTGGCGGCCCGGAACTCTCCGGCAAGATGACGCTGCTTTTCGACCTCTTGGCAAGTATTGACGAAGGCGGCGAAAAGGCGCTGATCTTCACCCAGTTCCGTGAGATGGGCACTCTCTTGCAAGGTTTTCTTGCCGAGCGCTTCGGCGAAGAGCCGCTGTTTTACCACGGCGGCTGCACCATCAAGGAGCGCAACGAGATGGTGCGGCGTTTTCAGGAAGACCGTGCCGACCGCATCTTCATCCTGTCGCTCAAGGCCGCCGGCACCGGTTTGAACCTGACCGCCGCCTCGCAGGTAATCCACTACGATCTGTGGTGGAACCCGGCGGTGGAAAACCAGGCCACCGACCGGGCGTATCGCATCGGCCAGGATAAAAACGTCATGGTGCACCGCTTCATCTGCAAAAACACATTTGAGGAACGCATCGATGCCATGATCCAGAAAAAGAAGGCTTTGGCGGAGATGACTATCGCCAGCGGCGAAAGCTGGATCGGCAAACTAAGCAATACCGAGCTGCGGGAGATTTTCGGTTGAGATTTTTTCAGTCGCCGCGCTCCTCAACCCGACAATTGGATGAACGCTTATTGACAATTGGACGAAAAAAATATTGCAATCAGACGAAAGAATATTTACACATAGACGGTATGAATGAAAACCCTTTATACCCTCGCTTTCTCCGTTCCCGTCTGCTGGAAGCCCTGAACGATTCGCCGGTGACGCTGATCCACGGGCCGCGGCAATGCGGAAAAACGACACTGGCCCGGCTGGTGGCGGCAGAGGAGGGGTTTGTCTATTCCACCTTTGACGACGATGTACAGCGGGCAGCGGCCAAGGCGGATCCGGTCGGTTATGTGGCCGATCTGCCGGAGCGGGTGGTTTTGGATGAAGTGCAGCGGGCGCCCGAACTGTTCACGTCGCTCAAAGCGGCGGTGGATGCAAGGCGCGCGCCTGGCCGATTCATCCTGACCGGGTCGGCCAATGTGTTGCTGGTGCCCAACCTGGCGGATTCACTGGCCGGGCGGATGGAGATTTTGCGGCTGCATCCACTGTCGCAAGCGGAATTGAACGGCAAGGAACCGGATTTTCTCTCCGAGCTGTTCACCGTCGGGTTTAAGGCCGGGCCATCTGGGCGGCGTCTTGGTAGGGCCTTGGCGGAACGGGTCGTGCGCGGCGGCTATCCGGCGGCTCTGGCGCGGGCGAATCAGCGCAGAATGGCGGCCTGGTACCGGGATTACGCCGATACCCTGATTCAGCGCGATATTCGCGATCTGGCGCGTATCAGCGCCTTGGACGCCTTGCCGCGCCTGCTGGCGCTGGCCGCCGGCCAGACGGCCTGCCTGGTGAATGTATCCGAGCTTGCGGCCCCATTCCAGATCAGCCGCCCGACGATTCGTGAATATTTGACCTTGTTATGCCGCATATTTCTGCTCGATGAGTTTCCATCCTGGCACAGCAACCGGATGAAGCGTCTGATCAAGACGCCCAAGCTGCATATCGGCGATACGGGTATGGCCTGCGCTCTGTTGGGAATGAACGTCGATTCCTTGTGGGCTGACCGCGCTTTGTACGGTCGGTTGCTGGAAACATTCATTTGCCAGGAATTGCGGCGGCAAGCCAGTTGGCGGGAAGAGGCGGTAACGTTCAGCCATTTCCGCGATAAGGATCAGGTGGAGGTGGACGTGGTGCTGGAATCCGCCGGGCGCGTGGCCGGGGTGGAGATAAAAGCGGCTGCAACGATAACCGGCGACGACTTCAGGGGGCTGCGCAAGCTGAGGGATGCCACGCCCAACAATTTTGCCGCCGGGGTGGTGCTGTACGATGGCGAAGCCGTGGCCAGCTTTGGCGACCGGTTGTACGCCGTACCCATTTCACATCTATGGGAAGGCCCATGAACTACACCGAAGACTGGCAGTATTGATATTTCGAGTTGTCGCAATGAAATACGATAAATCGGCTGTTATGAATTGCCGGGTGTATAATCGGCAAGCGCAGCCCCAAGCTTATCGGCATATTGGATCGACATATTGATAAGCGGAGGATAATCATGCACGTTCTCGTCACCGGCGGCGCCGGGTATATCGGCAGTCACACCTGCCTGGAACTGCTGCAAGCCGGCCACCAGGTGACGGTTGTCGATAACTTGGTCAATGCCAAGGAAGAATCCCTGAAACGGGTGATGGCACTGACTGGCAAGACCCTGGTTTTCCATCGGGTTGACCTCTGTGATAGCGAAGCCCTGCGCCAGGTCTTCCGCGAAACAGCGACACCATTTACCGCTGTCATCCATTTTGCTGGTCTGAAGGCGGTCGGCGAATCGGTCGAAAAACCGTTGTGGTACTATCAAAACAACATCGTCGGAACGCTTTCTTTATGCCAGGTTATGATCGAAGCCGGCCTGAAAAGCCTGGTTTTCAGCTCGTCGGCCACCGTCTACGGCGACCCAGCCAAGGTGCCAATCAGCGAGGATTTTCCGCTGTCCTGCACCAATCCTTATGGCCGCACCAAACTGATGATAGAAGATATTTTGCGCGACCTGCGCGTCGCCGATGCCGACTGGCGCATCGTCCTGTTGCGCTACTTCAACCCGGTGGGAGCGCACGAGAGCGGACAAATCGGCGAAGACCCGCACGGCATCCCGAACAATCTAATGCCTTATATCAGCCAGGTCGCGGTCGGCAAGCTGCGCCAATTGTCGGTCTACGGCAACGATTATCCAACCAAAGACGGGAGTGGTGTGCGTGATTTCATCCACGTCGTCGATCTGGCTTTGGGTCATATCGCGGCCCTCGACTGGCTGCGGCAAAATAACGGCATCCTCACCTGCAATCTCGGCACCGGGCACGGCTACAGCGTGCTCGAAATGATCGCCGCCTTCGAGGCCGCCACCGGCAAGAAGGTGCCCTACCACATCGTGGCGCGGCGCCCCGGCGACATCGCCGCCTGTTACGCCGACCCGTCCTTGGCCAAACGCGAGCTGGGCTGGAGCGCCAGTCGCGGCATCGAGGAAATGTGCACCGACACCTGGCGCTGGCAGCGTATGAATCCGGATGGTTTTGCCTGAAATTTTGCTGGCCCAAAACGTAGGCATGAAATATCCGCGCGTTTTTTTCGATGAATTCAACCTGTCTTTTGTGTAGATTGTTTTGTTTTGTAAGGTGTCTACGGTACGGATAGAATTTAACTGCTAAAATAAGGCAGGAAGTCGCCAGGGATACAGGAGCGTCAGGGTGCGGGAGTGCGAATTACTGCTGGAACGTTTGCGTGAGATTGTTGACCGGCCAATCCGGATCATGGTCGCCTGCGGTATTCAGAACCGGGTCATCATGCAAAACCGCCTGCGGGAGCGGTTGCCGAAAGGTTTGACGTTGGTGGCCGGGCCAGGCTGTTCCGCCTGTGTCGTTCCCGCCGGATATATCGATGTTTTCGTCCGCATCGCCGTCCGCCCAGATGTCATCACCGCCTCCTGCAAGGACGTGCTGAGCGTACCTGGCAGCCAGGAATCGTTGGCCGCCGTCGCCGCCCGTGGCGCCCATATTGTCGAAATCACCACCCCACGCGACTGCCTGGCGCTGGCTAAAGCCAATCCCGGCAAAATCGTCGTCTATCCGGCAGTCGGCTTCGAGGCCAGCGCGCCCAGCGTCGCCGAAGCCATCCTGGAAGCGGCGGAACAAGGCATCGACAACTTCTGTGTCATCCCGTCGATCCGGCTCCTGCCACCGACCATCGACCAAATTCTGCGCGATCCCTGCTTGAATATTCGCGGCCTACTCTGTTCCGACCATCTGACCAGCATCTCCGATACCGAAGCCTATACTCGCCTAGCACGAAAATACTCGATAGCCTGCTGCGTCACCGGTTTTGAACTCTTTGATATTCTGCGCGGGTTGCTCAGCTTGGTGATCCAGATTCGCCGCGGCGAGGCCAGCTATGACGATCAGGCTGCGGAATATTTTTCCTCAGAAGAAAGCGAGCGTATCCGCCAGATGGTATCGGAGGTGTTTTTTGTCGCCGACACGTTGTGGCGGGGTTTGGGTATCGTTGCCGGCAGCGGTTTCGTCATCCGCGACGAGTTGGCGCTCTACGACGCCACCAAACGCTTTCACATCCGCTTTTCCGACGAAGACCTGTTGCGCGGCTGCGCCTGCGACAAGATCATTTCTGGCAAAGCGCTGCCGCCGGACTGTCCGTCCTTTGGCATGGCCTGCACGCCGGAAGACCCAATCGGCCCGTGCATGATCACCAACGAAGGTATCTGCTGGTCATACTTCCACTTCAGTAACGTCGTCGAGACGGAAACCGAATAAGCAGGTAAGCAGGCCGGGGGCGACGGTACTCCGCGCCCCGTTTGCTTTAAGCGAGTCTGCTGAAAAATTCCCAGCCTTGTTCAGTGCGAACCGCAGTGACCGCTACCGTTACAAGCCAGGTCATCACGGATTTCCAGTAACGTCCCGGCCAGCATCTTTTCCACCACTGGACGGATTTCCCTGGTTTCGGCTTCATGGTAAACGGCGATGCCCGCCTGACGGAAGCCCATCAATGGTCTCATGCCGATGCCGCCAACCACCATGGCATTGACCTGTTGCCCGGCCAACAGGGCGACCGGAGCCATGCAGCCGCCCTCGGCATGCGGCATGTTGGCGACGGTGATGACGTCGGTGATGTTGCCGTTTTCGGCGTCAACCACGGTAAAACAATCGCAGTGGCCAAAATGACCGCTCCTGACGCCATCGAGGCCGCCTTGGCCGTCGGAAGGAATAGCGATGCGCATGTGTGACATGGATTGCTCCTTGGTTTGATAATGGCCGCCGTCAAAGCGGCACGCTTTATGAAGTATGCAACTCGAACAACATATGTCTTTTGGAAAAAAATTCAAGGAAACGGGCAGTGAGGCTGGTCAACAATTGTCTGAACGTACAAAAGAAAGCCCCTGCCAGAGGTGAATCTGACTGGGGCTTTTGCTGTAAGAACCGGCGGCGACCTACTCTCCCACAGGGTTACCCATGCAGTACCATTGGCGCAGAAGAGCTTAACTTCCGTGTTCGGAAAGGGAACGGGTGTGACCTCTTCGCTATGACCACCGTAAATTTGTAT
>Ga0209629_10004467_pt1 | contig 10352 bp, 8 predicted proteins | sample TergutCu122P5_FD_187286 | JGI IMG/M metagenome (GOLD analysis project Ga0209629, IMG submission 187286) | Cubitermes ugandensis P5 segment gut microbial communities from Kakamega Forest, Kenya - Cu122 P5 (SPAdes) (version 2) | ecosystem: Host-associated > Arthropoda: Insects > Digestive system >... | reverse complement strand
ATGCGTATTCATAAAAATCGGCTGCGGATCGGTATCGCTGATGACTCCAATGCCGGAATTACCAGCAAACTTGTCAAGTTCAGGCTCGAAACGTGTCCTGAAATATGAATTTTCTAAATTGTGAATGGAACGCTTAAAGACGCCCTGATGATAGGTAGCCATACCGCCGCGGCGTGTTCCAAGATGTGAATTGTAGTCTGTTCCGTAAAACAAGTCGACCGCGCAGGCCGACTTTGAGATTGTTCCAAAAAAACCACCCATTTGTGAAATTTTATTTTGCGACTGCAAAGGTAGTGAAAGCCGAGGGAAGAACAAAAAATGCTTGCATTTTTTTTATTCCGAGGCGCATCCTACCTTCATTTTATTTATTTTAATAAAGGTAGTGAAAGCCGAGGGAAGAACAAAAAATGCTTGCATTTTTTTTATTCCGAGGCGCCTTATCTGTCATTGCGGGCTTGACCCGCAATCCCCTGATATTTTCTAATTGTCAGTTGATTCCGCATCAAGTTCAGCATGACAACGGCTTATTTATCTAAATTTTGAAGCGCCTCCTGCCTTCTTATTATTTTTTTTCGTACCTTTGTTGTTTCAATATTTAAAATAGAAAAAAATGAGAAAACTTAAATTGAAATCTGTTACGGTCAAGAATAAATATAAAGTACTCACACTTATATGTTTACTTCTCATGGTAACCATACCTGTCCTCATACAAAGTTGTAATACATCCCCTTCGGGATTGAAAGGCAAGAAAGTATTGGTTTTTACGGAAAATGGTGTCGGCTATGTACACGATAATATTCAGGCCAGTGTGAATATGTTTTTGGAAATGGCTAAAAAAGAACAGTTTACGGTAGATGTTGCGGATAAATCGGCCATCTTTGCAACACCTGCATTGCAAACCTACGACGTGATTGTTTTTTCCAATACAAATAACGATGTATTTGATTCACAGGAAGAAAGAGACGGTCTGGTACGATTTGTCCGTTCAGGAAAGGGCGTGCTGGGCGTACATATCGCCTGTGGTACGGAACGAAACTGGGACTGGTTTAAGCAGATGATCGGCGGTACGTTTGATTTTCATCCTCAGCTTCAGGAGTTTCCGGTATGGGTAGTCGACAGTTTGCATCCGTCAGTTGCCGGCGTCCCCTCCCCCTGGCGACTCAAAGAGGAGTTGTATGTGATGAAAGAGATGAACCCGACCGTCCATGTATTGATGGTTTCTGATTTCTCGTCGCCCGATTTTATTCCGGCTGCCACCCCGATGCCCAATACGTTCGGAAAAGTATTCCCTTGTGTCTGGTGGAATACGTTCGACGGTGGACGTCAATGGTTTTCAGCGCTGGGACACCTGAAAGAATATTACAGCGATCCGGTATTCGTGCGACATTATCTGGAAGGATTGAAATGGGTAGCGGGGAAACAATGAACAGTGAATAGTGAACAGTGAACAGTGAACAATTGTGAATGTGTCCTCGCTACGTAGAGACGCGATTTATCGCGTCTTAAAATTTATATGATCCAAAGCAGGAGCATAGACAGTGAACAATGAGACAGGTTATTATATGGTTTTTGACGATTTCTTTTGTTGCTTTGCCCTGTTTTGCACAGAACAGGCAAATCAAAGGAACCGTTATTGATACGTCCGGTCAACCTGTGACCGGCGCCAATGTGTATTGGAACAAAACAACCAGAGGTACGACGTCCGATGCAAAAGGTCATTTTGAAATAACTCAGCGACATGGCGATACCCAATTGATCGTCAGTTTCATTGGTTTGAATACTGATACCATTTCAGTAACGCATTATACCGAACCCCTCGAAATCAAACTGAGCAGCGACATTGCGCTTCAGGAGGTAGTGGTCAGAGAAAGGCCATTGGGAACCATCTCATCGCGCACGGCAATTGTTCAAACGCAACGCATCACCGACAAAGAACTCCTCCGCGCAGCATGTTGTAATTTGGCAGAAAGTTTTGAAACAAACCCTTCGGTCGACGTCTCCTACGCTGATGCGGCCACCGGCGCCAGACAGATCAAACTGTTAGGGCTGGCAGGCACGTATGTCCAGATGCTGACCGAGAATTATCCGAATTTCAGGGGCGCCGCTTCTTTATACGGGATGGATTATATTCCCGGCCCCTGGATGGAAAGCATACAGGTGTCGAAAGGAACGTCATCCGTTAAAAATGGATACGAAGCCATCGCCGGTCAAATCAATGTGGAATTTAAAAAACCGCAGACAGCCGATAAGTTTTCATCCAACCTTTTTGTCAACGACGCCGGCAGGTATGAAGGCAATGCCGACGCCTCGTGGCATGTGAGCGATCACGTAAATACCGGATTCTTTGTGCATTATTCGAAAGAAAATAAAGAACATGATGCAAATGGCGACAGTTTCCTCGATATGCCAATGACAGAACAGGTGAACCTGATGAATCGCTGGTGGCACAGGACGAATAACTACGTAGCCCAATACGGAATACGCTATTTGCACGAAAGCAGAACCGGCGGCCAAACAGCTCATGGATTGACACATATATTGCCTCCAGAATATTTTCTTTCCTGTAGTTTGCTGCCGTATGATGAAGCGATGAAACTCTTGCTTTATAAGATTCAACTAAACACCAACAGAATAGAAGGTTATACCAAACAGGCTTACATTATCAATGCGGATAAAGTGGAAAGTGTGGCGATGATTTTGTCCGGTTCGTATCACGAACAGCAATCCGTGTACGATTCGACAGCATACAATGTTTATCAAAAAAACATGTATGCCAGTCTGTTATATGAAAAATCATTTACGCCCGTGCACAGTATCAGTTCAGGATTAAGCATGAACTATGACGGATTTGATGAAAATCTGCTGTTTCATCGGGAACGGGGCGTATTCAACCGGTCAGAGACGGTTACGGGCGCTTACCTGCAATATACATTGAATTTGGAAGATAAGTTTATTTTACTGGCAGGCGTACGCGCCGATTACAGTTCGGTGTATAATTTTTTTCTCACCCCACGTATTCACTTGAAATACAATCCATTTAGCTGGCTCAACCTGCGAGCGTCAGCGGGGAAAGGATATCGAACAGCCAATATCCTGGCTGAAAACAATTTCCTGTTCGCCAGCAGCCGTAAGTTGGACATTGCCAGTAACTTGGACCAGGAAGAAGCATGGAACACAGGATTGAATCTTGCATTTTACATTCCATTGTTCGGCAAAGAACTGACAATCAATACTGAATGGTATTATACAAATTTCCTCAAACAGGTAGTCGTAGACATGGACAGCGATCCTCATGCCGTAAGATTCTATAACTTGGACGGGAAATCGTATTCAAACAGTTTTCAGGTTGAAGCCACTTATCCGTTCCCTTTCCTGCGCGGATTGACGATGACGGCAGCCTACCGGTATATGGACGCCAAAACTGCCTATCGCAATGCGTCAGGAGAGACGCGCCTGCTCCAAAAACCGTTGATAAGCAATCGAAAAGCATTAGCCACAGTTTCTTACCTGTCACCGCTCAAGAAATGGCAGTTCGACGTGACGGCTCAATTCAACGGAGGAGGCCGGATGCCGACGCCCGACAGCCAAAATCCGCTTTGGCCGGAAAAATATAAGTCGTTCAATCTCTGGAATATACAAATGACAAAGTTTTTTCGTACCTGGTCGATATACGTTGGTTCGGAAAATTTGTTTAACTTTACGCAGTCAAATCCGATTATCGACGCCGGCAATCCGCGTGGCGACAATTTTGATGCGACGATGATTTGGGGGCCTGTGCATGGCAGAAAGATTTATGCAGGGCTGCGATTTAATGTACAAAGACTATAAATAAGTGATAATGTTTAATTTATAAAAAAGTAGATTTATGAAAAGAGTTTTATTGATGATGTTGTGTGCCGTATTTGCATTTTCTACGGCTTTCGCTCAGGACGCCAAGAAGCAAGACACAAGAGAAACCGTCACTTTTCATGTTAAAAACATGTCATGTGACAATTGTGTGAAGAAGATCGAAAAGAATATCGCTTTCGAAAAAGGTGTAACCGGTCTCGAATGTGAATTAGCAACTCACACAGCCAAAGTGACTTATCGAAAAGATAAGACAACGGAAAAAGATTTGGTCGCCGCATTCAAGAAAATCGGCTACGAAGTCGAAGCCAAAGAAGCGACGAATCCAGAACAAAAGTAAGCCGGACGGATAAGTTTCTTATTCGCTTGCTAACGCGCTCAACAACAGGTGGAATTGTCATTTCCACCTGTTGAGTTTGGTTACATGCCAATCCTGCTATATGTTCATACCACGTTTAGGTGCTGACGCTTTTATGTTATTTTCAATTAGTTATGCAAAAAACAGCGTACAAAGGCACAGATTTTATTCCATTTTCAAAACCAAAGTTTTTTTGTGAAATGCGTATTGCATACGGACAATGATATTGTTTTGCAAAAATATTCATACTTCTACTGCGCGTATTAACCCCTCGTTTTACTTCTACAGGAATCACATCAATCCCTTTTTGCAGCACAAAATCTACTTCCGCCGTATTATCGTTTTTCCAATAGAAAAGCGGAATTTTATTTGCCGTAAATGCTTGTGCTACATAATTTTCAGTAACTGAACCCATAAAATTATTATTCTCGTTATTCTCGGCAACAAGCAATTCGGCCGGCAAACGAGATTTCAGCGCAAGCAAACCAACATCACTCATATAGAGTTTAAAATCAGGAAAATAAGCATAAACAGCTATCGGAATGTTTCCTTCGGTAATTTTCTGACATTTTAAAACCGTACCTGCAAAATTAAGCCACTCAATACTCTCGCCAAAAATAGTTGCAGTTCCTCCTTTCTGCACAATTTTATACTGAAATTTACGGTTTTCTTTTGCCAATTGCGCAGGGATAGAATTGTAGCAAGCACGGATTTTTACACTCGCAGTCTTGTCCGCATACTTCGACATATCGGCAGCATATTCGTTAAAAATATCATTTTGAATAGTTTGTACATTCAAAAAACTCTCTGTTTCAACAAAACTTTTTACCGACGCAGGCATTCCGCCAACAACCAAATATTTCTTGTACAACTCCAACGCTAACTTGTGCAATGCCGTATTCATCGGCTCGTTGTTTTCAAAATGACGCTTTATTTCTTTTGCTAATTCTTCGTAACCCAATGCCCACAAAAACTCCTCAAAATCAAGCGGAAACATATAAAGCTCATCAACTTTCCCAACCGGAAACGAGTATTTTTCACGATTTATAGCTACGCCAAGCAGTGAACCGGCCGCCGCAACATGATATTCGGGCGCCTGTTCACAAAAATATTTCAACGAAGTCAAAGCCCTTTCACACGCCTGAATTTCGTCAAAGAAAATCAATGTTTTGTTCGCTTCAATTTGTTGTTTTTTAATCAGTTCTAAATGCTGAATAATCCTCTTCGGCGAAATATCACCGTCAAGGAAATCGCACAAAGCAGTTTCTATCTCCATATTGAGATATACAACATGATCGAATTGTTCTCCGGCAAAAGTTCCCAACGTATAAGTTTTTCCAACTTGACGCGCTCCGTTCAATATCAATGGCTTACGGTTTTTGTTGCTTTTCCATGCCAATAATGCTGAAGTAATTTTTCTTTGCATAACACTTGTTTTATGAATAAAAATACTTTTATCTATGAAAAAGTCAGAAAATTTTGATTTTTCCTTAGATAAAAATCAAATTAGAATACAACCACTGTCAAAGGAAGAAAAGATGATTTCCTGATTCAAATCAACGATGCCTGCCATGCAAATTTTTTCCATTATAATCCGTTACAAAGGGCAAAAGTGCAAATTTTTTCCATTAGCTTATCTGCTGACTAATCCTCCTTTGGCGCTATCGACGGTGATCGTATATTTTTGGTTGCCTTTGACGATCCACCGGACGGCAACCGTACTGTTTCCCGGAATATTGCTCACATTCAACTGTGCTGGATTGATCTTTTGCTCCACGCTCTGATTGTTGTACACATTTTGCATAACCATGCCGGCCATGACCTGCGGCCCGCTGATTGTAACACGGTCGGGACGTTCGATTTTGTTTTCTATGTCATAGCTTGAATGGGTGGGCATCAGCCGGTGATTCGTTATCTCGGCTGTAATCTCCTTATATCCACCTGCTAAAGCCTTTTCGGTTACGTTGCTGATTGTCAACAGCGGCGTGTGGTAGGCATGATAAATCACAAAGGCAGCGTTGCGGTGGGCGTCACCTTCCAGTAGAAATCCGGGATGCAGGCGAGCGGTGGAATTTTTTTTGAAGCCTCCAATCTCGATTTTTCCGTACGTAGGATGGTCAAATTCCTTCCACTCAACAAATGAATCGTTGAACAGCAATGACTTATCAAATTCATACTGTACGGTGGAAGGGTCGCCGGCGAATTTCCCGTGATACATCGTTGCCGCAGTCCACAGTTCGTTCGAGAACGTAAAGATACCGCGACCAAACATCGCCCAATCCGAAGCGCCTCCGTAAACTGTATATAAATCCTTGAAAATCACAAAGTATTTATAATCTGGAATCAATTCTTCACCTTTCTTACCGATATTGTCATAAACTGCACGGTCAGCGCGGTTTACCTTATCCACGTCGAGTTCTGCACCGGGAGGACTTAACAGCATTCCTCCATTATTGTGAAAACTCTGCACACCGGCTATGTTATTGTGTTTCAAGATAAAATCTCTTACCGCCCGCGATTCTGGCAAGCAGAACGGGTATTTCAAGGCGCCTTGCTGAATAAAGTTGGGTTGCCAGTCGAAACCGTAGTCGCGATTCGGGTCATACCCTCCTATTCCATCTTCGTTGACTTTACCGTCGCCATCGGTATCAATTCCCTCATTACCAAGCAAGTCATATTCGCCTTGCACGCCTACTTTGGCAGGAACCAGCCGGTTCGGATAGTTGGGATCAGCGACAAACTGTCCGTTAGGATTTTTCTTGCGCATCTGGGTGATAAATCCATCACCGTTAAGGTCTTGCGCATCGTCTTCGTCCGCAATGCCATCTCTGTCATTATCTAACGGAAGAATCCCGGAACGCAAGGCTCCCGCTTCTTCAGTAAAAACAGCCCTTCCATCAGGGTTGACGGTCGGAACAATATAAAAAGTTTTCTGCTCCAATAATTCCTGTATGAAGTGATTGTTTTGGAACATTTCTGTCAGGTACCAGGCAATGTAAAGCGTCATCTCACTGCCCTGAATTTCATTGCCATGGATATTTCCGTCGACCCACATGGCAGGTTTGCGCGACGGATCGCCTTTCGAGAAATCGGAAATGGTCAATACCCATATATCACGTCCTCCGATTGATTTGCCGGCGCTTTCTAACCTGGCTAACTGGGGATACGCTTTGACGATCTCCCTGTATATTTTTTCCAGTCCGGCATTGGTATGATAATGATTCCAACTGACCTGTACCTTGGGATTCATGGGCGAACCTGCTGCTTGAAAATACAAGTCACTGTAGGATTGGCCGGAAAGATTTATGAATGAAAAACTTAGCAAAGCTATAAAAGTATATTTTATTATCGTGTTCATAATTAATTGAAAGTTTTAATGAGTTGATATTTGAAAGATGAAAATCATTTTTACGGTCTTACGGTTTGACGGTCTTTAATTCAGGATAATTTCGGCCGAAGCAAATCCCGCTGTGGGACAACCTGCTTCGATAATTAACTTGCCGTTCCCCTGCACGAGCCAGGTAAATTCGGCTGTCTCACCTCCGTTCAATACCGGTTTGGTAACCTTCATATTACCCTGTATAAGCTGTTGACGTGCAGCAGGTTTGAGTTGAATGGTCACGTATTTCAGGAAATACGATTTTTCGCCCACCTGATTGATGGTGGGCATCACGCCATTGTTTTTAACGGTCAATGTCACGCGGTACAAATCCTTGTCCAATGCTTCCTTTTTGAGTTCGGAAATTGCAATGCGAGGAGCAGCTTCGGTCAGCGCCGACACAAATATAACGTGGTTGTCTAACAATTTGGATACCAATTCGTAAGGAGGATTGTACATCACAAAAGGTTTGATGCCGCCTACTTCGACCTTGTCATTGGGAAAATCAGGATGTTTGATGGGCGTCCAGGGGACGAAAACATTATCTATGTTGTTTTCTTCAGCCCATTTCAGAAAAAGCAACTCTATGTTTCCTGTGATTTCCTTATCCTTTTCTTTGCTCACAGGCCACCATGCCGGTGTTGTAAACGAATACCGGCCATAGTGCTGGTAAACCCAGGTATAAAACTCGCCTCCTGCGTCCTGAGGGATGGCAGTCACTTGAGCCATTTCCGGCACTGCTTTGACATACAGGCTATTGACATATCCGTATATCTTGCTGTCGCCTGTATTTTCCTGATTCTTGCTGGCCCCGGTTTGGGTCGTCATATACATTTTGGTTGCTTCCGACAGGTTGTTGTTAAGACTGAAACTCAGGACTGTATGCACATTCCACGCATCATACAGGAAATCGGCTACCGCACGGTTTTCTGCCTCAGAAACAGCATAATCGCCTGACTCAGGCTGAAAGTTTTTATATCCAAACGTGAAATTCCGGTTGAAATTCACTCCTCCTTCTCCATCTTCATTGAATAATCCATCTTTATCATTGTCAGTTCCTTCGCTGAATAACAGATACTTACCGATTTCGCCTTTGGCTGCATCAGCCTGAACCAGCACGTTGGGGTTTTTAGGAGACTCAATATAAGTTCCTTTGGGCGAAGTCACTCTTATTTTAGTAATCATCCGGTCGTTATTGAGGTCTTCGTAAGGGTCTTCATTGAGAGAACCGTCGCGGTCGTTGTCGGTATTTCTTGCGTTCAACGTTCGTTCATAGCGCAATGCAGCAAAATATTGCTCCGTCGCATCAGGCGAAACATCGGGAAAGATATAATATGTATTGGCTGTCAGAACCTGGTCGGCATTGGGTTGTTGCAAAATCCTTTCTGCCAGCCCCATAGCCATCTCCACACCTAACAGATGCCGGCCGTCAACTCCTCCGACAATCGCAATAGCCGGATGTTTTTCCGTTTCTCCTTTTCCAAGTGTAATCACCCAAATATCCTTTCCGCCATCCGTCTTCCCAAGACTTTTAACTTGCACTTTATCAGGATATTTGTCTTTTAGCGCCCGTGCGCGCTGTGTGATTTGTGCAAAATTGCTGTAATTCTGTGCAAACACACCGAAACTCAGCAATATAGCAATTGTAAAACATAGCATTTTTTTCATCTTGTCATATATTTTTTCGTTATTGTTTCATTTTCTCTAAAACAAGGCATGTTTTCCCGTCTTTATCAACAAGTTTCACACGTTTGGGTGTGTTGCCTGCTTTCACACCGGTTACCATGTTGAAAGCCTGCACGATTTTGTCTTCCGTATCCCCAAAGATACATGCCATCGTGGTGATGGCAGGGGATACCAGCGTAAATGCAGAGGCATCCTTCTCATCCGGAAAGAATCCTGCACTCAGGTTATTACATCCCATGTTGCCGCTCACACGGTTTTCAGCTACATCAAATTCCAGATAAGGCATTAATTTCAGTTTTACCGGCTCATCCTTGACGGCAATAATCATCCACTTTCCATCCAGGTCTTGTGCTTTATAGGCGCTTCCCGTTTGGCAGGAGCTACATAATCCCGCCCAAAGACAAAGAATGAATAAAAAACTATTTTGTTTCATAATCAATTATTTAGTGAAATATTTAACAGATTAATATGATTATTTTGATATTTTTACCGGACAAAGATATTGAAAACTGAGAGAAGAACAAAAAATACTCGTATTTTTTTTATGCCGAGACGCCGCCTGCCTGCATTTTATAATCGTTTTTTTTTGATTTATCAGATTTTTTCCTTATTTTTGCATCGCTATGAAAGTTAGACAGCCACTTTGCCGGCAATGCGCGCTTGTTTGCTGTATTCTGCTCATGCTGATTGGGAGTTTCTCCTGCAGACCGGGTAAAACGGGTGCGGAACAGAAGAAAATTGCTGTTGGAGATACGTGTACGTTTTTATTTGATATTTGTATCGATTCGTTCATTCTGAAGGAATATACATTCAAATCAGGTGATAATCTGTCATCTATCCTGATGAAGTCAGGTTTTTCGGCCAATAAAAGCGATAGCATTTGCAGGGCTACCTCCGACTTGATCGATCCCAAAAAGCTACGTGCAGGATTGCCGTATTTTACGTTGTCAAAGCCTGACAGTCTGGAAACTGTTCAGTATGTCATTGTTGCTAAATCGCTTATTGACCATGTCATTATCGACCTGACCGGTGCGGAAATCGCTGTCTATCCTTTCCATAAAGAAATCGTGCAGAAACAGCAAT
>Ga0209629_10004463_pt1 | contig 10354 bp, 7 predicted proteins | sample TergutCu122P5_FD_187286 | JGI IMG/M metagenome (GOLD analysis project Ga0209629, IMG submission 187286) | Cubitermes ugandensis P5 segment gut microbial communities from Kakamega Forest, Kenya - Cu122 P5 (SPAdes) (version 2) | ecosystem: Host-associated > Arthropoda: Insects > Digestive system >... | reverse complement strand
ACTTAAGGTTTTACTTACTTACTTACTTACTCCATGGAGCAGAGTCCTTCTTGAGAAGCTAACTGGTTTTGCTGCTAGTCAAGAAATTATTGGAACCCGAAGGTTCATCACCGTACTCACAAGTGCCCGCCACCTGTCCCTATCCTGAGCCACCTCCATGCAGTCCTCACAACCCCCTCCCACTTCCTGAAGATCCATCTTAATATTATTCTCCCATCTGCGTCTGGGTCTCCCCAATGGTCTCTTCCCCTCAGGTTTCCCCACCAGAACCCTGTATTCCCCTCTCTCCTGCCCCATACGCGCCACATGCCCCGCCCATCTCATTGCAGTTCAGTAATATGCAGTAAACTATATAAATTAATGTGTAAAACTTTGTGTACATTTTTGTTTGTTTTTATCAAAATTAAGCATAGAAATGCATACAAATTTGTGTTGGTACACGAAAGAATTATGGTTGTTGGGGCTTTTTCACGGGGGTAAAGCGGCCAGGGTGTGACGTTGACCACGTACCCCATCTAGAGTCGAGGGTGTTAATCAGTAGAGCTATACCTCTACCCCGTCTGCGTGTCTGTCTGTATGTTAGGGAAGACCTTTACCTTTACACCACAAAACAAGAGCCATATAAATGTGCTAAGGTATGCTACAAACACATCTTAGTACATGTACTATCGTGTGTCTGAACCTGTGCCCACTGTGGTGCCATGCTGTGTCGTGCCGCCTATCTGATAGTGCAGTAGCAACAGCTGCTTGAAAACTGCCCTCTGTCAAGTACCAATATACACGGTGCATGTTCCGTGACACTTTGAGTGACACACATTTCTACAGCTTGATCTGAATTCCTTTCATTTTTCAGTTCTAATTGAGCTGTATTCAGCACAAGGGCTGTAATTTTGTGTGATAATAATTTAATCGTCCTTCAGTTTGTCGGAAATTATTCCAGTTTTTAGTTTACCATAATTAAAAGTTACTTAAAATTACTTTCTTCGCTTTAAGAAGTTTCACTGGCCCTCCTTTTGTGTTTATACGGTTCACGGTCATTGTGATATTGCAGTTACTTGAACTAAATGTGTTTAAAATTCACAGAAGGCTTCTCTCTAATTACAGATTACACTAACGAGAGGCGGTCCTCATTAAGCTGCTGCTGAAACCTAAGCTAAACGTTGAACTCTTCAAGTACTAAGTTTAACCTTGCATTATGGTTTAAGACCCAGTCCGTACCGCGCAGTAAACACACCGCCTCTGTTACAAAAACCAGTCAGTTAATGTTGTATAGGGAAATAATGGCTGTTTGTTCTGAGATCCACACAAAACACATAAGTATAATATGTGGACAGAACGTAGAATCCTGAATGTTAAACTTGGTGCAAGCAACCACTGACACCTGAAGCGGTTTAAAACCATTTGTACCACATCATTCTTTGCGAGTGATTTTTTAATTGTTATGGCAGGTTATTGTTGCTGCATTAAATGCCAACGTGTGTTTGTGGGGACGCGAGTGTCGCCATGTGTAAGTGTTCCTCCATGTGGGGTCTTGCTTTGTTCATAGCCTAAAGACGCTGTATGTCTATATTTGTGAAGACCAGAAAATGCACTCGCAACGGTAGAAACAATTCGCTTATTGCCGTTGTAGTTATCTTCCCCTAATAAAAAGCATTCTGTGAATTTCGTAACTGCAGTAGCTGATTTGGGACACACACAGTTAGACACGTGCATTGAATGACACATCGAGCTTTTGTAGGAATAACGTCTGTGACAAATGAATGCAGGATATTTTACTTGGGATTTATGGTGGACGAAGTGGCATTCGGATACGGTTTTTGCCCACGCAGTTCGGTTGCACCATGTCAGTTTCACTCCATCTATTGCTCCAGACTCACATTCGTGAATCTAATATGGACGGCATAAAAGAGCGCTGCTAAGTGAACTACTATAAAGCCTGTTTTCATTGTTACAGAATTTTTCCAAAGCCCGCTGGATCGGTGAGAAACGTTCGCTTTTAACCAAATGCGACTCACAGAAATGATTTTCCTCTGTTTTTAGTAGCCGTACCTGTCATTTTTTATTTGTTTTTAATTTGTGTCACTTTCGGTTAAGTTAGGTTACTTATTAACCCTTCAGGTTTAGTGGTTAATTAATTTGTTACTTGGTTTAACATTCAGCAATTCTACGTTCTGCCCACACAGTGTATTTGTGTGTTTTGTGTGGATATGAGAACATACAGCCATTATTTCGCTATACAGGATGAAATTATTGATTTTGTAACGAGAGGGAATGTTCACTGCGCGGTACGGACTTAATCTTTACACACGGTTCAGTTTAATTTTTGTCCTTAAAACGTTAAAAATTGCGACGTGGTGTTTTGATGTAATATTCCTGTTTTGATGTAACATTCCCGTTTTGATGTAATATTCCTGTTGTGATGTAATATTCCTGTTTTGATGTAATATTCCTGTTTTGATGTAATATTCCTGTTTTGATGTAATATTCCTGTTTTGATGTAATATTCCTGTTTTGATGTAACATTCCCGTTTTGATGTAATATTCCTGTTTTGATGTAATATTCCTGTTTTGATGTAACATTCCTGTTTTGATGTAATATTCCTGTTTTGATGTAACATTCCTGTTTTGATGTAACATTCCTGTTTTGATGTAATATTCCTGTTTTGATGTAATATTCCTGTTTTGATGTAATATTATTGTTTCATGTCATATTCTTGTTTTGATGTAATATTCCTGTTTTGGTGTAATATTCCTGTTTTTCACGCTGGAAGTTTCGATTCTCGTCTTAGAGGTCTGATATCCTGACATATTTTGTCCTTCTAAATATTTCCTGACATGTTTGAAGCCAGTGAGTATGCACGTGCCATAACAGCTTATTCCCACGTGTTTCCCAGTTCACCTTCATAGTTATCCTGTCATCAGTTCAGTATTTGTTGACGTTTCAGTTGAATCACATCCTCTATGGTTTCCTTTTGCTGCCTGCTGTAGTGTTTGAATTTGACATAGCGGTAACAAGGATCGTGCGTTTGATTCCTACCTCTTCTGTTCGACTCACCCATCATGCCAGTCTTGTCAAACGCCATTCTTATGAAACTTACATCCTACAAGGCTTTGCAGACAGACAGACGGACGGACGGACGGACAGGCTGGATATCCAAGACCCGGTGCTTGTAGCCTTCATCCCCCACACTCATTACTATGTTGAAACGCGAGTAGGTTAGCTCTGATGTGGTTTGTGGCATGCAGGAGGAAGGAGAGAGCTTAATAACCTGGGCCCATCCAGAGCAGAAGCCTGCCTGCCTGTCTGTCTGTCTCCTTCATCATCATCATGATCATCATGATCATCGTACACCTCGCTACCGTGTCTAGAGGCAGACAGAACGTAAGACGTAGCTGGCAGCTTGTCTTCAGCTCAAAACCACCTCTACCGCTGCTCTTGCTTGCCGGAATTGTGGTTGCTATGAAGCTGGAAAACTCCGAAAAGGAAGTAGACCTCTGTAATTGCGTTCCGTATGGATGACCTCTTGATGTGTCGCTCTTGTACCGTCCCTCCTCATTTTAATTGTATCAGTTTTAAGGAGTGTCCATGTGGTCGGTGGACTGTAATTTCCGCGCCACCAAAGGCGCGCAGTGTCTTTGTTAATAACAAAAGGAAAACTGTTTTAATGGAGGACGTGTGGTTTGGCCGTTTGTTATATAAGGAAGGAAACTTCGGTTTGACACAACTCCGTTCCTGTATTTCAAATATACATTAGTCAGAGGACATGTTTCGACTTCTGCACGTTAATCCATCTTCAGGTTTGACTCACAAGAATACACAAAGGAACGTATAGTTTCATTCATACTGTGTACTGACACGTGATGATTGTATTAACCCTTTACAGCCTAACGACTTAAAAAAGCGTCCTACCGCACAGCTAACCTCCAGATGCTGCATTTTATATATTTATTCAACAAATATACGTACTGAATATTTTAAACATGCTGCATAATTTCCGTTTTTTTCCTCTTCAAAATGCCGTTTATTTCATAATGCTTCCTTTTATGGTTCCTGTATTATTCACATTTTAAATACAGGGTGTGCTAAAATTTAAATGTAAAATTCCGGCGCCAAAGGGTTAATTACTAAACGTAATGCCGTCAGCAGACGCTGCATGTTCCGATTGTAACACGGAGTCAGTGTCGTGGACAAGATATTGCACAAGTGCATTAGAAAGCAGTAACAATTAACTGAGAGCCTCAAACACAGTTCATCACTCAGTCATTGCTTGCTCTAGGTACAGACAACAGCACATTATCTGGCCCATTGCAGCCACGAAATTTACCACTTCGCCCCGTGCACCGAGGCACCAGGCACACTGTGTTCTGCATTGCATATCCACAACAAACTGCACCGTAAGATACAAAAATACAAGACGAACCCCCTCTGTACCTGGGCGCAGTTGAGTGCTGTAACAGCTGAACAGGGACATGAAAATGAGTTGAGTTTTGCAAGTGAGAGACAAAACGGAAACATAACAATTGTAAGGCTGTCAGATGTGGGGTTTGTTACTGCGTGCCACAGCACTCGTATTGTAGTGACTTGTCACTGCGTGCCACAGCACTCGTATTGTAGTGACTTGTCACTGCGTGCCACAGCAGTCATATTGTAGTGATTTGTCACTGCGTGCCACAGCAGTCGTATTGTAGTGACTTGTCACTGCGTGCCACAGCAGTCGTATTGTAGTGACTTGTCACTGCGTGCCACAGCACTCGTATTGTAGTGACTTGTCACTGCGTGCCACAGCAGTCATATTGTAGTGACTTGTCACTGCGTGCCACAGCAGTCATATTGTAGTGACTTGTCACTGCGTGCCACAGCAGTCGTATTGTAGTGATTTGTGACTTAATGGCAGTTTTACTGGCCTGTGTTAGGGTTGTGTTGCTCTTCAAGATTAAAGTATTCTCTGATTCCTTCATGGTCAGGGTAGCCCAAAGGTGACCATCCTACTCGGAATCATACCGCAGAAGCCTCGAATCTTCATATTTTGCTCAATATGTGGCCCTTATGTTTTGAAATGTAAATTTTTCTCCTTATGTGTTGTTAAAAATTGTCGATTATTGTCGATAAATAGAATATCGACAATTATCGCCCGTCTCCAATGTCGTCATGTAGATTGTTGGAAATCACTTGAAATACCACTTGACATATCACTTGAAATACCGCTTGACATATCACTTGAAATACCGCTTCCACAAATTGTTAATCAACAAAAATTTTATTCCCGCGTTCCTAATTTTTTTGTCACAACTGTACTGTGAAAGCGATTTTTCACTTTCATACCGCCAGCAGTGGCGGAGTTCGGCTGTGTTTAGCGAACTGCAGAAACAACTGACGATGCAGCCTGTTGGCTTCGTCAGCCTTTGTGAATGTGGAACCGCGTGATGAAAGGCGGGAAAGCTTGGTGTGTGATTGTCACGTGTGATAGCCGTGTCACGTGATAGCGCAGCGTCTAGTGTGAAGCTAATGGTGTTCCTCTCTCATTTCTAGGTACGTACTGCTGCCTGTCAGTGTATCCTGACTGCTTACTGTCGCTGTAACGTAAGTAGACCCACTGACACGTAAGGATGACACATTATGTTGGTTACCTTCTGACATCTTGGAATTCAATTGACAGATTAAGTCGGTATAAAGTGCTTTGTTGTTGTGTGTTGAACAGTACAGGGCACAGGTTGTCGGCAGATTTGTATCATGCAAGAGGTTAAGTTAAAGTTGTTGTAGGGGGGAGCCGAGGATTAGCTCCACTCATTCTTAGCCTGGGTAATAGATTGAGGTGAGTTGTAAGCTTCACTCACCTAGGAGGATGTAGTCAGCGGTACCCCTAAGGTAGGTGACTTGATGGGTCCTAGCAGCTAGTCTTAACGTTTGGAGAAACATTTCTTGCAATGCCAGTAATCTAACCACGACTCCCCGTTTAGCCTATCCGTCGCGTTGGCTAGTCACGATACCTGATGAGCTATCTCGGCACGAGTTCAATTTATAAAGTACTTTTTTAGGGACGGCAGATTATTGTCGTGTTGGTGTCGTCTATGTCAATGGTTGGAACCAAACAGCACTGTGGATTGTATTTAAATATTGAGTCGTACCGCACAGTAAACACGGTCTCGCTTATAGCAACATCGCAGATGGTACAGTCCGTGACGTAGAACACAGGTGTTAGGAAAGCAGTTACACAATCCGCACGTAAATGTAATGTCTTCGCACTTCGCACACCGCCCCTTACAAGACGTTCCTGGATTCAGCACTGAAGGTGACAGTGTCTGTTTCGAAAGCTTCTCAGCCACTTCCGGTGTTCTAAATAGAAGTTTCAAGTCTGGCTTGCTTTGTCAGAACGATAAGGACTGTGAAGCGTGTCGGCACGGCTTCTTGCCTCCGCGACACACAGACAGAGCTGTTGATTTTACGTGTGACGAGACTCGACGGGGTTTGGAGTACAGTCGGGGTGTGAAGTTGGAACAGGACGTGCGGAGTGGAGGAGGGCACTGCACATTACAAAGCTGTTCTGTCGATAGAGTTCTGCTCAAGCACTGTCCTTCCTTAACCCAGTAAATACTAAGTTAATCCAGTCCGTACCGCGCAGTAAACACGCTCCGTCTCAGCTATTAAAACCAGTCAGTTAATGTTGTATAGGGAAATAATGGCTGTTTGTTCTGAGATCCACACAAAACACAAAGACCACATGCATTCTTTCAAGTGGTATCTTTCCGCAAGCTTTTCCCACCGAGACCTGCATGCATTGGTCTACTCCCCCATACATGCTGCTTGCCCCGCCCATCTCATCCTCTTTGAATTGATCACTGGGATATTTGGTTAGGAGTTAAATCATGAATCTCTCATTATGTGACTTGCTCCCGTCTCCTGTTCTTCCTCTTTCTTTATGTCCCAGGTATTCCTCAGTACCCTGCTCCATCACTCAATACTGTGCCGTTCAGTGTACCGCCCAGTTTATTTTGCAACAACTGGCTGTCCGTAAGCTGTTCAGCCAACTCAGCTTCTTTATGTTTCAGGTTTTTAAATCAAAAGAGACAATTCGAAAGTAGCAACTCACTTCCTGCCCTGCCCGACGTATTGCACTAGTTTGGCCTGCAGTTTAGAACAAAACAAAACGCACGTAAATCTGCAGCATTCACATTACCTTCGCAATTTTGTTACAACTAATTCAACATTCATCATCGGCTTTTTAATTTTAGGTATTTCGTTTATGATTGATGACGTTCGCTGCTGTCCGTATGCAAGAGACGCACTAATCTTCCCCTCTCTTGCATGACATGAAGAATTAGGTACATAGTTGTAAACTTTGAAAGAAGAGGGGCTTAATGAACATTTGGAGTCAAATTGCAAGTGATGCGGTCTGAACACCGACCGTCTGTGCTAGCGGAAGGAACTCCAAGAGAGCTCAACCAAACATTCGTAAAACTGAGTTTAACGAAATTTGCTTAGCAGTATTATCGGCATCAAAGGGAATGCAACGTGGTTTGGTGAAATTCTGAGACCTTCAGGTGGCCAGTAGACTTCCAACTTAGTGTAGAGCCTGGGACACACTTGCCTTCTCCACCGACGCCCACAAGGGACCCTGTCCTGGGCCAGATATGAGATATTAGCTTGGCACTTAACTTGGCGGGGGGTGGGGGGGTGGGGGTGAGGAAAGCCACCCGAAGGAGTCAAATTCCTTAACCTCATGTGCGGTGAAAATGCGATGTGTCCTTCTTGCACTGCACTCCGCTTCCTTACGCGGTGCAATAGGCAGGGTGCAGTACCAGTCGTAGTCTGCACCAATGTCACGTGACCCCACGGCCCCTCAGCACGCATTGCATGTGCACGGCACAGACCGGGTCTTACAGAGACATTTTTAAAAACTGCTTGCTCAGTTGTAATGTTGCTAGACGCGGGTGAGCGCCTTCTACCAGATGACGATTTTAACGATATCCGATGTGACCGTTATGCCTTTATGCCGTCAGAGACCACCTGAAGCTCAGCAGCGTGGCGAAAGCACGGACGTGTGACGTGGGATCGACACCAGCCACGCGTAACTGCAGGTGCCCAGATGTAGGTCTGAGAAATAAGCAACCTGTGTTGGTGCTGCGATTTTGTAGATTGGAGCAGCAGTGTCAAGGGCTGTCAGGTTGTGACGGTGTGGCTGGAACTGCGGAGTTTGTAGGCAGCAGACGTGCCTAACAAATTACGTAATTTGTTAGGCACGTCTGCAGTTACATTCGTGGCGACAGTGAAACTTTGAGACGGGTTGCGACACGGACAGGTTGACCACAGTAGTGATGATGACGGTCATACACAACTGATGTAGCATGACAAACGATAAAGCATTACAGCTGGCGTAGAGGGTAGCTGCGATATAGGGCTAGGAGACTTCTGTGTCCTCCGAAACGTCCAGACCGGTACTGGGGCCCACTGAGCCTCATTTCCAGGAGCTTAAAGCGGCCGGAGCGTGAGGTTTACCAGTCACTAACCTCTAGTGCCGAGATTAGCACCGAATGGAGATGCACCTCTACTCTCCCCCCACCCCCTCGTGCTTTAATGTTGTGGTTGGGGTAAAGCGGTAAAGCTACCGGACTGCTGCCAGATTACAATCTGAAAACGGTCGGTAGCAGCAGAGTTGCGTTTGATAGCTGACTTAAAATGCATCCCAGCAAACATAATAAAATGTATTTGGGACGAACAAATATAATCCACCCTTCTAACTGTTTCGACCTTCCAGGGACATCCTCAGGACTATAATTAACGTCCATGTATAGAGACCCTGTGGGAGCGATGCAGGAGTTGCGCAACTTTAGGTGTTGCAGATAATGTTTCTTAAGACAGACTGGGGGAGTCGAAACGTGTAGCCGAGAGGAGAGACGTGGTCGGTTGCAAGTGTTGTTCGTAATGTGTTTACTGCTGTCACATATTGCTGGCAGTAAGTACAATGTGACGATGCAGCAAAATTAGCTACTTTTATTGTTGCCTTCTAAACTCAGGTTACCTAAACGTGCGATCACTCAGACTGTCAGCTGCCACGTAGGTCAGTAGGCTGGTCGTTGTATGCAGCAACAAGCAGGGCGGGTTTGATTCCGTGTTGTACATTTTATTTTGTATGCTAGTAACTCCTCTACAGACACGTGTGTGTGTGTGTCAGAGAGTAGTGCACCAAGCAGTAATGACAAATCGTTATTTTCGTCTATAAGGGATAGTTATTGCCGGGAATGTAGTACGCACATTTTAAGTTAATATTGGCCTACTTCTTCCCTTTGTGCAAAGAAGTGTAAGTGGTATAAATAGTTGCCCTTTGTTGCTGGAAATGAAGGACATACAAAGGCTTGTAAATGCGAACTCTCAGTGGTGCTGACATGACGCCCCGTACACGCTCTGTCACGAGTCACGAGTCACGACAAGCTGCATGCAGAAGCGTTAACACCTCCACAGGGTGCTCCAAGCTTTCTGTTTTGTTGCTGCACGTAACCAGTGCTTCCTGAAGCACCTGTTCAGGATATCGTCTTGTGCCGTCTAGTGTACGGTTCAGTGACAGACGGTGTCTTTTTTATCGTGACCCCGTTCACTGCAACTTTGTCGTGTAGAAGCCTCGCATCCGCCGGGACAGAGCGGTTGGCGTGTTGAATCACGTAGTAAGGAGACAGTTCCTTAAGTGACGGGGACATTTATGTCAGCGGTATCGATTATTAATTTCCGAAGAATTCTGCTTAACACAGCGAGTTAGTGAAGACAAGAGCACTTAAAGTCTTGTCACAAATCAGCGATATCTGCTGTTGGCTGCTCCGTCACTGTGCCGGCATTCCGTCTGTTATTTCTGTCGCATTGACTGTCCCTCTACTCACATTTTTGTGCTGACCTGCAGGAGCGGACAGTTCTTGGTAATGTGGAGGAACACGGAGACGTCTTGACGATCTTTGGCTTGTATTTTACAGCACGAATGTATCCAGTAGTGAGACGGTTTTGTGAGATCGTAAAAATTAAATGACAGTTGTTAACAGCTCCGAATGTAGCCACTTATTGCACTCAGTTGTCGTTATTTTTCAAGCTAATTGCCATGCAGTGATGCATTTATTACATCTTTGTATCGGTTTTAAAACTTTAATGTAGCAGACATCCGGCTGTTACATTCACAGACACTTCCGATCGACTTCATTGCGTCGGACAAACTTTCGTTAACTGTTTTTCTGACCTTGCATCATGAATTGACTATACATTAATTACCAACTTGATGCACTGATTATTATTTATTCATAAAATACTATTCTCTACATGTTTCGAGCATCAAGTGCTCATCTTCAGGAGGACATAGTTGTATACATGCAGCATATG
>Ga0209629_10004462_pt1 | contig 10354 bp, 8 predicted proteins | sample TergutCu122P5_FD_187286 | JGI IMG/M metagenome (GOLD analysis project Ga0209629, IMG submission 187286) | Cubitermes ugandensis P5 segment gut microbial communities from Kakamega Forest, Kenya - Cu122 P5 (SPAdes) (version 2) | ecosystem: Host-associated > Arthropoda: Insects > Digestive system >... | reverse complement strand
AAATTATTCAGTGACTTTAACGAGGTACAGGACTACTCCCTGATGATGATCTGTTAAGATCGAAACATGTCGGAGTACCTTTAAATATTTTTATGTATTTTAACATTGAAATTAACATTTTAGACTGTGAAAAAGTGCATATGTTGGTGTTTATCAATTATTGAATTGAAAAATGCACAGTGAAACATTGAAAATAGTATTACAAAATTTAAATGTGGTATAATACTTTTGGGGGAAATCAGATGATCAGAAATTTTAATTTTTTGTTGTACATACTGTTATTTTATTGCACTACTTATCTATCAGGTCATTATTTTTGCATTTTTATCCTGTTATCCAGTAGCTCTGCTTTTGTTACATGTTTCATAATGGTTGAACATTCATGAGATGTGATTCTGCATTTCCTACATCCTAGCAGAATCTTGCTGGAAGTGGAAAGGTATTTTGTTGTTGATGTTTTGAGGTTAGGTGAATTTTGAGTTTGTCTGATAACAACACTTATTCCATTCTCAATATTATTTTTGTATTTTCCATACCAGTGCAACTCAGTTTTGTTTAAAAAAAAAAGGACTAGCTTATACGTGATTACCATGTTCCCCATATGTGCACTTACGCATGTGCGCATGTATGAGGATTTTTTTCCTATTATTAAGTATTTGCCATATGAAATTTTTGATGTAAAAGCTGTAGGTAGTGAGGTACTTTACATTTTATTTATGTGTCAATTTTTTGTGCAGTATGTGGTTTTTTTTTCATGAAATGTGTGATTTTTATATGAGATTAAAGTATGGGGTTATATTGGTTTGATAGGAACCAAAAGTAAATATGCCTTGCAGATTTTATTGACTGAATTACTTCAAAATCTTTTCAGTGGTTTTGGAGACTAAACATTCTAAGACACACATGAGCATGCTTGACTTCGTGTTCACTTTGTGTATAGTGCATTTGACCACGAGGAATGTCATGTGTGCATGACACGGTTAATGTTTGTCACACATTTTTTTTATCTTTGTGCTGTTTTTAGGTACAATCACTTTGTATCAAGCAGTGCTTTGGTGAGTTCTACAAATGGCAGATCAAATGTACATGATATTCTTGGTTTGCCAGTCACTCTTGGGCCTGAAGTGCCCACAACTTCTCCCACCAGTGGTCACCTCTCTATCATACTTCGTCTGCTGGCCGATATGCTTTCGCAGGTTTGTGCAATAAGCTGATTGCTTTCTTTATGCAGGTATAGTCTGTTTTGTGATGTGAGACATAGAGGGAGGACTGTATAATTGTGTGAACTGCTGAATGGTGCTGTATGTAGTCTCATTTTTTGTTATACTCATGCTGTATTCGTTAGAACCTCCAGTACCCTGGGTTGCACAATTGTTATTATCATGAAGCTTGTAGGTTACTTGAATTGCATATTCTAAGTCCAAAAGGTGTTACTCTGTTCATGTAATGACATTTTGTCTGCCAGTACCACGAATGGTGTATTGCCTTTCTGCTATACCTGCTTAGAAACGCAAGCTAAGAACTGTTGCAGTGTAGTGAGAAAAAAAATTGTGAAAATTAAAATTAAATTGAATTAAGTTTAACAAAGGCGCATTTTGTTGGTCTGCATTATACTATTATAGCTATCGTGTGTTGTCCTTTTAGGCGTATGCTGAGAAAATATCTTAAAGTAAGCCACAGGTGTTCCCTTCTTTGTCATTTCTAATTCATTATTCACGGTCATCCTTCTGTCTGTATGTCATTAAATAATCCAAGCATTTAGCACACTTGGTGGAAATGTATTGTCAAAATGGGTGACGTTTCTGAGTTGGTGGACGAGCAGTAGGGCATGGGTAGTTTAGTACCAGCCTCATTACACTGTACAAACTTTTAATTATTCACGTGCTGCCAGGCTCGGTGCATGGTACAGTCATGAATGCGTTTAAGGCGTGCTGTGTGTTTTGACCCCCTCACCGCAGATGGTGGTGGGAATTGAAACTCGAGTGCTATTGAACGAATAAAAGTGTTGCTATATTGAGACTAGTATACAATCCTGTAGGAAGTCGTGCTATGGAATATGGGATCTAGCTGCTCTGGAGGAAGTAAATTGTTCAGAAACTAAATGTGCGGCATGTAATGTATGTGTGTACACCACCATTACCATCCTTACTGTTGTAATATCTGGTAGACAAGGGCAAGCTTTTGTGTTATAGGAAGAAGAAGAGATGTTTGTGATAACGTTACATTACATAAATTAGACTTGTGGGCCAGGATAGTATAGTTGGTACAGTGACTTGCTGCAGGCTGTGTTGTCTGGGGGTTGAATTGTTGTGGGTGCAAAATTTTTGGTACCCCTCCAGACTGGCCCTGGGGCCTATCCAGCCCCCTGTAGAATGGGTACTTGGATCTGTCTCCTGGAGGGAGGAACGTGTTGTTGACCCCTGACCCCCATCTAGCACTGAGGTTAAAGGAAGAGTAAAACTATATCTCTGGGCCTTCATGGACTGTTCTAGGGTGAACGTTACTTCACCTTGATGAATTAGACTTACAGAATGTGCTGTACATGTGTTCATATTTATGACATAGAGGTAACATTAAAACATTGTTTACTTGTAATATCAGTATGTGCTGAATGAAGTTCTGTGTGTTTGCAGGAGACATCAGAGGAAACACGCCTGTTAGTTCTGTCATGGACACGTGAACTCCTTGTCCAGGCTCAACCATACTTGATGGTATTGCATCAGACAGCTGAGTTTGAGAAGGTCTTGTTTGCCATTGTTGGCTCAGGATTCCATCATAGTGCAGCCATTGTGTTGGGAGTTGCAGGAAACATAGAGCAGCTCTTGGCCAACAAGGAAGTGCCTTGGAAGGTAAGAACACTTTGTGTCTTCATTCCTGTTGGCTGAGATTTGCTTTTATTTACTAATCTGTGTGCTTTAATTTACTAGTTCTTGTAGATTAAAATTAATGGTCCACACAAATGGCTTGCTTCTTCATCATTAGTAAGTGAAGGAGAGACCAACTTGATGCCTGACAGGCAACATTCTCCACACAGTGCATACATATTGCCACCCAACTCTCCAGCATCACAACAGCAACAACAGGACAGACAACTATAGGCATTGGAACACAGTCGGATCTCCTGACGATGGGCATAAAGATGCCCGAAACATGTTGAGATACTACTGATTACCAATAAATCACTATTTGTTGCATCTAGTTGGTCTTTCCTTTACTTACTTATCAAAGATGCGTGGTCATTCGAACGTGAAGTTCTTCATCATTGTTTAGAGTTCTGATGCTTCTCATCTTCACCTTCTCACTGTTGTAGACCAGTCCTAAGTTAGTGGTCAGTTGTCCTCAACTTCTAGTTAACTTAATATGATCACAGAACTGCATTATGGTTTTATTGCATTTTACATTAAATTCCAGTGAACCTGGGTCATTAGTATGTGTAAATTGTCTTTGTAGAAGGTTTTCTCAGTTGAGTGTTCAAATTTGCTGCTCCCCATTCTTTACATGGGGGTTCCACTGTAGTGGTTATTTTAGTAGCCTAGAGAAGTTACTGCTTCATAATGCAGTTTGTGTACATTTTCTATTTGCGTTTGGTGACTGCATAGTTTGGGTTGAGCATTATCACTTACTGTGCAGAGATTTCATTCAGTAAGTCAGGTGCAACTAGTTTCTTTTGTGACAAATTATTTAACATACCCTTGTGCTTTTCTTTTAGTTCCACATGTTCCATGTGACTGATTGGGTCATCTCTTCAATTTTAATATTGCATGGAGGTATTCATTCTTATGTTGCCAACATTGTAAACAGTGTACCTGTCCTAGTTAGGTACCACTGCTGTTTTACTGGCCTGCAGATCAGGTGATGTTGGGAGTTATGTAACATTTTCAGAATTGTGTGATTCATTTTGCTGTTGCTCATAGTGTTTCGTTGTATTGTCTGCAGCACAAGCTTGTGTCTGAGGTACTCGAACTTTGTGTTCTGCATCTGAACTCAACAAACAGCACAGTTAGGAACAAGTTCAGCCACATTCTGTCTCTATTGCCCTGGTACTTCGTCGTCATGAGGCTTGGCGATGCAAGCCATGCTGTGGAAGTGAAGGTTTGTATGCATATGGCTTTGTACACACTATGAATTTTGGTCTTTAGGGCTTCACAGAAGTTTTTTAGCAGTTGATGTATAGCATTTGGTTCTTAATACAAATCTCTGTGCTTGCAGACCAAGCCACTGCAAGAGCTGTCAGATTTCACTCTTGAAACACTGCATGCTGCACGGAGGCATCACTTGTCAAGGGGTTGTTGTGGTGACATGCAGCCACAGCATTTTCGCAAGTTTATGGGTTATCTGCTACAGGGTGTGCAGTACAGGTGAGTGAACTTCACATGCTGGTGAATGCTATCTGTTTATCGAATGCAGCTCTTGCTGCTATCTGTCTGTCTATTCCTTGCCTGCAGGACTTTAGCTTTGTTCGAGAGACCCGAAGTCAGTGTAGTTTATTAAATTTCCTTCAGATAGGAATTTTGTCAATTGAGTGTTCAGATCCATTGTTTGCTAGAAGAATAGTAGACAGACTTCTCTCTTTTGGCTCTACTGGTCTGACTGTATTTGGGGTTTCACAAGATATGTCGCATAAAATCTTCGCATTTCAGCAGTTACATTTTCAAAAGTGGAATTTGTGCTTTTCTACATAAACATTCTGGTAACCCAGATGGTAAATGAAGTATTCTTTCATTAAGTCCTAATTTGTGAATCTTAATAGCCTGAAGCCAGGAGGGTTTGGGAATGTCCAGGAAATGTGGCACGCTTTTCACATCTATGCAGTTCAAACCAACTTTCTTGTGCCATCATTGGTACTGAAACAATTCTCTCGTCGACGCATCGTGTGGTGCTGAGGCACAGAAACAGCTTTGCATTCACACCAGTGGGGGGGGGGGGGGGGGGGGGGGCATTTTATGCACTGTCTCTTTTAGCTGTTTATGTACTGTACTGCCAGTGAATGAAAACACGGGCACTTTTGCTTGTTACAGTGATAACAATTGGCTGCAAGACATGTTTTGCAGCTGCTGGCCACTGCAGCCTTCACCTAGGACTGCAGATGATGACAAGGCAAGCTTTGTGTTTGGTAACTTGGCAGTGGCATCCAATTTAGTTATGCTGTTGTGGGCTGCGTGGGAAGCGGCTCAGTTCTGTGTCATGTGTAAGTTACGTACACCTCTTGGAAAGCCACAGGACACCTTCACTAATGTCGAAAGTGAGTACTTTTGTTAATTTCACAAGAAGTATTTTATTTCTGTCCATTCAGAGCCTGCCAGGCAATTAACATTTGTTTTGCAGCTTGTAGTTCCCACGCATCAGTTTATCCGTGTTGCATTGCTAGTTGAGGCGGAGGGGCTAAGGGTGCTGGGCTTCATTTTTGTAATCTTTTAAGGATGACAGTACTGATACCCTTTTTGAGATAACCCCTTGGGACAGAGGGTTCCATTACTTTCTATTAAAGTAGCATAGCCATATGGATAAATACAACTGGAAGTAATGCCAGTCTTTCAGCATGTCATTTTCAGTTTATTGTTAATGTCATGTAAGATCTTTTTTGTTTTCTTTTTCTTGTATATGGTCATGTAAGACCAGCTACTGAAGAAATGTGTAATTTTATTATTTCTATATTTCTTTTGGAATTATCATATATATTAACAAATTGTTTCTTCAAGGGGCCATAAAGAGTCTGGCACGTGATATCAACCAGCAGGAGGGAGGTTTAGAGGATTCATCCATTCTTCCCCGTTTCAAAGAGGCAGTGACACCCACTGATGGCAAGCATGCTGGCGCATCGTCTTGTGGTACTTGGGAACAACGGAGGGTCAGACTTTTGCTGGAGTTCCTTGAGGATTTGGAGAAAGCAATACACAATGCAGCAGAGGGATGTGCAACAGCTATGCTACCCCCTCCCAAGGTAAGCAGTTCAAGCCTTCCACTTTCTACTTTGTCAGCCCATATTTATTTCAGTATTTTGTGTGTACTGTCTCTGTACTGTATTTTTTTATATTTTCTCACTTGTCTGCCAGCTCCTGAGGTGGTAGCAATACTTGTGCACTGTCATGTAGGGTCATCAGTATGCACATTTTTGCTGTGCCAGACATAATTACCACACTGTAATCATTTTTTGCAAGTGATGTAGGATACTGAAAACACACAAAAACCTGGCTGCTTGTGGCATTACTTTTGCTTGGATTCATGGCTGAGGTTCTTTCAGTATTTATTTCACATCATTGATAATTTGGGGAATTAATTTGAAATTAATTATGTAGGTGTATTTGTGTAGAATTAGTTCCCTTAGCTGCTTTTGTAAGTAAATAATTGTATCATAATTAAATACAGTAAGCTTTCCAAGAAGGTGAGCATGCAAAATTATCCTTTAACCCTTTGATGCCGAATTAAATAACTTCGAGCAGCGCTGCCTGCCGGAATTTTGTACTGGGGCTTTTAAATTTCGATGCTTACTCTGAGGGAAAAAAGCATATTTCATAGACTTTTCCTTAAAATTTAATGAGATAAAATTTTGCACTGTGTGTATGAATTGATTAATCTAGAAAAAAAAATGTTTACCTATTTTTATATTAAATTTAGGACTGTGATTTGCATGTATTATATAAAATGTGGTGTAAATAGTTCATTGCTCACATAGTTCTGTCTGCTGCATGAGGTCTGTGGCACCTTGGATCACTGTTTTATCATGACACACAGTATTCACAAAGAGGGTGATACATTACAAATTTACTTTTGTGTGATATTCCGTGAAACAAGGCACCACGCACAGGCCCACTTCACATCTAGCACACTGTGCCCTTGCTTTGGCCGCGAGAAGAACACAGACGGCAGAGCAGTTGGGTTGATTTCGCTGGCCATTGTTTGTTACGGCTACTTCTGCTGAGGCTGGCTGCTGCTGTTGTTCCTCTTCTTTTTCTTCCTCAAAATAGTCTTCTAACATTGTTAGCTTTTGCACCTTATTCTGAGGCCGTGTCAGCAACCAGAATTTCACTGATGGTTTCCTCCTCAAGTTTTATTTATTTTTTTCTGGCCATTGCTCGAGACCCACAATCGTCTGCCTTGTTTAGACTACTATATATGACTCGGCACAGTTTCAGACATGTAATACCAGTGAGATACGAGTGTCTTTTGCAGTGACAGCAGAACAGATCTAAAGCTACAACGTGACTGCTGTATAAAAATTCCAGCTATTCGAGGGTGCCCAAGATGTTGTTACTACATTGACGGCCATATGTTGCATGTTACTACCCCACAACCCCTGCAGATTACCCCAGCACTACAAGAGGCATGTCTGTGGGCCCTTCTGTAGCTGTAAACATCGAGTTTTGTGGATATCTCCAATTTTTGAGCATTAGTTTTGTCTGAATTATATGGGTACAGTATGCCACTGACAACCTTTCTGGTCAACATCTAGAGTTCGCTTCATAGGCTAGTGTTGATATTTCAATCCACGGTGAACTTCAGAGCAAGCTATTGTCAAAGCAAGCTGTGTCAGAACCTTATTAGTCAGCTGGGAAAAATGCGCATTTACTAAGTGTCTGTTTATATATCTGTGTATGTGGAGGGGTTTAGGAGGTGGAGGGGGTACATTCTGGCTCCTGAATGAAAGCCTGACCTTCAGGAGTCCTGAAGCATAGCAAGCCACAGCAGTTAACCAAATAGGCGTGAACAAAATTCCTCCAAACTTTGACACACTGCGATGTCTTTATGAGTTGTTCGGCTATTTAAAGGGCTCACTGCGTGACGTATTTAGAAGTCGTTCGGCATTAAAGGGTTAAATAGGGATTTTAGTGTACTTGTGTTTGTGTGGTTTGTATATTGTGCTTCGTCTTTATTCTAACTGGAACATTTTATATATGTGTATTTGAAGGGAGATTTGCTGTGACTTTGGAACCCACATATGTACCATGTAATTCAGTACAATAATAAAGTGAACAAAAAATGTGTGCTGTATTATTTCTTTTATTACTTAGCAATCAGACATGTTTTGATCTCTTCACCCTTATCAGGGCAACAGTTCGTCATGAAGATTACAAAATCCAAATATAAATGATAATAGTGTATGATATATTGAAAACATATAGTCGCTTTATAATGTTAATCAGTTGATTAACTGACATGACTCAGTGTTGATTTAGCAGATTGTGTTTATTGCACGAAGACAGTCCAGATGCTGCAAAGAAACATTAGTGTCTGTTAGCGCTGCAACAGGCTGGAGTTTGAATTCCACTACCTTGTCAAGTAGAACCTGTCTTGTCACACATTTTCCGTGATGCTGTTAGAATGTACTCCTTTTTACATGTATACTTTACTTAGATGTAGACACGATCCATTAGATCATTACTGAGTTTTATCAGGTGGTTAATTGAATGTAACTGTATATTTTTAATATTTTATATTCTGTTATTTTATATTTGGTTTGGTGTTAGAATATTCATGAAGTGTTGAATTGATCCCTGATAATGGTTAAATAGACTGATCTTTGTAACACCCAAAGATAGGCTCGAGGATTAATTCCGGGACCCTGTTTGGGTGCCAAGGCTAAGTATCTGTCCTTTAACAGGACCCAATCCAGGGCTGTTATTGGCCTTCTCACTGGACATAATACATTGAGGAGAAATCTTCATCTAATAGGGGTCTCAGTCCACTGTGTAGGAGGTTTGAAGCAGTGGATGAAACCTTGGCCCACATTCTTTGTGAATGTGAAGCTCTGGCTTCGCTCAGACATGTGTATCTGGGCTCCTTCTTGTAGCCAGAGGACATCAAGAGTATAAGTCTGGGGGCCATCTGGAACTTTAGCAAAGCAACAGGGCTCCCATAAATTGATAGGGGGCACAAAGGGCACATTAATTAAGGCCTGGGTGCATCCGGACCGTAAGGTCTCGAAACCAATCGCTAATCAATCGATCAATCAGGTAGACTGAAACATGTCAGATTGTAAGCAGTAAGTGAAATAATACAGTGTATACGTGGAAAATAAAAGGCCAAATGGATGCAACAGAATGGTTTTTATTGCAAAACTTACTGTCCGCTCAACATGTTTCGGGCACCATTATGCCCATCATCAGGAGCTCAAGAGTTATACAAGTGGTTGCTGCCTGTGGTATGTGGCGCTTTGGTTTACAGGTCGTTGGTCGTTGGCAGCAACCATCTGTATAACTCTTGAGCTCCTGATGATGGGCATAATGGTGCCCAAACCATTCTGTTGCATCCAGTTGGCCTGTTATTTTCCACATATTAGCGACGCTGCACGGTCAAACTCACATCAAATAAAGTGTATGTTGTTGGTTTATAAACATGTTGGTTATATGATGTTAAATCCTTATCTGGAAATTGCAGAAATGGTAGTGCATCTTTAGAATGAAACTTATAAATTAAACTTTGTGATGGTTATTCAGCCCGTGCGGACGTTCTTCCATACGAACAAGAGCACTTGTGGTGAGTGGCTTACAAGAATCCGTACAGCTGTGGTGGTAGTGGCAATCCACGCTGGACAGGCAACTACTGCAGTTCGTCATGGGCATTGTGTGTTACAGGATATGGTAGATGCTAACAACACTCAGGTATGGAAGTCTGGTCCTTAATTATCATTCTGGTTAGATCATATCATATCTCTTTCGCTGCCTCAGTATAAAAACGGTGTGTCACAGAAGGTGTATGAACAGTTTCACTAGTTGCATATGCAGGGTGATTCTTATTGTATACAGTAAATGCAAGGATAAATGTTCTACTAAAGTCAAGCCATAATTTTCTGTTGATGTAACTTGACACTTACTTTGTTACCTAGATATGGAAACAGAAAAAATTACCTCACCTTGTAGAGGGTGTACCATTGGCATTATGAAAAGTTGTGGCCTGTGCATAACAGCACATCTAGTCATTTTGCTTGTGACATGAAGCATTTCCTGCACTGCAAGTAGTTGAATGATGAGGGAGAAACAGGCTTGTTTTGTGGCCTCAGTATCACCCAGTGTCACTCCTGTTGACTTCCACATGTTTTTTTAATGTTTATTTGGTTGTGTATTGAAATGTGATAAAAAAAGTTGGTGGGTGAATTGTATCTTTTGTCATGTGATTTCCTAATTCTTCCCATTCTTGCCAACACAGTAGTTGTTACCATGCACCCAAATGTGTACAGGGACTTTTTGGTTTTATTTTAGTAGTGGAACATGATCCATATGTTTATTACACATGCTAAGCTAAATACAAAATATACAGGGTGTCCCAGGAGGAATGTGAAATACTTCGGGAGAGTGTTCCTTATGTTAAACTATACCGATATAACCCAAAACACCTATATCCAAAGTTGAACGGTTAC
>Ga0209629_10004461_pt1 | contig 10356 bp, 10 predicted proteins | sample TergutCu122P5_FD_187286 | JGI IMG/M metagenome (GOLD analysis project Ga0209629, IMG submission 187286) | Cubitermes ugandensis P5 segment gut microbial communities from Kakamega Forest, Kenya - Cu122 P5 (SPAdes) (version 2) | ecosystem: Host-associated > Arthropoda: Insects > Digestive system... | reverse complement strand
TGTAAGACTTTCAGCGCATTATTCGTATTGTCGGTTCTTGCATACAAGCCGTTTCCGGCAACTGCAATATCTTGACACATCTTTTCATCCAACTTCGTAATGACCATATTTCCGTCTTGAGCACGTTGATAACCGTTTGATTCCGGAACGGGAATCGGTCCGCCCTCCACTGAACCTACGCCTAAAACATTCACGCGGATTTTCTTTTCAGCGGCGGCTTTTGCTGCGCCGACGGCATCGTCTTCGTGATTCTCGCCATCGGTAATCAGAATAATTGTTTTCTGAGATTTCTCATCGGGCGTAAACGAGCGGGTCGCTAAATTGATTGCAGCGCCGATTGCCGTTCCTTGAACAGGCACCATTGCCGGATTGATGGACGATAAAAACATTTTTGCCGATACATAATCCGATGTAATGGGTAATTGTATAAAAGCGTCTCCGGCAAATACAATCAACCCGATTTTATCATTTTTCAGATTATCAATTAAATTTGACAATATCATCTTGGCTTTATCCAAACGCGTGGGAGAAACATCCGTCGAAAGCATCGAATTGGAAACATCCAGACAAACCATCACTTCGATTCCCTGCTTTTTGGAAGTCTCTAATTTAGAGCCGAATTGAGGTCCTGCAACCACGAATATAAATAATGTAAGTGCGGTAAACAATAATCCGAATTTTAAGTATTGCTTTCTGAGAGAAGCATCGGGCATTAATGCGCGAATGATATTCATCTCGCCAAACCGTTTCAGATTCCGTTTCTTTATATACAAAGCGTACATAAAGAGAGCGAAAAATGCCGGCAGCAAAAGGAGCAAATATAAATAACCCGGATGTTCGAATCTAAACATAAACAAATAATTTTACGGTATATTTTTTAATAATGTATAACGCAATAACAGTTCCAACAGGAAGAGCGACAAACCGATCATTGCAAAGAAAGCATATTCTTCGTATTTTTTACTGTATTCTTGAACGCTCATTTTTGTCTTCTCCATTTGATCGATTTCCTGATAAATTTCTTTCAAGGCTTTATTGTTGGTTGCCCTGAAATACAATCCGCCGGTGAGTTGAGCAATTTGAGTCAATATCTTTTCATCGATTTCAACTTTCATCGGAACGATTTTAATACCAAAAGCGGTCTGAAGCGGATAAGGCGCTTCTCCAATTGTCCCTACGGCAATGGTATATACCCTGATTCCAAACGTTTTGGCAATTTCGGCTGCAGTCAACGGAGCAATTTCTCCCGCGTTATTTGAACCATCTGTCAAGAGGATAATCACTTTGGACTTGGCTTTACTGTCTTTCAACCGGCTGACGGCAGTCGCCAATCCGTGACCGATAGCCGTTCCGTCTTCAATCATACCGCATTTGACATCTTTCAAAAGATTCAGAAGAACGGCATGGTCGGTAGTCAGCGGACACTGCGTAAAACTTTCCCGCGAAAAAACGACTAATCCGATATTATCCGTCGGACGTCCGTTAATGAACGAAGCGGCAACATCTTTGGCAGCTTCCAGCCGATCGGGTTTCAAGTCTTGAGCCAACATTGAAGAAGAAATATCCAAACTCATCATGATGTCGATTCCTTCTGTTGTAGCCGTATTCCACCGGTTGGTCGTCTGCGGACGAGCCAAAGCAATGATTAAGAAAGTAAGCGCCAACATTCGCAATATAAAAGGAATATGACGCAAATAAGTCCGAAAGGTATTCGGCGCTTTACTGAATCCTTCACCGGATGATATTTGTATGGAAGCCTGCGACTTCCGCAGTTTCAGTATATACCATACTATCATCGGGATAAGTAAGAGTAATAATAAGAAATATATCGGATTTGCAAAAATCATACTTTATATTGTTAATTATTTAACCCTTTTCAACCCTAACAGGGTTTAAAACCCTGTTAGGGTTAGGGTTTTCATCTTTTTCTTTTTTTTCTTCCACAACCTCCACCGGTTTTGTACCATCGACAAACAAATAAGCATTTTTCATACTTAATTCGTTTTCGTCGGGAAGCGGTTTGTATTTGGCAAACTTTACAAAGTCAGCCAAAATAAGTATTTGCTTCAGGTTATCATAGCTTGAATCAACATCGTGAATATTCTTTACATCGTCCAATATTTCTCCAGAAGTTTTCTCCATCGCTCCGACTCCAAAACGTTCTTCGATATATTTCCGCAAAGTATCCGTTATTTCGGAATGATATTCCTTATCTTTTCCCGCCTGCCACAGCTTTTCCGCTTTTATGGCGTCCAATCTGCGGATGGCTCGAATATGCGGAGGCACGTAAGGTTCTTCCTTTTTGATGAACGGTACCAGCGGTTTCTTTTTGATAATGCGGTAAATAATAAGCGCGATGAGCGCTAATACCGCAATAACTGCCAAGTATATCAGAATGATGAAAATATAATCTTTCCAAACAAACTGCGGAGATCGAACGCCTTTGATGTCGTAAAACTGTTTCGATACCGTGTCGACGGGAAGCGTAGAAACTTTCAGCGCCAATTGAAGCGAGTAAGCGGTATCAGAGCCGGAGATGACTTGAAAAGGCGGCAACAGATACACGGCTGAATCGAATGCGGTTATCAAATAATCGTATTTCAACTGCACCCGGCTGTTTCCGATATCGGTAGTATCAATCTTGGAAATGTTCAGAACTTCTACGCCTGTCGTCAGTGTATCGGAAATCATCGGAAGTTGAAGGGATTGATTTTTATCCGCAGCGATTTCCAGATGAATTTTTGTCTGCTCTCCGATCAAGATATTCGTCGAATCGATGGTCGCTTTCACAACCGTTTGTGCAGAAAGCGGTAAAATACTCATCCAAAAAAAGACAAATATACCGACAATAATCTTTTTATATTTTTTATTGTTTATTTTTTTCATCAACTGCGTTTATTAAATAATCCGATCAAAGCTTTTACGTAATCTTCATCCGTCCGGATTGAAACGGAATCTACGCGGCTTCGATTGAAAGCGTCGTTCATTTCCGTTTGGCGTTTTTTCCACCAGCGCAAATAAGCTTCCCGCACTCTCAATGAATCGGTGTCCGCATATTTTTCTTTACCGCTTTCGGCGTCTTTAATCTTAATCAAACCAACTTTCGGCATCTCCGTTTCCCGTTCGTCATATACTTGAATCGCAACCATATCGTGCTTCTTATTTGCAATAGTCAAAGCGTGCTGATAATCGCCCGTATCGATATAATCGGAAAAAACAAATGCTGTGCATCTTTTCTTGATAGCGCTCGTCAGATATTTCAAAACCCGGGCAATATCGGTCTGTGATTGTTGCGGCTCGAAATCAATCAATTCACGGATAACATACAGAATGTGCTTTCTTCCTTTTTTCGGCGGAATAAATTTCTCGATTTGGTTGGAAAAGAATACTACTCCGATTTTATCGTTATTCTGAATAGCCGAAAAAGCAAGCGTAGCGGCAATTTCGGTAATCATATCTTTCTTCAGATTTGCATGTGTACCGAAAAAGCGGCTTCCCGAAACATCTACCAAAAGCATTACCGTCAGTTCGCGTTCTTCTTCATATACTTTTACGAAAGGCTTTGAATAGCGGGCGGTAACGTTCCAGTCAATATCCCGGATATCGTCGCCGAATTCGTATTCCCTGACTTCCGAAAAAGCCATCCCCCGACCTTTAAACGCCGAATGATATTGACCGGCGAAAATATTGCTTGATAATCCGCGAGTCTTAATTTCTATCTGTCGTACTTTTTTTAAAAGTTCGCTTGTTTCCACTTTATAACAATTATGAATTATGAGTTATGAATTATGAATTAAAAAAAGCCGGTGCGCTAATAATAATTCATAATTTATAATTCATAATTATTTATGGTACTTCAACTTTGTTTAATATTTCACTGATTATTTCTTCCGAAGTCAAATTACGGGCTTCCGCTTCGTAAGTCAGTCCGATACGGTGACGAAGCACGTCGAAGCAGACGGCGCGAATATCTTCCGGAATCACATAGCCTCTGCGCTTGATGAAAGCATACGAACGAGCAGCTAATGCCAGATTGATTGAAGCGCGGGGAGAAGCTCCGAAAGTAATCATATCTTTCAAATCGGGAAGTCCGTGTTCATGCGGGAAGCGAGTAGCAAAAACAATATCGACGATATATTTTTCGATTTTTTCGTCGATATAGACTTCATTGACAATTTTACGGGCTTCCAATATTTCCTGCTTTTTCAATACAGGTTTAATGTCGGGCTTTATTCCGCCGATATTTTGCCGGATAATCAATTTTTCTTCGTCTTTCTTGGGATAGCTGATAACTACTTTCAGCATGAAACGATCCACTTGAGCTTCGGGCAACGGATAGGTGCCTTCCTGTTCGATAGGATTTTGCGTAGCCATAACTAAGAAAGGTTCGGGAAGTTTATACGTTTTTTCGCCGATAGTTACCTGGCGTTCCTGCATGGCTTCGAGCAAAGCGCTTTGAACTTTCGCCGGAGCACGGTTGATTTCATCAGCCAAAATAAAGTTGGCAAATACGGGACCATGCTTGACTAAGAATTCTTCTTTCTTCTGACTGTAAATCATTGTTCCGACCAAGTCGGCGGGAAGCAGGTCGGGAGTGAACTGAATGCGGCTGTATTGAGCGTCTATCAACGATGCCAATGTTTTAATCGCCAGGGTTTTTGCCAAACCGGGTACTCCTTCCAACAGAATATGTCCGTCAGACAACAAACCTATCAACAGGGATTCCACCAGATGCTTTTGTCCGACTATGGTTTGATCCATGCCCATGAAAATCATGTTGACAAAGCCGCTCTTGCTCTCAATTCTCTCATTAAGTTCTCTAATATCAACTGTTTGACTCATATAAATAGTTTTTTTGTAATTTCTGAATACCTATACTTCATTTTAACGATGCAAAAGTATAAATGTTAAATTATTTTTCAAGTTAAAAATGATTAATTATACGTTTCGCTCTAATTAAAAAAACTTAAGGATATTTCATTGCCTCATCCTTTGCTCGCTGAACGGATGCCGAATCGTTGTTGTCGATTCCGTATTTGTCGGCAGGAGGAATGGTGATTTTCGCTCCGACGGGCAAAACGTCGGGATTTCGTATGACCTCTTTATTTTCTAACCAGATATATATCCAAAACAGTTTATTTCCGTATTCGTTTTGCGCAATCGTCGCTAACCGCTGACCGGGAGCGATAATCATTTGTTTTGTGTCGTCCGATATTCGCGTTTCGGAAACATCTCTTTTTACCGGTTGTTGTTTCACGGGAATTATGCTGTCGGCTGATTCTTCAGTAACGTTAAGTACGGTATCCCGAGAAGGCGCGGATTTGACGGGAACTATCACCATAGCCGTATTTCCAAGCGAACTGAAACCTCCGATATAAAGTTGGTAGGCAATATAGCCTGAAGCAATTGCCAACAGCCCCGACAAAATACCGATGATGATTCTCGATCGCTTCAGTTTTCTTCGGGTTTTATAATACTCCCCGCGATAGGTATGATACCTTTTTACATAATGACAATGGCGACAATCGTCCGATTTAGCGGAAGAGGTTTCCGGCTCTTCGGCTACTGAGGGTTCTTTCTCCAATAAGGGTTTTGGTAATGATTCTTTTTCTACTGAGGGTTCTATCGGAATAACGGGTTCTTCTTCATCGAGGGTTGGCTCAAATTCATCTATCGCATTTTCTTCGGAAAGCAATTTCAAATCGTCCAAACCGGATTCTTCGTTTATTTCGGTAGTTTCAAAATAAGCAAAAGGTTCGTTTACGGTTTCCGCAAGCCTTTTGTCAGGTGTAAAAGCGACTTTGTAATGCGCAGGAATCAAAACTCTTTCTCCGGTCGTCACGTCTATACTTTCCCTGTCTTCTACCTGCAAGATTTTAAAAGCGCCTAAATCTTTTATTTTCAACGATCCGTCTTTAATAAGTTCTTCGTTCATTACCTCAAAATATTCCCGAAGAAACGTTTCCGCATCCTTTTTGGTAATGCCGGCTTTTTCGGCTAAAAACGCAGTCAAATCCTGTAAGTTGATTCTTTCGTTCATGGCTTCAATTCTTTAAGTTTTTTACTGAAAGATGCGGATGGTCTGTATTTTACAATCAATTTAGGAGGGACAAGCAGTTTTTTCCCCGTATTCGGTTGAATACTGAAACGTTCCTGCCTTTTCTTTACTTCCAGAGTTCCGAAATTCATAATGGAAACGACATTGTCCTTAACAAGTTCCGCCGTAATTACGGCAGTCGTTTCCTCCAATCTTTTTCCGACTTCTGTTTTAGATAACTGAAGTCGCTGAGCCAATTCAGTAAGTAGTTCATCGTAGTTCATGATTTCAGCCTTTATTAATTATAATTTATACTTCCAAATAAATCAAACGATTGCGTACAGGTGATTTTCACCGGATAAATATTTCCCGTAATTAATACTTGATTTTTCTCAATCAACACTTCCGGATCGACTTCGGGCGAATCGTATTCGGTTCTTCCGATATAAAAATTCGGTTCTTCGCGGTCGATAATTACTTTCAAGGTTTGTCCGATTTTACTTTCTCCGATTTCCCGTGCAATCTGCTCTTGCACAGCCATGAGTTCATCCATGCGCCGGTTTTTTATTTTCGGATCGATATCGTCTTTGTAATGTTGATAAGAATAAGTTCCTTCCTCGTCTGAATAAATAAATGCTCCCAAACGTTCGAACCTCATTTCTTTTACGAAATTCAGCAAGTCGGCGAAATCCGCTTCCGTCTCGCCGGGGTGTCCCACCATCATTGTTGTCCGCAGATGAATGCCCGGAACTTCTCGCCTAATCGTATGTATCAATTCGCGGGTTTCCTTTTGCGAAATATTTCGCCGCATCCGTTCCAACATTGCATCGCTGCTGTGTTGCAAAGCAATATCCAAATATTTACAGACATTTTCCCTCTCCCTCATGACGGGAAGAATATCTGCCGGAAACATAGCCGGATAAGCATAATGCAAACGAATACGTTCTACGCCTTGAATATCCGAAATCCGCCGGAGTAATTCCGCCAAATTATATTTCTTATAAATATCTTTTCCGTAATAAGTTAAATCCTGTGCAATCAATTGAAATTCCTTGACGCCCTGCTTCACCAATGTTCGTACTTCCGCTTCAATCGCTTCTATCGGTTTCGATTGGTATTTCCCCGTAATCAGCGGAATGGAACAAAACGAGCAGGTGCGGTTGCATCCTTCGGCGATTTTCAGCCAGGCGTAATGAGCCGGTGTAGTCAGCACGCGCTCAGTCGCTAATTCTTGATGATAGCTTTTTCCCAGATCGGACAGAAGTTCTTTCCAATTAAATTTCCCGTAAAATTTATCGACTTCAAGTATGGATTCCTGAAGTTCTTTTTGATATCTTTCCGATAAACAACCCATAACAAAGAGCTTTCGGATTTGCTTGTTTTTCTTCGCTTCGCCGAATTGCAGAATCATTTGAATTGATTCTTCTTTAGCGCTTTCGATAAATCCGCAGGTATTAATAACGACAATATCACCTTGGGGAGTTTCCGTATCGTGAGCGACAGAATAACCGTTCGCGGTAAATTGACGCATCAACAATTCGGAATCAACCAAATTCTTGGAACATCCCATAGTAACGATATCGACTTTATTTTTTATCATCCTCCTCGAATAAGGAATTGACAAATTCCCTTTTCCTGAACACCTGCAAATCTTCCAATCCTTCGCCCAATCCGATGTATTTTACCGGCACATGCAGTTGGTCGGAAATACCAATCACTACGCCTCCCTTGGCGGTTCCGTCTAATTTTGTGATTGCCAATGCGGATACCTCGGTAGCAGCCGTAAATTGTTTTGCCTGTTCAAATGCGTTTTGTCCGGTTGAACCGTCCAAAATCAACAGGACTTCATGCGGAGCATCGGGGACAACCTTTTTCATGACGTTCTTTATTTTGGTCAATTCGTTCATCAAGTTGATTTTATTGTGAAGCCGCCCTGCCGTATCAATAATTACTACGTCGGCATGATTGGCAACTGCCGAACTCAATGTGTCGTAGGCTACCGAAGCCGGATCGGCGCCCATTTTCTGCTTCACGACAGGCACTCCGACCCGTTCGCTCCAAATCGTCAGTTGCTCCACAGCGGCAGCCCTAAAAGTATCGGCAGCGCCCAAATACACTTTCTTACCTGTCTTTTTAAAATGATAAGCTAATTTACCGATTGTCGTAGTTTTACCAACACCGTTAACGCCAACCACCATAATAACATAAGGTCTATTTCCTTCCGGCAATTCAAAATCAGCCAATTCTTCCGTATCATTATCGGTTAGAAGCGAGGAAATTTCATCGCGAAGAATAGCCGAAAGTTCTTTGCTATCAAGATATTTATCGCGGGCAATCCGCTTCTCGATTCGTGAAATTATTTTCAAAGTAGTTTCAACGCCAACGTCTGAAGTAATCAAAACTTCTTCCAAATCATCGAGAATAGCCTCATCTACTTTCGATTTGCCGGCGACTACCCGCGTCAGTTTTGAAAAAACATTTTCTTTTGTCTTGGATAAGCCTTTATCCAGATTTTCTTTTTTATCTTTTGAAAAAAAATCTAAAAATCCCATGTAATCAATTAAGAATTAAAAATTAAAATTATGCAAAGGTAAGCAAAATTGTTAAAAATAAAAAACCGCGTTATACCGGACAAAGAAACTTCATAAATCGTCCAACAGGCTTTTGATATTTCCTATTTGGCGATTACTGTCTTTCCCTAAAAAAAATACAGTTTTCAAGAAAACTTTTATATTATTTTTTGCATACATATAAAAATTATCACTTAATTTTGCTACAAATTATTTTCGTATTCCAACCATGACAGTAGTAAGCAGAAATGAATAAAATTATCGAATGTGTCCCCAATTTCAGCGAAGGACGCGATTCAGTAAAAATAGAACAAATTGTAAATGTTTTCCGAGCTAAGGAAAACATCAAACTACTGGATTATAGTAACGATAAAGACCATAATCGGATGGTTGTTACCGTAATCGGCGAACCGGAAACAATAAAAACTTGCATCGTTGAAGCCGTAGGAGTTGCCATCAAACTGATTGATATGACTAAACACAAAGGGCAACATCCGTGCTTGGGAGCGGCAGATGTGATTCCGTTCATTCCGATAAAAAACATGACAATCGAAGAAGCAGATGCTTTGGCAAAAGAAGTCGGTAGAACGCTCGCGGAAAAATACGACCTACCGATTTACTTCTATGAAAAATCCGCATTTGCGGCGCATCGACAAAGTTTAGCAGCTATTCGCAAAGGCGAATTTGAAGGCTTAGCTGAAAAAATGAAATTTCTTGATTGGAAACCGGATTTAGGACCCGAAAAGCCTCATCCTACTGCCGGCGCTTCCGTTGTCGGCGCACGTATGTCATTGATTGCTTTTAATGTAAATCTGAATACTACACGTTTTGACATTGCCGACAAAATCGCTAAAAAGGTACGCTTCATAGGAGGAGGTTTACGTTATTGCAAAGCGATGGGCGTAGATTTGAAAGAAAAAGGTCTGATGCAAGTATCCATGAATTTGACGGATTATACTCAAACATCTATATATCAAGCGGTCGAAATGATTCGTTTCGAGGCGCAACACTACGGAGTTTCTATTGCCGGGTGCGAATTGATCGGCTTGGTTCCTTTGCAGGCAATGGTTGATACGGCTGCATATTACTTGGGATTGGAAGGTTTTTCCGTAAACAGGATTCTGGAAACACATTTGGAATGAATAGCGGTAAATAAGCAGGAAAAATATATCCAAGACGTATTTTATTAAGTATGAAAAATAACTGTTAAATTTTGCAATTATAATAATAGTAATTATTTTTGTGATAGAAATACGATTACTTACATAACTATTAACAGTTCTGTGACGGATACACAATGGAATAGTCTTATTGCAGTAACTGACGGCAAGCTGCAATCCCAAATACCCGTAGGCTTTATTATAGACAGTCCGTGGTTGCCCGGATGGTTCGGAATTTCCATATTGGATTATTTTTCAAGCGATGAATTGTGGCTCAAAGCCAATCTTGCAGCAATCGAAGCTTTTCCGGAAGTTATGTTCCTTCCCGGTTTCTGGAGCGAATACGGAATGTGCACCGAACCTTCGGCTTTCGGAGCAAAGTGTATTTTTTGGAAAAACGAATTTCCTTTTGCCGAGAAGGTTATCAAACAGCCCGAAGATATTGACAGCTTGACTGTTCCCAATCCGGAGACCGACGGTTTATTACCGTTTATGCTCAATCGTTTGGTAAAATCGCAACCGGCAATTGAATCGGCAGGACACCGCATCCGGTTTTCCGTATCGCGTGGTCCGATGAATATCGCATCTT
>Ga0209629_10004459_pt1 | contig 10360 bp, 7 predicted proteins | sample TergutCu122P5_FD_187286 | JGI IMG/M metagenome (GOLD analysis project Ga0209629, IMG submission 187286) | Cubitermes ugandensis P5 segment gut microbial communities from Kakamega Forest, Kenya - Cu122 P5 (SPAdes) (version 2) | ecosystem: Host-associated > Arthropoda: Insects > Digestive system >... | reverse complement strand
CGAGGCAATCATATATATCTTTTCAGCCTGAAGGCTTAATTTGTCGAGTTCTTCGTTTGACACGTCAAGCAAAAGCGACATCTGGTCTATAAACGCGCCTGTGCCGCCCGCGCACGAGCCGTTCATTCGCTCTTCTTCAACAAGTCCGCCCTTGAAAAATATAATCTTCGCGTCCTCGCCGCCGAGTTCAATTACGCAGTCAGTTTCGGAGTAATATTTCTTGACCATTTCACCTGTTACAAACACTTCCTGAACAAACTCGAAGCCGCAGGTCTGCGCAACTCCCTGACCCGCCGAACCGGTGACGGTTATTTTTATTTTATTGTCGCCGATAAGAGCTTTTGCGGCTTCTATAAGTTCCGCGGTTTTCGCCCTGACTTTTGACAAATGTCGGCTGTAGCATTTATAGATGATTTCGTCTTTTTCGTTTAATATGACAATCTTAACAGTGGTTGAACCTATATCAATCCCCATTTTATAAATCATTCTTATTATATGTATCCTCCTGAAAGCGCAGGCTCATTTTACATATCATTATAATATTTATATATTTATTTAATTATAACAATTTGTGTGTATTATGTAAATGATAACCTGTTCATTTTAATTCAATTTAAACTTTTTTATTTTCTATGTATAATTATCTATCGTATTAATTTATAATTATTTTATATGGAAAATATTACTTAAAAATAAAAAATACAGGACGGAATTTTTTATTTTTCCGCCCCAATATATTTAATAATCGCAAATTTTTATTTTCTTTTTTTTCTCCGTCCGGTCATTAACGTTTTAAGCTCGCTCATAAAAGTATTTATATCTTTAAATTCCCTGTAAACCGAAGCAAATCTTACATATGCCACTTCGTCTATTTCCTTGAGACCTTCCATTACAAGCTCGCCTATCCTGATTGACGTAACTTCCGGCTGAAGCTGATTTTGGAGATGAGTTTCTATATCCCTTGCCAATTTTTTCATCTGTTCTTCGGTTACGGCGCGTTTTTCACAAGCCTTTATTATGCCGCGCAAGATTTTATTCCTGTCGAAACTCTCGCGGCTTCTGTCTTTTTTTATTACGACTAACGGGATTGTCTCCACGACTTCGTAAGTTGTAAATCTCTTCTGACACTCCAGACATTCCCGCCTGCGCCTTATACTTGCGTTTTCCTCAGCCGGTCTGGAATCTATAACTCTGCTTTCGCTGTATCCGCAAACCGGACATTTCATAGCGATTCCCCCTGATTGTATTTTATTTATTTGTTTCTCAATTTTTCAATCATTTGTTTTTGCATAAAGTCTAAAAAATCTGTTGACTCTCGAATTTTTTCAACCTCGTCCGGCAAATTTCCTAACCTTTCAGCAAGACTTTGATGTCCTTCCGCTATCAACCGTATATTTTTCTCGATTTTATTTTCAATAGTGATTTCAATACCTGTTACGCGGGCTTTTACATCTTTCATATCTTCTTTTAAATCTTTCATATCTTCTCTTACATCTTTCAATTCCGCTGCTATCATTTCTTTCATAGCCTGCAATAATTCTTTGTTATCCAAGTTAATTCACCCCTTTTAATTACTTAATTCTTAATTTCCGTTATTTTTAATTTTTTCTATTCGGGCGCATCTTTGGCAATCGGCTGATTTTGCAAAACCAATTCGGTGTCGTTCCGCAGTTTCATAACTTTATCCCTGTTCACGTAAAAATCTCCGCTGCCGTTAAGTTTGAAAAAACTGCGCCTCGTTACGTCTTCCACGAAATAAAATTTATAATCCAAAGCAGTTCCGTCCTTCATTGTGATTATCGTCTCAAGCAATAGCAGGTCGTCGTTTTTATATATGTCCATTCCGTAATCCTCTAATTGTATTGACAGCATAGAGTAATAATAACCCCTGAAATAATCGTCGTCCCCGATTTTATTCACAATTAAATCTTTTCCGTTGCCCGTCACTTTTATATCCTGCCCCGTTCCCTCAAAGGTGAAAACTGCGTCGTCTTTTCCAGGGACTTTTATAACCATTGACGCGACGTCGTTTATGTTCTTGTCGAATATCTCTTTACCTACAAATTTCAGTAAACCCCATTGAACAAACGGCTGAGAATCTCCCTCAAGCGTCAGTTTGGCGGGAGATATTTCCACAATCGACCCGAAATCCAGCGATAAAACGTAATAGTTGCCGGCTTCGTTTGGTTTAGAAAAAATAAAATAATAGTTTTTGTCCTTGAAGTCAAAAGTTATTCTCGCGGTAGGCTGGTCAAAGCCGTAATCCTGCAGTATATTCATTAAATCCTGGTTAATTTCATCTCCGGTGTCAGTATAAAAATACTTTATTATCTCGTCTGCGGAGAACGCGCGGACAACCTTGTCTCCGGTAAAGTTTAAAAACGCAGACGTAAGCATGCTGTATTTATCTGAAATAATATACGGCGCGGGGTATCTCATCTGAGGATTAACGAGCATTTCCGAGCCTTCGGGGATTGGCGCGTCATATATATCTACAAGTAAATCCGCGCCGCTGTAAAACTTAAAATTATCTATATATAATATTTCGTTCTGCGCTATGGGCTGTGAAATAATAGGCAGCATTATCGAATATCTTGTGCTTAATATAGTATCTTCCATCATTGTGTCGAGAATATATATCGCGGGTCTTAATCCGTCCTTGTCCTCGTACATGACGTAATACCCGCCGGTCGTCGGGATTTTATCGCCGATTATTATTTTATACCATGAGTCGTCGGTTTTGGTGACGGTAAAATACACTTCCGGGTTGTCGGGGTGCAAGCCGAACTGCGAAACGTCGGCAAGTATTTCATTGCCGTCCTCTATGTCCTTAGCCGCGACCCTCTCCATACTTAAAAGATAGCCGACATTTGTGAAAAAACTCGCTATTGTTTCCTGATTAATCGGCACTTTCTCCGCGTTCTCAACATAATAATAATTCTGCCCGAGATGATGAATAACCTTAAAATCATCGTCTTTATTTTTTACCTCGACGGTTTTCATGTCCGCTCTCTCGACTTTTGAGGTTATCATAATCCTGTTGGTTACTCCAAGTTCTTCCCCGGGGAGAAGTTTTATATCGACGGCTTCCGGCTGATTCGCCTTATCGAGCATTGGCTTAAGCACGGCAAAATAGGCGGCAATCATAACGATAAAAGCCGCCGCGCAAATTGCGATAATCCTGATTTGTTTTTTTATCATTTAAGAATGCCTCCTCCTGAGCCAAACGACTACTCCCGTAATGCTTACGAGTGTCGGAAGAAGAAGTATCGTTATAAGAGTCCACGTGTTCTGTTCTTCAATGGTCATTGTCAGCGCGTTGCTGTCAAAGAGCTTAAATTCTATATCAACGGCAATTTTTTTGCTTGTCATTATACGCATAGCGTTTAACAGAATATCCGCATTGCTGTACGAAGTATTTTGGAGATAAGTAAGAAACTGAGTAGAGCCGCATACTAAGAACAAAGCCGTTTTGGGATTGTTGTTTTCATAATAAGTCCTTTGGGCTACAACAAGCAGATTGCTCGGTCCCGGCGCGGACACGGTATTATCATATATATTCCCTCTGTAAGACGTGGCGGAAGAAGTCAGAACAGGGGAAACGTCGTTTGGATTTGCCGTATCCAAAATTTTTATGGGTTTGGCGTAAGGTACTATCGTTTTAGGAGGAGACGGCAGTTTTCTTATGCTTGCGGTAAGTTCGTCCCCGACGTTATTGGCTACAAAATAATCCGCGCTTAAATTATATACGTTTGAGTTTAGCGAGTTCTTTTGGTCTATTACAAGATTGTCCTGCTCAAACGCCATTCCGTATTCTTTCAATAATCCGTCCAATTCAGGCAATGCGCTCTCCGACGGCGAAGAAAAATACATTACGCTGCCGTATTTGTTTAAAAATGACGCTACTTTATCGATTTCCGACCTTGCCGTAGGATTGTTGGGGTCCGCGCCTATAAAATCTTTAATCGGCTCGCATATTACAAGAATTTTTGTTGCCGGGTCTAACTCGCTGTTGCTTAAATCCACGGTTTTTACCGTGAACCCGTTGTCGTCGAAAAGTTTTGCAAGCTCCGGCGACTGATTTTCACTGTGCCCCGTAGTAAAGCACACAAGCGGCGAATCCACGCTTACGGCTTGAAGTATTGCGGACGTGAGGGTTCTTTCTCCGTTAAAGGCGAACAGCTCGCCCGTTGACTGCGCGGTTGTAAAGAACGCCGAGTTTGATAAAAGCCTCGGTTTGCCCTGACTTCTTACGGCGATAGACGACGTTGAAAGCTGCGAAACTTCCGAAGCCTTGAACTCGTTCTGTATCCCGGGGTTTTTTATTATATCGATTTCTGTGATTTTTATGTTTTTGTATTCGTTGGCAAAAGTCTTGACGCAGTTTACAATCATTTTCCCGCCGCCGACTGTTTTTTCATATTTGTCTATAGGCATGAAAAAAGTTATCTCTATCGGCGCGGTTACGTCTTTCAGAAGTTCGCGCGAAGCGTCTGTAATCCCGTATATCTGCTCTTTTGTCATGTCTATAAACATTGGCTTTATGTTGTTGATTGTAGTTGTGACCACGTTTAAAACAAATATAGCGGCGACAAATATAACGGTAAAAATCATTGCCGCTGAGCCGTATTTTAATTTTCTCTTAAAAGAGCTTTCGGGATTTTTTTTCTTGGGTTCTTTAGTATTGACGTTATTAACTGCGGTTTTATTCTCTTTATTTTCGTTCATTCTTTATTTTCCTCCTATTGCCAGCGGCGCATTTCGTAAATTCTTATAGTCAGAAACAAAAATATAATCACAATCGAAGCGTAGTATATTATCGAGCTTATGTCGAATATCCCGTAAGTAAAAGCTGTAAAACGCGAAAAAATCGACAGGAAGTCTAAAATATATCTTACGACTGTGTTGTTGATTGTTCCCGAAAAAGCTCCAGATATAAGAAGAAACAAAATGACGGTTATTGTTATTATGGCGGCTGTAAGCTGATTTTCGGTCATTGCCGAGATAAACAAGCCTATCGCAATAAACGCCGCCCCTATAAGCAGGACGCTTATAACGTTGCCGATAAGCACGGCTGTGTTGGTTTGTCCGGGGCTTGCAGCAAATCTGTAAAGCACGTAAAAATTGAGGCACGAAACCAATAAAGTTCCGGCAAACAGGACGAACGCCGCAAAAAACTTCGCGATTATCATGCCCGAAAGCGAAACCGGCGAAGTCAGAAGCATCTGTTCCGTTTTGGTTTTTCTTTCTTCAGAAAGCAAACGCATAGTCAAAAGCGGTATCAGAACTATAAACGTGAAAATTATAAACATGAAATATGTCGAAGGGTCGGCTTTTTCGGGCGTTTGTAGCACAGTGAAAGTAAATAAAGCTCCCGAAACAAGAAGAAACACCGTTATAAAAATATATCCCACCGGAGATATAAAGTAAGCGTGAAGCTCCCTTTTGAAAATCGCCGTCATATTTTAAGAACTCCTCCTGAAAATTTTAAATTATTATCGTTTTATCAGACGTAAAATTGATTGCGTAGGGGCGATTGATAATCGCCCGCGAATTTGATTTTACATCGGTTTTATTTCGGCGGGCGGTTATTAACCGCCCCTACAATTATATATTATTTCGCCCCATTATCTTTATTTTCCGAATTTTCCGTCCAGTCTGTATTCACATTGTCTGAGGATTCGCTTCCGGTCGAGTTAAGCCTCACGGCTTTGTTTTTACCGGGTTTTGCGGTGATGAGCTTGATAAATATATCCTCGAGGCTCATGCCGACGCTCTCAAGTCCGACAATAGGCCAGCCTTTTTCCGCCATTGCGAAAAACAGGTTTTTTCTTATATCTATGTTCGGCTGCCCCTCGATTAAATAAGAAGTGGCGTCTATGTCTCTTTGGTCTCTTAAAATTTCGGCGTACAGTATGCCCTCTTTGTTTCTTAAAAAATCAAGCACTTCGGTTGAGGGTCCGCATATTTTTACGATATGCCTGCGCGACGACATTATTGATTTTGCTATATCTTCGGTTTTTTCGTTCGCGACGATTTCGCCCTTGTTGATTATTACGATTCTGTCGCATATAGCCTGAACTTCGGGCAGTATATGCGTTGACAATATAATCGTATGGTCTTTGCCGAGGGCTTTTATAAGATTTCTTATGTCGATTATCTGCTTCGGGTCAAGACCTACGGTCGGTTCGTCAAAAATCAAGACTTTAGGATTGCCGACAAGAGCCTGAGCTATACCCACTCTTTGTTTGTATCCTTTTGACAGATTTTTTATAAGCCTGTTGTAAACGTCCGTAATCTTTACAACCTCGCATATTTCCCTGATATGCTTAACTCTGTTGAGTTTGCAGTGTTTGAGATTATACGCGAAGTTTAAGTATTCTTTTACGGTCATATCAGTATAAAGCGGGGGCTGTTCGGGTAAAAATCCGATTCTTTTTTTTGCTTCGGTCGGATTGTCGAGAATATCTATGCCGTCTATTTTCGCGCTGCCTGTAGTCGAAGAAAGATACCCGGTGAGTATGTTGAGCGTAGTGGTTTTCCCCGCCCCGTTCGGTCCGAGAAAGCCTACTATTTCGCCTTTTTCGACCTCGAACGAAACATTGTTTACGGCAATATTAGAGCCGTACTTTTTCACAAGGTTTGAAATTTCAATCATAAGTTTATTTCAGAAATCCCCCTTTTTTCACATTATATATTTTGTGCATAGCTAAAATTTAATTTTATCATCAAAATATTGTGAAAATATTAATAATCTTAGCTTATTTTGCGGTATTTATCTATTCTTTTGTTTCATACCAGCTTTTGCCGACGGAAATATCGACAATAATCGGCACGCTCATCTTATATACGTTCTCCATTTCCTGCTTGACTATTTTTGAAACAATCTCTATTTCGTCTTTTTCAGTTTCAAATATTAACTCGTCGTGAACCTGCAATATAAGCCTGCTCTTTAATTTTTCATCGTTAAAACGCTTATGACAGGCAAGCATGGCGAGTTTTATTATATCTGCGGCAGACCCCTGAATAGGCGTATTTCTCGCCACTCTCTCGCCGAATGCCGCCATATTTCTGTTTGACATTTTCAGTTCCGGTATATATCTTATCCTGTTAAGCAATGTTTTTACATAACCCGTCTCTTTAGCGGATAAAATTATATCGTCCATAAACTGTTTTACTTTAGGATATTTTAGGAAATAACTCTCTATATATTTTCTCGCTTCGTGGACTGACACGCCAATATCTTCAGAAAGCGAAAAATCCGATATGCCGTAAACGATTCCGAAGTTTACGGCTTTCGCCATTCTCCTCATATCGGAAGTTACGCTTTCTTCGGCTATTCCGAAAACCTGCGAAGCTGTCAGCCTGTGTATGTCGTCGTTATTTATAAACGCGTTTATAAGCGTTTCGTCGCCGCTTATATGCGCTAAAATTCTCAGTTCGATTTGCGAATAGTCGGCGTCAACAAGAACATGACCGTCGCCTGCTATAAAAAATTTGCGTATTTCTCTGCCTAATGTTGTTCTGACGGGTATATTTTGCAGGTTGGGCTCGGTTGACGACAGCCTGCCGGTAGCCGTTATTGTCTGATTAAACGAAGTATGCAGTCTGCCCTTTGAATCCGTCAGCTTAACAAGTCCGTCGCAATAAGTTGATTTTAATTTTGTCACAGCCCTGTACTCCAGTATAAGCGCGACTGCGGGGTGCTTTTCTTTGAGTTTCACCATGATGTCAATATTTGTGGAGTAACCCGTTTTTGTTTTTTTGCCGAACGGCAGATTTAATTTATCAAATAATACCTCGCCGAGCTGTTTCGGAGAGTTTATGTTAAATTCACAGCCGCACAAATTATATATTTCTTTTTGAATTTCATTTGCTTTAGTATTTAATTCTTCGCCGAATTTTATAAGATTTTCAGCGTCAATTAAAAAACCTTCTAATTCCATATCGCCGAGAACAAAAGCAAGCGGAATCTCTACCCCGTAATATAAATTTTCAACGTCCAAATCTTTTAATTTTTGCGACATCGCCTGATACAATCCGCAATAAACCGCGTTTTCTATAATATCTGGCTTGTCTAATAAATCCAGAGCCATATATTTATACGCAAGAGTCGGTATATCATATTTTGCCTCCGACGGATTTAACACATATCCCGCAAGCTCAAAATCAAACTTAAATATGCCGGTATCAATCTTTAAATTTGCCTTTTTAAATTTTACATATATATTTTTTATATTATTTGAGCATATCTTAAATTTCCCGGAAAATAACGGGGTTAATTGCGATATATTATCAAATACAGTTTTGAAGAACAAAATATCGTTATTGACAAATATAATCCCCGAATCAAAATCCAACGTGACAAACAGCAATTCGCCGTCGATAAATTTACCGGATACTTCTGTGATTGATATATCTTCGTAGGGCGCGACGCCATAAACGAACGAGGTTCGTTTCACGCGCCGTGAATTTGCCTCAGCAATAGTTGGATTTTGCGGCGCGTCTGGGAAGCCGCGCCCTACATCATCTCTGTCGCCAACGTCAAATAAATCAAGCTGTATCTGTTCGTTTTCTTTGATTTCGTCTGACTCCGCCGACAAGTTCAGTTTTTTTATAATGCTGTTTAAATCAAGATTTTTACAAAAATCATATAGTTTTGGTTTGTCAACAGATTTTCTCGCCGTTAAAATCTCGGATTTAAACGGAACAGCGCAGTGTATTTCCGCAAGTTTGCGGCTCATGTAAGCGTCATTTCTGCCGTCGATTAATTTTTGTCTGTTGGCTGGGGTGATTTTTAAAGTCCCGTTGTCGAGATTATTATAAACCCCGTCGAGAGAACCGTTTTCCTGAATAAGTTTTAACGCGGTCTTTTCGCCTATGCCTTTAACCCCGGGGATTTCGTCGGACGAATCGCCCATTAACGCTTTCACGTCTATAAGCTGTTTAGGCTCCACTCCGTAATCTTCATAAATTTTTTGCGGCGTATATTCCGTAACAGCCGTGTTTGACGAATACAAAACCGTGACGTTATCCGATATAAGCTGGAAAGAATCCCTGTCGCCGGTTAAGATATACGTTTTTGTAGGGGCGGGGCTTGTCCCCGCCCCTACGCATTTTTTCGCTATTGTTCCAAGTATGTCGTCGGCTTCGTAACCTGATTCGGATATAACGTTAAACCCAAAGAGCCCGCATACTTCTTTAACATACGGCAGCTGCATTGCGAGTTCGTCGGGCATTCCTTTACGGCTTGCCTTATAGCCTGAATATACGTGATGTCTGAAAGTCGGGGCGGGCAAATCAAAGGCTACGGCGGCATAATCCGGCGAAAGCTGGTCTGTGTATTTAATTAATTTATTGATAAATCCCAAAATCGCGTTGGTATATATGCCGCTCCTTGACGTAAGCGGCGGCACTCCGTAATATTCCCTGTTTATCAGACTGTTGCCGTCGATAATAAACATGACTTTATTTTTGCCTGTATCCGTATCTGCCATATATTCTCCTTATTCTGACTGCTTCCTGTTTTACCTATGATTCGTAAGCGGCTAATACTTTTCCTAAGTTTTTATTCCATAAATTGATTTTTTTATCCACATCGGACACTATGTTATTTTTTTTGTCGGTTATTAAACTTCTCCATTCCAAATGCGGAAGTCCGAGCGGCACAACATATAATATTCCGAAATTAAAGCCGATTCCGTCGCGTATAATATCAATCATTTCCGCGCTGTCCTCGTCTCTCGCGTATTTTGTTTTTAACGCGACGTCATAAAATGCGGGAACGACACTTTTGCGGCTCTCTGCTGCCAATGCCTCTATTACAGCCCCGACCTTTTCGGGATTTTTAACTGTAACAGGGGTGCAAAACATTGTATATCCGTCCTGTGCTTTGGTTCTGTATCTTTCCTGAGCTTCGTCGTATTTCGGGAACGGAAGTATTCCGAAATCAAATTCATAGCCTCTCATCTGAGACGAATTGCCCAGATATTCCGCGAGTATCAGCGCTCTTTCCTCCTCGAACATAGGTCTGTACATACTGTATATGTCGGTAACCGTAGGCTGTAAGGGTCCGGCAAAGGTCGAAGGCGTTTCGCGCATAAACGTATATAATTTCAGAAACGCGGTCGAAAATTTTTCGTCCTGCACCGCCAGCACCGGCATTCCGTCGTCTCCTTTGACCGTAATCGGAATATCAAATGATTCGATATAAGCGTCCACCTGATTTTGCGTGTCCGTGACGTAGCCGTATAAATCCTTATCGTCGAATTTGCCGTTGCTGTCGAGGTCGCCCGAAACCTGTTTTGTAAGCTCAGCCATTTTGTCAAGCGTCCATTTGCCGTCTCTTACTATTTTATAC
>Ga0209629_10004458_pt1 | contig 10361 bp, 5 predicted proteins | sample TergutCu122P5_FD_187286 | JGI IMG/M metagenome (GOLD analysis project Ga0209629, IMG submission 187286) | Cubitermes ugandensis P5 segment gut microbial communities from Kakamega Forest, Kenya - Cu122 P5 (SPAdes) (version 2) | ecosystem: Host-associated > Arthropoda: Insects > Digestive system >... | reverse complement strand
GAGCACCTCACATCTCATGCATTCTATCCTCATGAATGTAGACCTTATTTAAATTTAAGTGTTTTGACGGTTAGGAAATTGTGAGGTTTAGAGTCAGTCAGTCAGTACTAATTTAATTGCAGTGTTTAAACATGTGACATATGGTCAGTGATTGCCTTCTTTAAGTATATTTGCAAAATTATGAAAAGTCAACAGATTTTCGTAAAATCAGATATTTTGAGGGTTTTTTTTTAAAACTGTTAAGAAAATTCAAGTATCTTTAAATTCGGACATGCATAGTGAGTACTTTACGTTAAGACATTTGTACATTTATGATACTTTCTCACTGCATTCTTCTCAGAATGTGGAATTTTTCGGACACAATTTGTAGAGAATATCAAAACACACGTTTTGTTCTGTATTTTTTTCCCCCCGAACACCACGCCATTATCATATCATATCTTACCATATTTATTCACCTTCCATAGATCTTTACAGATGTGGAATCAGTCACAGTCTACGTAAGTATGCAAGTATGCAAGGCGTTTGTCATAATACAACAATACAGTGATACAATAGTACAGTATGTATAGATACATAAGATGAATAATGACAGTAATAAAAATATGTATAAATTAAAATTATGAGATAATGTGGAAAGATGTGGTACAGCCAGACAGGCCACAGGTGACAGTATAATACGGCGCAGAAAAGATGCAATTAGCATGCCAATTAACTAAGATGATGATACACACACAGACACACACACACACAATATCTAATACTTATCGCTTTTCCACTGGAACACTGGTTATGCCAATGTGCCCTTAAATGTTACAATGTATGTACATTACCAACTTGTTTAAATTGTATCCAAAGTAATTTAGTTCAAATCTCTTTTTATTTTCCTGTTTAATTTTCAGACCATTTACAATTGCTCCTCTGGCCTTTTCTTATACAGGTTATCAGACTTTCCCACAAACATTATCTGGATGTCTTGGAGAGTGCTCTTGCTGATGGCTCAACTGTGCTTCTAGAGAATATTGGTGAAACTGTACGTATGACTAAATCTCATAGAACATGAATCGTGTCAGGCTGTGGCATATTGCAAGTGATTAGTCACTGGCTTCCCACCACAGAGTCCCAGGTTCTGTCCTAGGGTTGTTCAGAGTAGCACTGAAACAATTTTGCTTCAAGCATTTCTGTTTTGCTCCTGCCAGTTATCATAACACCGATTCTCCCTGCCCATCTGTTTATCAATGACAGACAATATAAATTTAACGAGTTTTCGTAAGAACTGCACTCTTCTGGGTTTATTATTTAGTGAGTAGTGGTAATAATTTACCACTACTCACTGTATAATGACCCAGAAGAACGCAGTTCTCAGCTACTTCATGGCAGAAGCCTGAAATAACACAAGTTTTCTTAAATTATTGTCCTTCCATTTGTACATGTTTTCGCCATGATAACCCTGTGAAAAATTTCAATATGATTGACTAAAAGTCATGTTAAAATGTGTAACACTCCTACTTTGTATTTGAGAGGTTTCTGTTTCAAATTTAGACCAACACACAAGCTAATCTGAGTTATGTTTTTCTCCCCCCAACCACCCAACCCTCAGTCCCTCCAGGCAAATTCCAGGGTGGTGCTTCAAGTTTGCCCACAACATCTAACTTGCACAGTCATTATGTTGTTCATACTTTGCATTCATAATTCAAATATGATAGTGTTCCCAACATTATGAACAATAAGAATTGAATGACTTTCTAGAATGTGAGAGAGATGTTACAAAACCCTTCACCACCATCATCAGGGACAGTCCACTTATGACAAGCTAATGGTCTGTAGCTTGTCATAAGTGGACCGTCCCTGATGGCGGTTGCTGCCACCGAAACATGTTGGATTTTTTAACACCTTTTTAACTTTTTAGAAAGTTACTAGATTTTTATTGTCTGTATTGTTGGTATCTCTTTCATTTCTTCCTTGCGTATTATCTCAAATTTATTTAACAGCTTTGATAAATAAATAAATAAACAAACAAACAAACTAATAAATTATAAAGTTCTGCATAAGTTTAAAACTATGTGTTTGAAAAGGAAATAATTTCAAGTGTATGTTCCTCATTTTTGCACTGTGGTTTTTGAGCAATGCATTCTGTGAATGCTGATACAACATCAGCCATTGTGCGCTGTACAGTCTTTCATTTTTTACATGCCTCTGGCCCCTCTGCATGTTACAAATTGAGCACATTTTGCAGTAGTTTAAATTTAAAACTCCTCTATCCTGGGCAATAGGTAGAATTTAAAGTAAGGCATCACTGAATGGTTAAATCTCCTATTTATGGAAAATGGAAATTAACAGCTAACAAACTGCTTACATACTGTGGCAGGTGGATGCGGTGCTGGATCCTCTCCTGGGCCGTAACCTCATAAAAAGAGGTCGGGTCATCAAGATAGGTGATAAGGAGATGGACTACAACCCAAAATTTCGCCTGATATTGCATACAAAGTTGGCCAATCCCCACTACAAGCCCGAAATGCAGGCTCAGACAACTCTAATCAACTTCACAGTCACACGAGACGGTCTTGAGGAGCAGCTCTTGGCAGAAGTCGTGAAGGCAGAGAGACCAGATCTTGAGAAACTCAGGTCAGAACTAACTAAACAACAAAATGACTTCAAGATTACAGTGAAGGTACGTTGCTGTGTTCTCTTGTTATTTTAGTTTTACTCACTTTAATGAAGATGTTATGTATGAAAATCAGATCTTTCAAATAAGGCCAACTTGGTGCACAATTTTTCTTAGCATGTTTATTTCATTTTTCTACATGTTTTGGGTGACTATGTGCCCATCATCAGGAGAAATAACTGTATCTATGCGAAACTTGGTACTTGTCACTCTGTATGGATGACTGTCTGGTATGCAGGGTGGAATGAATTCCACCCTGCATACCAGACAGTCATCCACACAGAGTGACAAGTACCAAGTTTCGTACAGATACAGTTATTTCTCCTGATGATGGGCACATAGTCACCCAAAACATGTAGAAAAATTAAACAAACATACTAAGAAAAACTGTGCACCAAGTTGGCTTTATTTACAAGATTATACAGAGACGCATGGTCAACAAAACATAAAAAGTGAATGTCAGAGTTAGGTTGAAGTCAGAATGTTGCCTCTTGTTCCCTTATATATTTAAGTGTGCCCCACTCTCACCACAGCATGGTGCAGTTTTAAGTATGTGGATTGAGAAGGTAGTATATAGATATTACCTAATAAGCAGTCTGAGAATGCCAACAAGAGGTGGTAATTCAGCTAGGAGTTTTAGGCAGGTGCAGCTAACATCTCTTCAACTTCAGATACCAGCATGTTACAAAGAGTTACTTACTGGGCAAATTTTAGGAAGACTTCCACCATAAAATTGATGAGTTAGTGTACAGAAAATAGCTACATATTAATTACCAACTTGATGCACTGATTATTATTTATTCATAAAATATTATATTCCTCTACATGTTTCGAGCCTTAAATGCTTATCTTCAGGAGGATTCAATTGTATATATGCAGCATATGGTACTGTCACTCTCTACGAGAGTTCATGGTGGCCTGTCGGTACACAGCTTGAGTGTACCAACAGGCCACCATGAACTCTCGTAGAGAGTGACAGTACCATATGCTGCTTGTGTACAATTGTATCCTCCTGAAGATGAGTACTTAAGGCTCAAAACATGTGGAGGAATATAACATTTTAGGAATAAATATTAATCAGTGCATCAAGTTGGTAATTAATATATAGTTAATTCTTGATGCACGGTCAGAAAAACATCAAATTATAGAAAATAGTTTTGCAGTAGTTAATGCTGATTGATAGGTTTAATCATTAATGAGCCATTGTATTATGTAGGTCTTGGAAGATGACTTACTGACACGATTAGCTGCTGCTGGTGAAGACATTCTGAGTGATACTGCATTGGTGATCAATCTGGAGACCACCAAGAAAACAGCAGATGAAATTGAGATCAAAGTAGAAGAAGCCAAAGTGACATCCAGAAAGATTGATGAAGCCCGCGAGCAGTATCGTGCTGCCGCAACACGAGCTTCTTTGTTATACTTTATCCTTAATGACCTGCACAAAATCAATCCCATATACCAGTTTTCACTGAAAGCTTTCAGTGTGGTATTCCAGAATGCCATAGCAAAAGCAGTTAAATCTGATGATTTGACACGGCGTGTTGCAAATCTTCTGGATTCAATTACATACATGGTTTTCATGTATACTTCACGGGGATTGTTTGAATGTGACAAGCTTATCTTTATGGCACAGATGACATTTCAGATTCTGATGACAAATAGACAGATTGATCCAGTAGAGTTGGATTTTCTGTTACGTTTCCCAATCACTCCAAATGTGTCTAGCCCTGTGGATTTCCTCACCAATACTAATTGGGGTGGTATTAAGAGCTTGTCACTAATGATGGAATTCAGGAACCTTGACCGTGATATTGAAACCTCAGCCAAAAGATGGAGAAAATTTGTAGATTCTGAGTATCCAGAGAAGGAGAAGTTCCCTCAAGAATGGAAGAACAAATCAGCAATTCAGAAACTATGCATGATGCGTGCACTGCGTCCAGACCGCATGATTTATGCCATCAAGGCATTTGTAGAAGAGAAACTAGGGACCAAGTTTATAGAATCTCGATCTGTGGAGTTTACCAAGTCATTTGAGGAAACAAGCCCCACAACACCTGTGTTCTTTGTCTTGTCACCTGGCGTAGATCCACTCAAGGAGGTTGAGAAGCTCGGTAAAAAGATGGGCTTTACAATCGATAAGCGAAACTTTCACAATGTGTCCCTGGGACAGGGGCAAGAATCAGTAGCAGAGCATGCTATGGAAGTGGCCTCTTGTCATGGTCATTGGGTCATACTGCAGAACATCCACTTGGTTCAGGCATGGTTACCAACACTTGAGAAGAAGATGGAACAATGTGAGGAAACAGCACGCCCAAAATATCGGCTCTTTATGAGTGCAGAACCTGCTCCTTGCCCTGAATTCCACATCATTCCCCAGGTACATATTTGCTGTTAGTTTTTGTGTCCTTTTTTGGTGGTTGTATGTAATAAGTTAGTTTGACTCTTACTTTGGTGGGGAAGGAAAGACAAATTGGGCAGGCACGTGGATATGAAAATACCAAAGTCCTATTGTGCCTTATAAAATAAGACAATTAGTTTTTCAATGTTTCACCGTGCATTTTTCAATTAAATAATTGATAAACACCAACAAATGCACTTTTTCACATTCAAAACTGTATTAGTCTAAAATGTCAATTTCAATGTTAAAATACATAAAAATATTTAAAGGTACTCCGACGTGTTTCGATCTTAACAGATCATCTTCAGGGAGTAGTCCTGTACCTTGTTAAAGTCACTTAATAATTTAAAATTGTTTAAAAGTTTAAAACCAGAATTTTAAAATTCTGGTTTTAAACTTTTGAACAATTTTAAATTATTCAGTGACTTTAACGAGGTACAGGACTACTCCCTGAAGATGATCTGTTAAGATCGAAACATGTCGGAGTATCTTTAAATATTTTTATGTATTTTAACATTGAAATTGACATTTTAGACTAATACAGTTTTGAATGTGAAAAAGTGCATTTGTTGGTGTTTACCAATTATTTAAGTCAATTAGTGTTTTTAGTTTCTAGTTTAAAACATTCTCTAACGTAATAATCTAAAATAAGAGATGCACATAAAGTATTGCGGTATGTGTATTAAATCCCACAGGGTTTGCTTGAATCATCCATCAAAATCACAAATGAACCACCATCTGGTATGATGGCGAATCTACACAAGGCCCTCGACAACTTCAACCAAGAGACACTGGAAATGTGTAGCAAGGAGGCTGAATTCAAGACAATATTGTTTGTGCTCTGCTACTTCCATGCAGTAGTTAATGAACGCAGAAAATTTGGTGCTCAAGGCTGGAACAGTGTTTATCCATTCAGTGTTGGTAAGAATCTCATGAACATCCAGAAAGGCAGATTTAATATTATTAAATGGCAAGTGAAATTTAATCTGGTAGCCTAAGGGTTAAACATAGCTATTTTTTTAATGAATTGTAAGAGTTCTTGGAGTAGGAGCATAATGTGTAAGAATGATGACAGTGAAGTCAATAATAATGACATAATTTATTTTTAAATGTGGTGTTCTGGCACCGATTTGTCTTATTAATATTTAATGACATTTTTGAAGAACATACTGCTTCCATCTTTCCTTCCTTCATGAATATGAAGACATTTCTCTTCTGAAAGGACCTACAAGAGTACATATCATAACCTGAAAATTACCACCCTCAGCAAATCTCAGATCTCTTTCAGTTGTTGTCACAAATATTTTCTTGCCTCTAGGTGATCTTACCATTAGTGTCAGCGTCCTGTACAACTACTTAGAGAACAGTTCTAAAATTCCCTGGGAAGACCTGCGCTATCTTTTTGGTGAGATCATGTATGGTGGGCACATTACAGATGACTGGGACAGGCGACTTTGTCGCACATTCCTGCAGGAATGGTTGCAGGTAACTCCAGATCCTTGATTTATTTATTTCTTTCAGAGGGGACCGAAATTTGTAGTTATGGGAATAAAAACTAAAACAGAGATACATGTTGTGATTTAGAGACTCAGAATTCAGTGACATGCATTAAGATAAAGTGTAGGGTGGAAGATATCACTCTGGAGATTTTAGCAAAATTAGGAGGTTACAGTGACCCCTGCATAGTGCTTTTCTTTAGGAGGCAGTGTATTTGAATCAACTTATATTTTATATATCTAGACTACTACTTTATGTCACAGTCTCTCATCATTCCCAACTTTATCTCATTTGATCACCATATTAACCTTATAACTTAGGCTGGTATGTATCAGTATTGATCTTGTATGTATTTTCTATCTTAAATTTAGCATGTATTTTTTTCGCTATGCAAACTTTTTGATTGTTTTCCTTTTTCATGCACAGTATATATTTTGTCTTATATATATTACATGAATTTTGACATGTTCTATATCCTTTGGGCTGTGGCCCCATGTACTTGGATTGAATGAATAAAAAAGTAAGTAAGTAAGCTAAAATGTAGAAAACATTAAACTGGAGAAATCTGACACTGAAACCATTGACTTCAGTTCAGCATTATTGAATACTAATCCTTTGTGTGGGTCAGAAGACATATCTGACCTCTTCTTCACAGCTGTGTGTGTATGAATGAAATAATATTAGTATTGTATGAATACTATTCCATCTATCTAGTTTTTTAGTTAAACTGCATAATGAAGCATGTCTTGAAGTGTTCATGATGACTGAATTCAATAAAGTCATCTTGGCATGAGAGCTGCCTCAGTTGGTTCAAGTAAACCAGTGTTTCAAAGGCCGACTCCATTATCCTCATCAGGATTGTGATATGACATAAATTCCATCTTTCCCAAGTTATGTACCCACACAAAGTTTGAGCCTGTATTTGGACATGAGCCCATGGGGTTAATGGATGAAATCCAAAGATTGCTGTGGCTGGCCTGGATTCTCTTCTTTTCCTTGTTTTCTCCTTCATCTTTCACAGGTCATGAATATACATGAATGTTCTGTATGAACAAGCATTTGGTTTTAATAATTACACAGTTATGGAATCAGATATTTAGGTTATATCTAGCACATTTGATGTAAAATCCGTTTATGTCGAAACAGTGCACATGTATTTGTTACTAAACTATGTAATTATTTTGTAATTCCTTCAAGCTTTGCCTTACATTTTGAAGCAAGTAAAGGTAAGCAAGCATTACATATTTATCCCAAAAATTGTTGTTATGTCAGCAAACACAGTATATTGATCCACAGGATCACCTGTTTGATAGTGAGTTATTACTGGCACCAGGATTTCCTGCACCTCCAAACATGGACTACATAGGGTACCATAAATACATTGATGATACTTTGCCAGATGAATCGCCATATCTGTATGGGCTGCATACAAATGCAGAGATTGGTTTCCTTACAACAGCCTCAGAAACTTTGTTCCGCACAGTGTTCGAGATGCAACCGAGGGACTGTGGGGCAGCTGGAACTAGTAATGTCACACGAGATGAGAAGGTCTGTGTAACCTTGTACATCCTTATGATGGTCAGTCAGAAAGTAATTTTATGTAGCATAATTTTGTAACCAAAGAACCTGGGAAACATTTCAGGCATTTTCCTCGAAAGTACTGACATACAAACATAAAATATTCTGTATAAAGTAATTATAAGCATCTGGAGATGATTGATTTGTTAAGGTTTTATGATCACAATAACTTTCAGACATGTATGAACATACTGATGGATTCATATCATAAGTGCTGCTTTGAATATTAACATAATCATATGGTTTCTAATTTTCATATTCTGTACAGTGTGAATGTAGTATGAATCTGTAAGGACTTAATACTGTTGAAACAACTATTTACTGAAGTTCTTGGTTGGTCTTGTTGATGGTATGAAGTCCTTACATTGTCACATAACACAACAGGGTGCCTAACGTAAAGCTTGTAGTTTGGATCTTTGATTTACCTTGCTTTGCTTTGCTTCCAGTGAGATTCGATTAATACACAGTGTTTCAAAATGGAAAACTCAGTATAACAGTGTTTTAGGTCCTTTAAAATGCATTCTTTGAAGCAGGGGTGGGCACTTACAGGTATTTTGTCTGGTGCACCATGTCACCATCTTAGGTTAAGTTCAAGGACTCGTGTCTTTATCAGTGTATAATTGTAAATGTCCAGTTCAAGTTTCTCACATACATGTAGAAAATATGAATGGGTACATAATTAATATGAATTTTAAAACCATTTAAATATACACAAACATAATTTAGCCCTTAACATTTCCTGGTCATTATTTTGTGTTTATGCTTATTGTGTACATAATTTAACTGTGTGTAGGAAACACATAGTCTCAATATGTTGTGTTACATTCTTCGTATTTTTCTACGGGCCAGTCTGGAAGTGTTGTCAGGCTGGATCATGTATGTCAGCCATCTCTTGCCTATCCGTACTTCATGTGACATAATGTCTCAGGTGAAACAAGTGATGGACGAGATAAATGACAAAATTCCAGAGTCATTTAACATTGCTGAGATTATGGCGAAAGTTGAAGAAAGGACTCCATACATCATAGTTGCATTCCAAGAATGTGAGCGTATGAACTTCCTAATGGCTGAGTTGAAGCGGTCTTTGAAGGAACTAGAGCTGGGGCTGAGGGTAAATATAACACTTACGTTTGTCCTCTTGTGAGAAAAATTTCTTGAAGGCTTTTAGGCAGAATGTTTATTCAAACATTTTAAATTGGTTGTAATATTAATGTTACTGTCTTGTGGAGTGTGATGCCATTTATTTTGGTAGAGAGATACTGTAGTGTCAAAGTGGCTCTGAAAGCACTTCAGGCTGCCAAAACAACGTCTCCTATGATACGACAGTGCCAGAAGGCATTGAACGGTATCTCTACCCAACACACTGTGGGGCTGTATTGGGTCCCTCGGCATGCTGGAGTGCAAGGAAATGAAATCGCTGACAAGCTTGCAGGAGACGGTTCTGTTCAACGGTTTGCTGGACCTGAGCCTTTCCTGGAGGTCTCTAGGCAGAATATAAGAAGAGAAATAAAACACTGGATGGAAAACCAGCATCTGGTATTGTGGCATGGTCCTTGTCGGACATAGAGACAGGCTCGAAAATTGATTTATGGCCCTGACCTGGCTGCAAGGGCCTGATTATTGTCTTTTAATAAGACACAATCCAGGGTTGTTCTTGGCCTCCTTACTGGACATAACAGCTTGAGAAGACATTTATATATAATGGGGCAGAGTAATAACCCCACTTGTAGGAAATGTGGTACTGAGGAGGAAACCTCAGTCCACATTTTTTGTGAGTGTGAGGCTTTGGCTTCACTCATACATACATATCTGGGTTCCTTCTTTTTGGACCCTGAGGATATCAGGAAACTAAGTATAGGGGCCATCTGGAACTTTGCTAAAGGAACAGGGCTCCTGTAATTTAGTACAGAACACGGGGCACAAAGGGCCTGTCCTAAGGCCAAGGTGCATTGGGCCCGGAAGGGCTCGAACCCAAATACCATTCAGTTCAATTCAATTCAATACTGTAGTGTCAAAGGAACCTGCTGCCTCTATCATCATATTAGAAGTCATCGTTCTGGCCTGAAGATGGGGTCAACTGGTTCCTCCAAAACATTAGTTCCTATCTACCATACTACATGGCACCATATCACAACAACTGTTCATCACATACATTTTTGGCCTATTTTCCTTTTATTGAAGGAAACATACAAGCATATGAGTTGAGAAATTCTGTGTGTG
>Ga0209629_10004457_pt1 | contig 10361 bp, 10 predicted proteins | sample TergutCu122P5_FD_187286 | JGI IMG/M metagenome (GOLD analysis project Ga0209629, IMG submission 187286) | Cubitermes ugandensis P5 segment gut microbial communities from Kakamega Forest, Kenya - Cu122 P5 (SPAdes) (version 2) | ecosystem: Host-associated > Arthropoda: Insects > Digestive system... | reverse complement strand
GTGACCTTTAGATTATGTCGGGGTGGACAATAGGTTGAGGCGATTTTGATGTTTCGGTGGGGGCCTTGTACTTGTATTATCGTGGCTTGAAGTTCTGGCTTCGCATAGCATAATTGCTCCGCGTAAGCTATTTTTGATTTGATAAGTATAGCTGTGCCTCCATGAGCCTTGTCGCCCGGAAGGTTTGCAAGGCAGATGTTATACCCTGCTATTGAGAAGTGGGATTTGCTTGTGAAGTGCGTTACGCTGATGAGCATAATATCTATTTGGTTTTGGGCTAAGAAGAGTTTGAGTTCTTTGTGATTTTGTAGTCCATTTGCACTCCAGAGCGCTATGCGCAAAAGTTGTTGAGGTTCAGCGATGGTTGTTTATAAGCGCTGTTAACATGTTAAGAATCATTCCGTTTTGTTGTATGAGTTGTGTGAATAATCCCCTAAATTCTTCAAGGAAGGTTTTGCGGATGGTGGTTTGTTCATCAGCAGGTGTGGTATTGTTGTTGACCACTTCCGCATAACTGCGTCGCTTTTACTGTTGTTGTTGTTGTTGTTGTTGTTGTGTTGGCTGTGGGTTGTATGGGAGTGGGGGAGGGGAAATTGTTCTTGTGATGGTGGTGAGGATTGATTTATAGAGACTAGCCTGTGTGGGTTGTATCCTTTTAAGATGTTATGATATTGTTCGCACCCTTCGTAATTTGACGCACGTGGCCCTCCACACAGGGCACATTTTGCTGGGAATCACGGGGTTTAGTACATGTATCACTGTTGTGGTGTCCTCCGCATTTGACACAGGTGAGTGGCTTATTACAATATTTACGCGTGTGCCCGTACTGCTGGCACCTTACGCACTGCGGTATGTGTGTTCTGGGTGAATGAGGGTTTCTATATGAATGATTTTGTTTTGGATGGCCTTAGCTGCGTAGATGTCTTTGTTGTTTTTGGCTGGTTCGAGGTCTATGAAGAATGTGTTTAGGGGTTCTTTTGTTTGCCTATGTTTGACGTTGATTATATTCCTCACTTCGTGTCCTAGAATCCGAATTTCATTTTTGATATCATCTAGGTCGGTGGTGTAGTGGAGGTGTTTAATGACCACCCAGAAGGCTCTGTGCTCCCTTAGTTGGTATGTGTGATAGTAAACGTTTTGTTCCTTGCAGTGCTTGATAATGGCTCTATATGTTTCTGGAGTTGAGCATGCCAGTTTAATGACGTTATTGGTCAGGCTTTTTGTGAGAAACTGTTCTTCTTCAGCAACCTCTGTGAGGCTCTTTATCCCCTCGGTATAGTTTATGACTCCATGTAAAAATATTGGTGGAGGTTTGGAGCTCTGAGGTGGGTGAGGTTTTTCCGAGGCTTATGGATGGGAGTTGTCTTCCGTAAGCATTTCATATCGATTTCTCGTTTCTGTTAGCGGAGGTTGAGTAGGAGGATAAGAGTTTAGAAGACGTTTGCGTTTTGTACGCCTGATTTGCTGCCAACCATTTTGGTTGTCAAGTTGGGTCTCGTGGATATCCTCACTTGAGGAGTGGTAGCTGTGGTATCGAAGTTTACTTCGTGGGTCAGAGGGTGGGGAGTATGTTGTTTGGGTGTGGAAGCTAGACGTACTGGGTGTAGGATATGATCTAGAATCTTTGGGGTTTGTTGGTACTCCTAGGATTTGGGCTGTTTCGTTGTTATGCAGTGAGGGAGAGGAATTTGTAAAGTTCTTTTTGTGGTTTAGTTCTATAGTTGTCGTAATAACAGGGCGCAGGAAATGCAACAGAATTTTTAGGCTACACGTATTTCACGTGAGTGCGTCTTGCGGTAAGAAACACCAGAGTGACGCTGGGCCGTCCTGCACTCGGGGAAAGCTGCTGACATTGTACGTATCTCAACTTGGTATCTTACCGCAGTCACCGGACCTGTGCTGTACTCACCCGTTCAACTTGCTGTATATCATTCCGTTTTTGTACTCCCACAGCTGGTTGATGCCCCCATGTAGAGGAAACATGACCACTTCCGGCCCCGTTCCTTTCTTGACATCCAGCACCATGCCCATATTCGTGTTCTGAAGGTAGAATGTCATCTGCACAAACAAGATGGTCTATAGAGCAGGAAGCAAAATGTGGCAGCCTATGCGGGCATTCTAAAAACACAGAATGCGCCACTGCCGTCAGTACACTGGCCTACTCTCTTCATTTGTTATTACAAAAACAGCAATTGGAACCTACAAAGTACGTATAATATTAACAGGCAGGGTTGGGTTTTCCGTGAAAGCTAACAAAGCTTAAGTTTCTGGGCCTCCCACTCGGACGGGCCTCTTACAAAGCCCTGGGAGGGGCCCTAGTAATGATTTCACATTGTCATACATTTTTAAAAATCTGCATAAATAAGATATTTTGGCCACCATCAGCTAGGTATTACAGAGTTGTGTGGGGCAGTAAATTAATAAAATATATTGTGTTATTTTTTGGATTTTATGGTGTTTGTTGTTTGTGGAAGCTTTTTAAAAATTTATAATTCGTTGTGGTTTCTTTTCTCATTCTAAATAAATATTCCCTTTCGTACCTAATTTTGTATTCGTAATTGGTGTTATTTTCCTTAGAGTGGGCCCCCCAAACTTTATAAGCTTCAGGCCCCACCAAACCAGAATCCGCCTCTGATTACAGGCCACTCTCCTACATGTTTCGGCTGTCGACCGGCATCCTCTGGGAGCAACACCACCAAAACACGTAGAAGAACGAGCTGTAATATTATATGTGATCCGTACAAATTTATTGTATTGACAATACAACATCAGGTTATGTTTCATAACATATATTCAGGGGTGTAGTTAGTGGCTGTGAGTGGTGCCGCCGTCCTGGGCGGCAGGGTCAAAGGGGCGGCAAGTTCGGCCACAGAAATATATATTCGATTTTTCTGCGCTCAATAAACTTTAAACCACTGAGCCAAGATAAAAGACAATTTTATACACGATTTTAATTTCTACTAAATTCATAATTTCTGTTACGAGCCGCCATTATGATCACTCGCCCCGGGCGCCAAAATCATAGGTATACCATTGCTGATATATATACTATGACTACATGTTTCGGCGAGGTAAAAAAGTTGTTTTCAGCTCAGATATATGTGAAATTGATATCGAAATGGTCGTGTAGTGGCCGAACATGTAGTTTTAATACACATCAGTTATGAAGTATGATCGATATTGTTCACGTCGATGTAACAGTTGTGTAAATAGGATTTCAGATTGTAGTCAGTTACATTTTAATCGTGTTCTGTGTGGCTTGAGTCTGGGGTATTCTTTGGTAGCAGCTGTACAGTACACATTTACACACAAACAGTACACTGAACAACACAATGAAACAGATTACAGAGAACAGAAGCTATATAACAATAAAAATACTTAAACATAACAATAAAAATACATAATTTACGAAATTAAACAGAAGCATAAAAAGCATAAACCATATAACAATACAAGAGAATGGCAAATTGATAAGAATGTCTGAGTGGAGAGGTTGAAGACTAATATCTTCTCACAAACTACAGTCTATCTTCGTCTGAGAATCGTGATAGACGCGCGGCCCAAGAGACGGTAAGCCTAAATACGGCACGCTTGGGTGCAATACTGTGTGTAGCGATTAGCAAAACTGTGAACATCACGTGTGTCGAGAGGCCTTTCTAAGATGACAGCATCGCGCCTCACTTTATCAACTGCACAGGTTATTTGGCTGAGTCGAAGCAGCAAAGCACTCGCTTATAAGCTTATGGCTCTTCGGCCAGCGGAGAAATTCTGAACAATTAAATTCCCCCCCCCCCACCCCAATATCACTGCCTTGTCCCAAAACGCACACAACTTTCATGGTTACAAACAGGCAATGGAAACTGACATATTGATTATCTGTTACCTATGAGGGATCTATATTGCCAGGGATTCCATTTTTAAAAACACCAAAACCAGGACACATGACAACATATATATGGTGGGGTGGGGAGCAAGAAGAAAACAAAAATTTAACCAGTTAGGCATTGAAAAACAAAAGATGAAAAAACATGTTAATATCAATATGAGGTAACCGAAAAAGTCCTGATACACGGAGCAAAACAGGAATTAATAATAATAATAATAATAATAATAATAATAATAATAATAATAGTAGTAGTAATAATAATAATAATAAGGGAATAACAACAATTCGAAAGCACTGCTTCGTCATGGAATATTATTAACATACATCCATTCTCAATCACTATGGAAGGTTAGGTTAGTTTTAGAGGAAGTGGTGGAGTACCAAACAATACGAGGGCACTGCCACGAGGCGCTAGGCACGAGTACCTCTGGACTGTCACGGGCGGCGTTACAGTCGCATTTCCCCGTCAATTCCCCTATCGCGGTGACCCAATATAAACAAACAGCAAGAGAGCCGTGCGCTAATGATTTGTTAGCGCGAGGCTGGGAAACATCTCTCTCCTTCCTTCCAAATAACCTAACACTGTACTCATCCTTCCTCAAAACGCTCCCTGAGGAGCCAAAATAAAAAGTTCAGGGTGAGGGTCTATCCTTCTCGGCCCGGGGGCCCGAAAACTTCTGGGGCGGAACCCCTCCTAAAAATAACGTAATATGGCCCGAACCTAAAAAAATACCCAAGGACAAACATTTTTGTTTTTTGGCACTCAGGTAGACGGACATTCTGCTTCGACTATTTTTCTGGATATTTTTTCAGGGTGCCCCACGCTTCAGCAAAAAATTGACACGACGTCAATTCAGGGGTGCCCAGTCCGGGAGCTCAGGTTAGTACCGATCCCCTACTTAGGGTTAGGTTAGAAAAAGCTGTGGGGCTTGGGCGTAGGGAGCGGTAGTGGAAACCTGAAAAAATAGCTGGAAAAGTCGAAAGTCAGGGAGCGACCAGTGCTGTAGGTATACTACTGAAACAGCAGCATCATAGCATGCCTCTTGTTCTTGTAATTTTATTGGGAAGTGAGCTGCTGTCAGTGTTAATCACTTTGCTTTGGTTGAATCTTAAGCCGGGAGTGGTGGCGCGGGGGATATTTCGACCCCACAAGAATTCATTTTTCAGCATTTGGCATATTTCTTGGAATTACAGCCAGACAGTTCACCTACCTTTTGCTACATTTCTCCCCTTAATTTAGATGCTACCGAAATTTTCTTAGAGCTGCAGGTATTAGAGATAACGGAAGAAATGTGTAGTTGTGTTCCTGCGGGGTCCTTTTCTCCCCCGCGCCATCACTTTAGATGGAATTATGAATGCGTAAGTAGTATGAGTTCAGCACAATAAATGCTTTCAGTGAGTAACTACTTTCTGAAGCAACAAGATAGTTTCAATATATCAGTTTTTATTTTTTATATTTCCAAGTGGTTTTATGCATTCAACAAGGAAGAAATGAGTTACGAAGAGTGTGTTCGTAGAATTACGAAACTTCTTCAGACTGTAGAAGAGGAGGAAGAAAGGTTAGGGGGTGAAAATAGTGAAAATGAAGACGAACTTCCCCTTTAAGATAAGTTATGTACCATAGTTGGGAAAGATGGTACAACTAAATGGAAAACTATTCCGCCACCACAGAATTCGAGAACTGTCGTGTACTTTGGGTATAAATTCAAGTAACATGCTCGAGTATTACGAATATAAACCTATAGGCATAAATACATGTAAAACGTTACTCATATGTAGAAAGAAATGGTTTCTTTTCTATGGGGTCATGAAAACCCCCACGCCACCTCATAAAGATAATGAGTAGTAGCCACCTCTCCCGGGTTAAGGGATTTTTGTTTATCATATTAACAGTGAGGTTGCTTCCTGATGTTTATACATTTTTCATACAACTTATGTATATTAGTTATTGGTAATACATCGGTTAATGGCTACGAAAATTAGTCAAGTACATTTACTGACCGTATCATTATTCCTGCTGCTTATTACATCGCCGTGCGAAAACACTACGCCGCCCCCACTGCCTCCGCTTGGGCCTCCACCGCCCCTGCTGCCTCCGTTTGCGCCTCCGCCGCTAGACCCAAAAAAATCTTATAACATCAAAAGCAATATTAAAATGGTTGACAATTTTGTAGCTTATTTGTTTCCTCAAATAGAAGTTAGAAAACATGGCACTCTTATTGATGAAATCGAATTTGCGGGTATCGCAAGCACAGTTAAAGGAAGTGTATCTCATCCAGGATTAAATGAATTTAATGGTAATGTCGTTAATTCTGTTTTCAAAACTTTTCCTCATGAAAGCCGCAGTTTTGCAGTAGTAGGTAATTTGGGCGACCGTGGGCTTGGATTGTTTAATGACATTTGTCTTCCGAAATATGAAGGCGGTTTTGAAATAACCTTTATTAGAAATAATGGTAATAACGCCACTTTTGGCTGGAAAGTTTTAAATTTTTTGGCTCTGAAGATCCTCAATTACCTCTACCTGTCGAAGGAAAAGCGACCATAAATACTTTTCTTTTAAGAGTACCAATAATGAAATATAACTGCGAGGCTAATAGTAATCCCATAGATGAATTGTTTAAGGAAAATTACATCTTCCAGTTTAAGAATTGGCAATGCATCCAGCATATGAAAGTATCTGGAAAATCTTCAGCTTTTGATATCATTAATACGTATAGAAATGTAATTAATCCTATTTGGGCTTTTGTCCTTTTCTCAGACGAACAGATCTAATAACTAGTAGAAGGATAACACCACTTTCTACCATGGTAATATTAAAAAAATTTTGGATAGAAATGAGTGGTGAGCGTTATCCTGAAGAATTTTTAGATTTAGAAATGGGATAATAATTACTATTGCTGTAATGTACTGTGTTTTGAAAAATTATAGAAATTTGGAAACCGTGAATTTGATGTAATGTTTGCAACGTTTACTTCACCTGGCCAGGACTTGTTTAATTGTTTACTGTTGCCCCAAGTAAAGCACGCGTAGTGCTGACTCAGGACGCAGCGGTTGCAAACTTCAAAAGTGCTGACTTGCACATATAACCCCACGTTACTCGTAGCCGTTGCTACATGGTAAAGTGAACAGAAACCTTGTTAGATTATGTAAACTTTGTTAGTAATTACATGTAACGTTACCAAGAAAACCTCTATAAAACCTAGCCGTATGTCATCAAAAAGCACTCACTGTCACGTGCTGACAAGCGCTGTATCTTTCGCCTCGGTACGCCAATTCCGGAACCTACGTCTACCCAAATTGCTGGGTCACAGTCTGAAGGCAGTGCAAGATTGCTAGACACTGGGATGTCTCAGAAAGTCTTACTATTCTCTGCAGGTAAGAGAACAGACTGAACTCCAAATTGGTTAGAAACAGTGAGTCAGTTTAGCTTGTGATACTTTCCATGATTACAAAAGAGCCTGTTTTAAAACAGAATTAATTCCGTACATTAGTAAAAAAGATTTCAAAAAGTTATATCAAATTTACAGTATCGATTTATCAGATCAACCTCCACAAATATCTGATAAAAAGTACTACAATTTTTCGTGTTGATTTTAACAAACCTGTTGCAGAATATTCTGGAACAGATGAGGAAACTATCTGTTATGATATAGTAGTTTTAAAATCTTTGGCTGGTTCTTTACGAACCAGCCAAATGTATAATTACTGAAAAAAATAATTAAATTGTTTCTTTTGTTTTTTAGAGTTTGCTCTATAAATATAAGTCTTCATCAGTCTTGTGGTTCTAATTATGCGCTAAAAAATAGAATGGCTAGCATACTATTAATAGCAGTTATCAAGTCATGCGTCATGTCTAGGCGAAACACACACTTGTAGAACTCAGACCAGCAGTTGCATGTACGTTTAAATAATTTTATATTGTCCAGCAATCGATGGTACATTTGGTGAACTGTATGCCGTAAATTATGCAATTTCTGCCTGTTGGGAGACTACGAGACTAAATATATTAACAGTAGAAGGCTGACAATGTCAATAAAATTAATTCCAATAAAACCCTGTTAGAAGACTACATCCTTTAGGGTCCCTTTTAACTCTGTGAACAGAAATTACATTGTTCACACTTTCTCCATTTGCAGACACGAATTTTAGTGATAAATATTGATACTGTGATTCCAACTGATTACATATTCTTCGTTGTGATTAAGTTCGTTTCTCCTTTTGTATTTGTAGATGTGATTAGAGGGCATTCAAGGTTATTCTCCACCGATTTGGGGGTGTGACAGATCCAGTACCAAGGTGGAGGACCTGAAAACTGTAAGAACACGAAATTTGGGAAACACTCCTGGTGAATGGAACTTCCTAATTTTAATGGTTTTTGATATTAATAATTGGTTTATTTTTCCTTTATGTTATCTAGAGGTATAAATGATTATGTCTCGAGATCAGAACGCAGGACGAAGTCACAGTGTGAAGAATGATAATAGTTCCATTGAAAGGGTGGAAGAGTTCAAATATTTGGGAATAACGTTAACAAATAAAAATTCTATTCAAGAAGAAATTAAGAGCAGATTGAAGTTAGGCAATGCTTGCTATTATTCGGTACAGAATCTTTTGTCTTCCAGTTTGCTATCCAAAAAGTTATATAGAACTATAATAATGCCCGTTGTTCTGTATGGGTGTGAAAATTGGTCGGTGACATTGAGGGAGGAACGTAGGCTGAAGGTGTTTGAGAATAGGGTGTTAGGAGAGTATCTGGGCCTAAGAGAGATAAGGTAATAGGGGAATGGAGAAAATTACATAATGAAAGGCTTAGTGATCTGTACTCCTTACCGAATATTGTGCGGGTAGTAAAATCGAGAAGAATGAGATGGGGGAGGGGTCATGTGGCTTTTATGGGGGAGGGGAGAGGGGTGCACAGGGTTCTGGTGGGGAAACCTGAGGTAAAGAGACCAATGGGGAGACCCAAACGCAGATGGGATGATAATATTAAGATGGACCTTCAGGAAGTGGGAGGGGGTTGTGGGGACTGGATGGAGTTGGCTTAGGATAGGGACAGGTGGCGGGCACTTGTGGGTACGGTGATGAACCCTCGGATTCCAAAAAATGCGAGGAATTTTTTGACTAGCTGCAGAACCAGTTAGACTCTCAAGAAGGACTCTGCTCCATGGAGTAAGTAAATAAGTAAGTAAGTAAGTAAGTAAATAAGGGGTTTAAATCAGGGTCCCCCGAACATGTAGTTGTGCGGAAGGAATTGGATCAGCTGTTAAATTGAGCAGCTGGTAGTGGAGTCTTGGTTCAAGTATGGATTAAGGCTACCAGAAGAGACACAATGTGCGCAGAACTTAACATTGAGGTGCATAAACGAAACCGTTGTTGTTGTCGACAGTCAGTATGTGTTAAATATTCTGAGTGTGTGTTTGTACACATTGTTATCAAGCACGCAAAGCACATGCACTGTGTTACATTTTTATTTCTGGCATGTCTCGCTTGCCTTATCTTTTACTTTTTTCATAAACTGCACATTTATCAAAAATATTTGAACACAGAATGTTCTTCTTGATTTTCTGTACAAAGTTTGCTGGACAACATTTCCCATTTTGTGTGAAACTGCCGAGATATTGTGGTAAATACACATAGACTTTTACGTAAAGCAAGCGGTATGGTTTTCAGATTGTAAAGTGATTCAACTTTTTCTATAGATTGTCGAAGTATACCCAAATATCATGTTGAAAGACAATTTTTCGAGTGGCATTCAGTTTGTTCCACGAGGACGTACAGACATGACAAAGAAAATGGAATGGCAATGATTTGAGAAGATCAAGAGAATTTCTTTTCAAATCATTACTACTAATTAACCATAAACCATTCAATTTTCTAGAACGTGCAGTCTCATATGCTCTGTTGACAGTTCGTTGATGGAACCACAGATGAAATATAAAAGAAAGCAACATTTTTAATACCTGCTTCTTATATTAAGCCTTTCAATACATCAATAACCAACCTTGTCCAATCCAAGTTGTTCAGTTTTGTAGATCCAACATCGCTGTCGCCAGAAATCAGTGCTAACTTGGTGATGAGACCCAAAAAGATAATCAGCAGCATGTTGGCTCCAATTCCTGTAATACACGAAAAAATTGACATGTAAATTGTCTTTGTCCCCTCTTTCCCCTCACACAGTTCCTCCAACTTTATTCCCTGATGTCGGACAGCAGCCTAACCACTTTCTTGTAGTCAGTAAATTTTCCTTTACTATTTAATTACATAGATTTCAGTCAAAACAACAAATATATTAACAACAATTATATTTATTATTTACAGCTACATGTTTCGACTCAAATGAGTCATCTTCAGGCTGGAACTGTATTTGTTTGCAAAGACATTGTGCTCTTTCTGGGATTCCAACAACAAACAAATACAGTTCTAGCCTGAAGATGACATGAGTCAACTTCAGGTTAGATCTGTACTTGTTTGCAAA
>Ga0209629_10004456_pt1 | contig 10363 bp, 6 predicted proteins | sample TergutCu122P5_FD_187286 | JGI IMG/M metagenome (GOLD analysis project Ga0209629, IMG submission 187286) | Cubitermes ugandensis P5 segment gut microbial communities from Kakamega Forest, Kenya - Cu122 P5 (SPAdes) (version 2) | ecosystem: Host-associated > Arthropoda: Insects > Digestive system >... | reverse complement strand
TAAAAATGAAGCAATCAATCATTCTATCGTTTCTCGTTTGTTTTTGCCTGACAGCCTTAGCAGACGACAACCGTCCGGCGCTTGAAGATTCAACCTATCAAACACGGAAAAAATTCGATTATTTTTTTCTGGAAGCTTTGCGCCTGAAACAAAACGATAGATACAGTGAGTCTTACGCCGCTTTGCAATATGCGTTGAATATCGATTCAACTTCTTCTGCAACATTAGCTTTGTTATCAGACTATTACATGGCTTTACAGCAAGATTCCCTTGCAATCGCCGCTTTGCAAAAAGCTGTAAAATACAGTCCCGAAAATAACGAATACAAAATTTCTTTAGCCGATGCCTATCGCGAAAAAGGAAAACTTGCCGAAGCTACCCGGCTTTATGAAGATTTAGTCGCCAAACAGCCGGAGAAACCTGAATATCATTTCTATCTTAGCGATTTATATTTGAAGCAAGGTAAAATAGATAAAGCGATTCAATCGCTCGACGCTTTAGAAAATACAATCGGAATGAGCGAAGCGCTTTCCATGCAGAAATATAAATTATATCTTGCAATGGAACAATCGGATAACGCAGTGAACGAACTCGAAAAATTAGCCGCTAAATATCCTTCGGAAGCCAAATATCCAATCCTGATCGGCGATTTTTATTTAGACAGTGATAATCCGGATAAAGCGCTGACTTATTATGAGAAAGCACGCGCCATCAACCCTAAAAGTCCTTACTATGTTGTTTCTATGGCAAACTATTACGAAATATCGGGAAATACGGACGCCGCTACGAATGAAATAGAATTGACTTTGAAAAATCCTGATGTTGATATAGATACAAAAATTGCTATTTTAGGAAAATTTATTGGAAACCGGCTGTCGGATAAAAAGGATGTCGATATGGCGTATTCTTTATTCAAAACGCTGATGGAACAATATTCTCAAGATCCGGATCTCAATATGATGTATGGTCGATTTCTGTTATTGCAAGAAAAATGGGAAGATGCCCGTTTTCAGTTTCAAGTGGTTACCGGAGCCGATCCTGAAAACTTGCTTGCATGGCGTTTGCTGATGAATATTGCTGCAAAAGAAGATAAGCCGGATGAAGTTATCCGTATTTGCGATTCCGCTTTGGCTGTTTTTCCAGATGATTATAAATTTTATTTAAATAAAGGGTCAGCATATATTCAATTAAAAAACTATCCGGAAGCCTTGTCCGTTTTTCAGAAAGGGATCACCTATATTCCTGAAGATAATCCAGATACGCTTTCAATTTTTTATGGTCTAATCGGCGAGATGTATCATGAGTTGAATAAAAAGGAAGAAGCATATCAGGCTTATGATAAAGCGCTGGAATACAACGAAAATAATATAGATGTTCTTAATAATTACGCTTATTTCCTGAGCTTGGACAAAGAACAATTGGATAAGGCAGAGCGCATGAGCGGTAAATGCGTTCAAATGCAACCCAATGAGCCTACCTACATCGACACTTATGCCTGGGTATTTTTCCAGAAAGGAAATTATTCTTTAGCAAAGTTTTACATCGAAAGCGCCATCTCGAAAAGAGGAGATAAAAGTCCGGATATTCTGGAGCATTATGGAGATATTCTCTACAAAACGGGAAATACGGATAAAGCGGTAGAACAATGGGAAAAAGCGCTGAAAGCCAGAGGGAAAGATGAGGATACAACTTTATTAAAAAAGAAAATAGAAAATAAGACGTATTATGAAACGAAATAAGCAGCAGACGTTTGTGTGTTTTTTAGCTGGAATAATTATTCTGCTCAGCGGATGTAAAACCACCCGTCAAACAACCGTCGCCTTATCCAAAATGAATAAGGATGAGCGGATAGAATCTATTCAGAATCAGTCTATTCCATTCAATACATTATCTTCTCCGCTACGTTTTTCCTTTCAAACGAAAAAGAAAAAAAATACGACTTCCGCCAATGCACAATTACGCATTATTAAAGACCAAATCATTCAGCTATCTGTACGGATTCCGCTCTTGGGAACCGAAGTGGCGCGAATCAGCATCATGCCTGAACAAATCATTATTATCGACAGGATTAACAAACGATATGTTTCTGAACCCATACAAAAACTGAAAGAAATAACTGCTTTTGATTTCGATTTTTACAGTTTGCAGGCTTTGTTTACCAATCAATTGTTTATTGCAGGGAAGCCGGCGATTACTCCGGCGGATTATAAAACTTTCCAATGGAGCGAAGATAAATTTTTATCAAAGCTAAATAATATAGATACGCAAGGAATTAATTACGATTTTGTCAGCGATTATACCAACCGCATTGTTCAAACAGAAATGTATAAGGAAAAAGCGAAAGCTGACTTGAACTGGTCGTATAAAAATTTTGGATTGACTTCCAATAGCCTGTCGTTTCCGATGCAAATGACAATGGAATTAACCGTTCCGAATGATTTGATTACTTTGAATCTGGCGCTCAACAGCGTGGATATCGATACTGATTTTAAATTGGATACTACGATTCCCAAAGGGTATCAACCCGTTGAAATGGAACAAATAATAAAATTATTACAATCGCTCTGATGAAGTTCAAGCTGTTTCCATATCTGCTATTCTGTGTTTTCTCGTTGCAGGCTCAACAGTCGCCGCGAGTCAAGGAATTGGAAAAAGAGCGTTTGGCAACTTTAGCCGAAATTGAAGAAACCAACCAATTGTTGAGTAAAAACACGCAGAACACAAGTAATGCGTTGAATCGCATTAGCTTATTGAATCAGCAAATAAATTCAAGGAAAAAAGTAATCGACCTTTTGAATCAGGAAATTGTTTCTTTAGGCGAAGAAATCGATTCCAAAGAAGTAGAAATGCAAGCGTTGGAAAAAGAATTGGAAGCGAAAAAACAGCATTATGCCGGGTCCATACGAAAAATGTATCTGCACAAAAACAATATAGATAACTTATTGTTTGTCTTGTCTTCGCAAAACTTTAGCCAGTCCTACCACCGGATAATGTATTTGAAAGCATATTCCAACTGGCAGAAAAAACAAGCCGGTGAAATTGCTGAAAAACAAAAAGCAATCGAAGAAGAGAAAAAGCTGTTAGCCGCAAACCGGAGCGACAAATTGAATCTTTTGAATACGCGGCAATCAGAAGAAAACAAATTAATTAAAGAGGAAACAAATAAAAAGGCTGAAGTAAAAACGCTTGAAAAGAACAAGAAAAAACTTCAAGCGGATTTAGCAAAAAAAGAAAGCCAAGCGAAAGCATTAAACCGACAAATCGAAAAAATCATTGCTGAAGAAGTCGCTAAATCCGAACAAGCTGCAAAATCAGCGAGCGGCGGTAATCGAACAGCAGATGTGAAAGGCGGTTATGTCATGACCGAAAGCGAAAGAACTTTGTCATCTACTTTTGCCGATAACAAAGGAAAACTTCCTTATCCGCTGAAAGGAAATTATAAAATTGTAGGATTTTTCGGCGTGCATCAGCACAGGGAATTTTCTAAAATTGAGACCAATAATAATGGAATTGATATTGAAACTACTTCAGGGAACGAAGTCATGGCTGTTTTTAATGGAGTGGTTTCCCGCATTTTCACGCTTCCGGGGTACAATAATTCCATTATTATCCGGCATGGCAATTATCTGACTTTGTATTCCAATATCGAGCAAGTTTATGTGAAACAAGGAGCTAACGTAAATACAGGTCAAGCGTTGGGAAAGATTTATACGGATGAAGAAAAAGGCAATTCCACTTTGCTGCATTTCGAAATCTGGAAAGAACAAACCAAATTGGATCCTATGGAGTGGATTAAATAATTATGAATTATAAATTATGAATTATGAATTATAAATTATGAATTCTCAATTCTCAATTCTCAATTCTAATTCGGCGCTTGTACTTTTTTCGGGCGGTCAGGATTCAACAACTTGCCTGTACTGGGCGCTCAATCGTTTCAAAGAAGTGCGAACGCTCTGCTTCACTTACGGACAGCGACATTCGATTGAAGTAGAAGTCGCCCGACAATTGGCTGCGGAAGCAAAAGTTCCGTTTCAGGTACTCGATGCGTCTATCATCAGTCAATTAGCCGATAATGCGCTGACTAATTCCGCTTTGACGATGGATGAAGAAAAGCCGGAAAATTCCTATCCCAATACTTTTGTTCCGGGACGCAACTTGTTTTTCCTTACTTTTGGCGCCGTCGTCGCTCGGACGCATGGAATTAAAAACTTGGTTACCGGCGTTTCCCAAGCCGACTACAGCGGTTATCCCGACTGTCGCGACACTTTCATCCGCTCGGCAAATGCAACTTTGAACCTCGCAATGGATGAACAATTCATTATCCATACTCCGCTGATGTGGTTGAATAAGGCGGAAACTTGGGCATTAGCAGACGAATTGGGCGTCTTTGAAATTGTAAAGAATAAAACGCTCACTTGCTACAACGGAATCATCGCCGCCGGATGCGGTCATTGCCCGTCCTGTAAACTAAGGAGGGAAGGGCTGAAAGAGTATGAATCAAGAATTGTAGATCTTTAACATAGTACATCAACCCATTTTAATTAGTCTTCTTTTTTTGATAAACGCTGTTCCACTTTTCTCCAATGATAACATCAAACATATTAATTGGCAAAATGCAGTTCTCCATTTTCTACATCAATAACAATCGGTTGATTATGATTGATTTGTTTTGCTAAAATCGCTTTTGACAATGGATTCAACACTTCCCGTTGAATAACCCGCTTGACCGGACGCGCTCCGAATTGAGGGTCGTAACCTTCTTCGGAAATCAAATCGACTGCCGCATCCGTGAATTGTAAATCAATACCGTTCCCTGTAAGAAGTTTCTTCACGCTGTTCAGTTGTAATTGAACGATTGATTTAATTTCAGATTCGTCCAATGGTGAGAACATAATAACTTCGTCAATCCGGTTTAAAAATTCGGGTCGGATGGTTTTTTTGAGTAAATCCAGCACTTCATTTTTTGTTTCTTCAATGATTTGTTCGTGATTGGTCTTGTTGATTTTCTCAAAGTTCTCACGGATAATGTTTGAACCCAAGTTCGATGTCATGATGATAATCGTATTCTTGAAATTCGCCACGCGACCTTTGTTGTCGGTTAATCTGCCGTCGTCCAAGACTTGCAGCAGAATATTAAAAACGTCGGGATGCGCTTTTTCGATTTCGTCGAACAAAACCACCGAATAAGGCTTGCGGCGTACAGCTTCCGTCAGTTGCCCGCCTTCGTCGTAACCTACATATCCCGGAGGCGAACCGATCAAGCGGCTTACCGTAAATTTTTCCTGATATTCGCTCATATCAATACGGGTTATCATATTTTCGTCATCGAAAAGATATTCAGCCAACGCCTTTGCCAATTCGGTTTTACCTACGCCGGTAGTTCCCAGAAAGATAAACGAACCGATGGGACGTTTCGGGTCTTGCAATCCCGCACGACTACGGCGGATAGCGTCCGAAACGGCGGTAATCGCTTCTTCCTGTCCGATAACTCTTTTGTGTAATTCTTCTTCCAAATGAAGCAGTTTGTCTGATTCGCTTTGTAGCATTTTCCCTACCGGAATGCCTGTCCAACGGGAAACAACGTCGGCAATATCGTCGGCATCGACTTCTTCTTTAATCATTGCATGTTGACCTTGCATGTCGTTCAGCTCTTTTTGAAACTTTTCGATTTCCTCATCTTTCTGACGCAATAAACCGTAACGGATTTCAGCCACTTTGCCGTAATCGCCTTCCCGTTCTGCCTTTTCGGCATAATATTTCAGATTCTCAATTTCGATTTTATTCTGTTGTATCTTATTGATGATTTCCCGTTCCGATTCCCATTTGGCTTTCAATTGAGATTCTTCCTGGCGTAAATCGGCAATTTCCTTACCGAGAATTTCCAACTTATTGGTATTGTCTTCTCTTTTAATTGCTTCGCGTTCAATTTCCAACTGCGTGATTTTGCGGGTGATTTCGTCCAAAGATTCGGGAACGGAATCGACTTGCATTCGCAGACGGGCAGCGGCTTCGTCCATTAAATCAATGGCTTTGTCCGGCAAATAACGTTCTGTGATATAACGAGCCGAAAGGTGTACGGCAGCAAGAATTGCATCGTCTTTGATGCGGATTTTATGGTGATTTTCGTACTTTTCCTTTAATCCGCGAAGAATGGAAACCGCATCCGTTTCGCTCGGTTCATCAATAATGACTTGTTGAAAACGCCGTTCCAAAGCTTTGTCTTTTTCAAAATACTTCTGGTATTCGTTCAGCGTAGTTGCGCCGATGGCTCGCAATTCGCCCCGCGCCAGCGCAGGTTTCAGAATGTTGGCGGCATCCATAGCGCCTTCGCCCCCGCCTGCTCCGACTAAAGTATGGATTTCGTCAATGAAAAGAATGATTTCCCCTTCCGAACCAATCACTTCATTGATAACCGATTTCAATCGCTCTTCAAATTCACCTTTGTATTTAGCGCCGGCAATAAGGGCGCCCATATCCAAAGAAAAAATCTGTTTGGATTTCAAATTATCAGGTACGTCGCCGCGAATGATTCGATGGGCTAAACCTTCAGCAATCGCCGTTTTACCTACGCCCGGCTCGCCAATTAAAATAGGATTGTTTTTCGTCCGGCGGCTGAGGATTTGCAATACCCTGCGGATTTCTTCGTCCCGACCGATAACAGGGTCTAACTTGCCCGCCCTTGCCCGCTCGTTCAGATTGATAGCATATTTTGATAAAGATTGATAGGTATCCTCCGCCGATTCGCTGGTAACTTTATTCCCTTTTCGCAATTCGTCGATGGCTGCCGTCAAATCTTTTTCGGTGATTCCTGCATCACGCATCATCGTCGAAACCGTACTTTTTTCCCTTAGTAGCGCCAAAATAATCGGCTCTACGGAAACGTATTGGTCGCCTAACTTGGAGCTTATATCTATTGCCTTCTGCAAAACGGCATTGGCTTCACGCCCCAAAAAAGGTTCTCCGCCGGATACTTTGGGATAAGAATCTATTTCTTTGTCTAATATATTCGTAAACTGTTGGGTATTAACGCCTAATTTTTGAAATAAAAATTGAACGATACTTTCTGCTTCTTCCAGAATGGACTTCATCAGATGCGCGGGTTCAATCGACTGTTGACTTTTTCTCCGCGCCAATTCAACGCTGTGTTGAACAACGTCTTGAGCTTTTATTGTAAAATTGTTTAAATTCATACGTTATTTATTTGTTTTGCTTATTCTCAACAAAAGATTTGCCACATACAGAAATATGACAAAATGACAGAAGTTGACTGATATTAAATACTATAATAGCCGTTCTTCCAATTTGATCAACTCGTCGCGGTATTGGGCAGCTTCCAGAAATTCTAATTTCTTTGCAGCTTCCAGCATGGCTTTTTTCGTTTTGGCAATCAGTTTTTCCAAATCTTTTCTTGTCATGTATTGAACAACAGGGTCGGCGGCAATGCCGATATTTTCCTTTTCAATATAAGCCTTCGGTTCTGTTTTTATATCTGATTTAACCAAAGTCGATTGCGTATTCTTGACGATTTGTTGTGGAGTGATTCCATGCTGTTCATTGTAAAGCAATTGCTTTTCTCTTCTACGGTTCGTTTCGTCGATGGTTTTCTGCATACTGTCGGTAATTTTGTCTGCATAGAAAATCACTTTCCCGTTGATGTTCCGGGCAGCGCGACCGGCTGTCTGAGTCAACGAGCGATGCGACCGCAGAAAGCCTTCTTTATCGGCGTCCAAAATAGCAACCAAAGAAACTTCCGGCAAATCCAATCCTTCACGTAAAAGGTTTACGCCAATCAGGACGTCGAAATATCCCTGCCGCAGTTTTTCCATGATTTCAATACGTTCCAGCGTCTCTACATCCGAATGAATATAAGCGGTTTTAATATCTAACCGAAGAAAATAGGCATTCAATTCTTCCGCCATCCGCTTGGTTAAAGTCGTAACCAATGTACGTTCTCCCCGTTCGGTTCGCTGTTGAATTTCTTCCATTAAATCGTCAATTTGATTCAAGCTGGGACGGACTTCAATCGCCGGATCCAATAATCCGGTCGGACGAACAACTTGTTCCGTGATAATGCCTTCACATAATTGGAGTTCAAAGTCGGCAGGCGTGGCGCTGACAAATATTTTTTGCGGTGTCAGCCTTTCAAATTCGTCATAATTCAGCGGACGGTTATCAATTGCCGCCGGCAACCGGAACCCATATTCAACTAAATTGAGCTTGCGGGAATGGTCGCCGCCATACATGCCGCGAATTTGCGGAACCGTTACATGACTTTCATCTATAACGGTTAAGAAATCTTTCGGAAAGTAATCGATCAGACAAAACGGACGGCTTCCGGGCGGTCGTCTGTCGAAATAACGGGAATAGTTTTCAATTCCCGAACAATAGCCCAATTCACGAATCATTTCCAAATCAAAGGTAACCCGATCGTATAATCGTTTGGCTTCCTGAATCTGACCGTTGTTGTTATAAAATTTCACCCGTTCGCCCAAATCCAGTTCAATTTCCCCGATTGCCTGATTGATTCGTTCGCGAGTAGTTACGAATATATTAGCCGGATAAATCTGGAATTGTTCAAATTCTTCTATGTAACTGCCGGTTAACGGATCAAAAGTGTGAATTTCCTCAATTTCATCGCCCCAGAACAATATGCGAAGCGCAATGTCCATATAAGCTGGAAATACATCGACCGTATCGCCCTGCACCCGAAAGTTTCCTCTTGAAAATTCTATTTGATTCCGTGAATACAGACTGTCAACTAATTTGCGTAGAAACTGGTTGCGGGAAAATAGTTTTCCTTTATTGATACTGATAACATTTTCCCTGAAATCGTCCGGACTACCGATTCCGTACAAGCAAGATACGGAAGATACAATGATTACGTCTTTTCTACCTGAGAGCAAAGACGAAGTTGCCGAAAGACGGAGTTTTTCAATTTCATCATTGATAGATAAATCTTTTTCGATATAGGTATTGGTCGATGGAATATAGGCTTCCGGCTGATAATAATCATAATAGGAAACAAAATATTCGACGGCGTTATGCGGGAAAAAACTTTTAAACTCGCTGAACAATTGAGCTGCTAAGGTTTTGTTATGACTTAAAACCAAAACCGGCTTATTCAATTCTTTAATGACATTGGCGATAGTAAAAGTCTTCCCCGATCCGGTTACTCCCAACAGCGTTTGATAAGGTAATCCCTCTCTTACGCCCGCCACTAAATCACGGATAGCTTCCGGTTGATCGCCGGTCGGTTGATAATCGGATATTAGTTCAAAATCCATCTAAACTCCGCTGAAAGCAGAGAATCCGCCATCGACAGGAATAATAGCGCCCGTGATAAAGCTTGCCGAATCGGAACAAAGGAAATGAACCAAACCGTTTAATTCCGAAATATCTCCGAATCGCCCCATCGGCGTTTTTGCCAGCACTTTTTTACTTCTGTCCGTCAGAGAACCATCGGGATTAATCAAGATAGCCCTGTTTTGGTCGCCGATAAAGAATCCGGGAGCAACAGCATTTACACGAACTTCGTCGCCGAATTTCATCGCCATTTCGGTGGCTAACCATTTGGTAAAAATATTGATTCCCGTTTTGGCAACCGAATAACCGGGTACGCGGGTAAGCGCCGAATAAGTCGCCATCGACGAAATGTTGATGATACAGCCTTTCTTTTGTTGTGCCATAATTTTTCCGAAAGCTAAACAAGGAATAATCGTACCGTCTTGATTTAACCGAACTACTTTTTCCCAATCTTCCCATTTCATGTCAAAAATCGTTTGTTCGGGAGTCAAAGTAGCGCCTGGTACATTTCCGCCGGCACAATTGATAAGTACATCAATCCGGTCCCATTTATCAATGATTTTCTTGGATACTTCTTCCAAGCTGTTTGTATCTAAAACATTACAAATAAACCCGACTGCTACGCCACCTGCGGCTTTTATTTCATGAACCTGATTGTCAAGATTTTCCTGACGAATATCTAATACTACAATTTTTGCTCCGGATTGCGCTAAACTTTTAGAAATACTGCCGCCCAAAACTCCACCGGCTCCGGTCACTACAATAACTTTGTCCTTGATGCTGAATAGATTTTCCATATGATATTTCAAACTAATCTGATTTATTTTCAGGCTGCAAACTTACATGAAAATTCTAATATTTCCAAGCGGATGAATAAAAATTCAGGGTAACCGCACCAAAATTCTTCATAGCAAGAAAGAAATCCAAAACTATCTACCTGCTATTTTGTATTTTTAACAGTTCGATTTAACGGAATTTAACTAAAAAAACTCCCTTTTTCCCTTGTTTTCCTTGTTTTTTCTAAAAATCGAACCCTGAGAAAGAAATTTGGATAAAA
>Ga0209629_10004454_pt1 | contig 10366 bp, 9 predicted proteins | sample TergutCu122P5_FD_187286 | JGI IMG/M metagenome (GOLD analysis project Ga0209629, IMG submission 187286) | Cubitermes ugandensis P5 segment gut microbial communities from Kakamega Forest, Kenya - Cu122 P5 (SPAdes) (version 2) | ecosystem: Host-associated > Arthropoda: Insects > Digestive system >... | reverse complement strand
CGGTCACACCGATTTCCCCGCTGCTCAATATAGATACCATTATACCGAACATTGACCCCATCAATGACCTGATCTGGGGAGAATCTGTACCGACTACGGTATTTGACGGCCCTCCATTGGATACCGTATACATCAAAATGGTTCATAAACTGTCGCAAGTCAAGTTAGTGGCTGCAACTCCGCAGGATGCTACGCCGAGTACCCACCCCGAAATAAATTTCGGTGAAAAAAGGATAATGACGTATCTTTGCAAAAAAAAGCGGAACAAACAGCAAATCCCGTACTACGAATTGGAACATCAAAGTCCGGCGCCGAGATTGGGATTACAGCTATGCGCAAAAAAGATTATCGGAGTTATCTGCTTTATTCAAGCCGTAATACTACCATCATTGTAAGCTTGTACTTTTTTTGAATGCTGTAATGTCTGTTCCGCTTTTGTAACAAAAAACAGGACAAAGATATGGAAAAGATTTTAAGAAAAGGAACAGTCAGCGGTTTACCGGTCATTAATTTTCATGCAGCCGGTATAGATGTGGGCAGCACCGTCATGGCGATTGCTTATACAGACAGCACAGGCAATCAATGCTTATGCAAAACAGGATGCTTTACAAAAGAATTGAGCGAGTTAGTTAATTTACTGGGAAAAGAAGGAGTAAAAGATGTAGCCATGGAAGCAACAGGAGTTTACTGGATGAGTCTGTATGAAATGCTGGAAGATGCCGGTATCAGAGTAACATTAATCCATCCCGGTCATTATAAGAATTCATCTCATCTGAAAACAGATGAGAATGACAGTCTGTGGATTCACCAGTATCATTCCTGCGGTATTTTGCGTCATTCCCATATTGCCTCGGAAACATACAGGGAATTACGGAATTATATCCATGAGCGGAATGTAGTCCAAAAGCAAAAAAGTGAAACATTAACCCGGATACAGCGGATATTAACGATGATGAACCTCAAGCTCCAGCATGTAATAAGCGACATGGAAGGTGCGGGGGGAATGACAATTCTTCGCGCCATCGCTTCGGGAGTTAATCAGGCAGAAGCGCTGGTTGATTTAATAGATGTGGAACGTTTCAAGGCGAGCCGTGAGGAAATAGCTGCTTCACTGGAAGGTATTTATAAGACACAATTTGTTACTTTGTTGAAAATGAAACTGCAGGAATATGATTTCTTCATACATCAAATGAAAGAATATGAAGTTTTCATTGAAGAAACATTAAATAAAATTGTGGCAACGCAGGAAAAACCGACCGGCACTCCGGTTGCAAAGAAAAGCAAGTATGCGAGAAAGAATCAGTACAGCTTTGATGCAAAAAAGTATCTTCAGCAGATATTGGGAGTGGATTTGACTCAGGCTGAAGGCATGGACGAAAAAATGCTGCTGGATGTATTAAGCGTAACAGGTATGGATATGAGTAAATGGCCTACTTCACAACATTTTACAAGCTGGCTGAATTTAAGTCCGCGAAGAATGAAAACAGGGGGCAAGTACATAGGCAATGAAAACCGGAAAACAAACAATCCGGCTACTCAGGCTTTTAGAATTTCTGCCCATTCTGCCGGTATCAACAGTAAAGGGCATTTAGGTGCATTATACCGCAGACTGGTTGCTAAAAAAGGGAAAAAGACCGCAACAAAAGCAGTAGCCCGTAAAATAGCCGTAATTTTTTATACGCTTGTAAAAAATAAACAGGAATACAACCCGCTTATTATTACAAAAAAAATTAAAGAGCAGGAAGAAAGAAAATTACGGCAACTGGCAAAACTGGCAAGAAAATTAGGATATTCACTTCAGAAAACTGCCTGAATTTTACATGATTATAAACAACGTCATTGTAAGTATCACTGCTATTAGCAATGTAACGATGCCGGGGTATCTGTTCGACCTGGAAACCTTTAACGGCGCAATCACGCAAAAGGGGCCAATTCAACAGTCTTTCAACTTTTCGACGCTGCCGGCGACGCCTGCAGATACCGTCAAAGCTAATGTCAGAACCGTCTACACCGGCACGCCGGGAGATATTCCAACCGTCATCAAAATCGGCTCAATGACCGTAAACAGCAAGACAATCAATGACTTTTATGCAACATTTGCCAAGTCGCTGAAAAGCGGCTATTCCTATACGATGACGATGCGGATCGGAAATGTGCTGGAACCGGGACGCGCGTCCACACTGACCGATAATCTTCCTGCCGGTTACCTGCGTTATGTAGGCGCTTTCTGGAAAAACAGCCAGAAGGGCGAACGCCTGATTCGCATGCCGCGCGCAAGCACTACAAACACTTATCTGATTGACAGCGTCTGGACGGCGCAGGTGATTGATGGCAAAGACTGGATACTATTAGATACGATGATGACCACCGACACAAATATCAGTTGGATATCCGGTTCTACCAGTACCGAGTCAAGCATAATCAACGGCAATGACCCCACTTTTGAAACCGATGCAGCGCGGCAGTTGACTAAGCCGACGGCTTCCAATTTCGTCAGCGGCTATCTCAATGCAAGTAAAAATCAGATTTACTTCCGTATCGGACTGACCGGGACACAGCCTGCCGGCACGCCGCCGCGCTACGGCCTTGTCCTGTTGACCTTCGGAAACAATAAATACAGACACCGCATCTGGATACGCCAGGGCGAAGAACCCGATTACCTGATGCGTCCGAGAGATACCAATATGACCGGCGACGTTGTGCCCAGTGGCGCTACGTCCAGTCGTCCCAATGCAAAGAAATTTTCACCCTATAACCTGACCGATCCGGGCAAAAATACCGAGACCACTTATGCCAACGCGCCCAATCTTGGCACCGGTGGCGGCAGGTTCGTCGATTATCCGAGCAAGGCGGGTTATCATTTTCAGTGGGGTGGAAATACAAAAGCATTCCACCCAACCAATGCAATCTCCGGCTGGAGTCCCGGCGGTAGCGGCAATACATGGAATGTTGCTTGGGAAACCTGTCCGACCGGTTACCGCCGTCCGACCGACATCACTACCACAGGAACCAATAATTCCGAATATCGCCAGTCGCTGTGGATAACGGGAGTAGGCGCCGCCAATCCCTCCAACGAAAATTATGATAATGTTATATACGGTTACTATGCTGACGGGTATTTCGACCGCAGGCAGATTGTACAGGGCGTTACCGCCACCCCCGCTCTGTTGACGGCGGTTGCCTCGCCCGGCGCGGAAGTTGCCTACAGAGGCATGCTGTTCTACAACCAGTTCAACAATGCTTCCCTCTTCTTTCCGGTAACTGGCTTTCGCAACAATACTACAGGCGCTCTTGATCAGGCCGGTAAATCGGGACATTACTGGTCACTGTCCTATCTCGCTGCTACCAACCCCATGCAATTAGCCTTTGATACAGACGCCCCCATGTCCCACATGGCCTCTTATATTCCAAATTACGGCATATCCATCCGGTGCATTTCGGATGCATGTGCCCAACTTGACAGTCTTAAGCCGGTAATCGTCCGTAATGATTTGCCAATGATGGGCGGTGTCCGCATCCATCTGGCAACCGATGCCGGCCGGCAATTTGTGATTCAATTTGCAATGCCGCCGGGAATGCCGACAGGTGTAATTAACGGATATGATTACACGAATGCTGTCATAGAGGGATATGTTGCCGGTTACGTTTTTGACAATGATTATGTGACTGTAGCGGGCGTGCAATACCCTGTTTTTACAACAGTTATCAGTCCCGATGGCAAAACAATTACAGTAACCGTTAATTCAGTTCCGACTCCTATTGATAACAGTTATGGTGTTGGGGGAGCATTTTATCCATATATAAAGGTTACAGGTCCCGGCGGAGCAACCTGTACCGGCCAAAAGACAACTCTCTCGTATGGTTATAATATCTCGGATTAATTGTTTCCGCACCGCAGGGAGGGCTGCAGGATGGTAATTTACCCTACGGTATAACAACACCTATTCTTTTCCTGCCTGCCGCCGGCATCCGAATTGTCTTATTTCTCCTTGATCAGGATATTGATGGGCGTTCCGGTGAAGTCCCAGTTTTCGCGGATTTTGTTTTCTAAAAAACGCTTGTAGGGTTCTTTAATCCATTGCGGCAAATTACAGAAAAAGACAAATGCCGGAACGTAGGTGTCAGTTAACTGCGTTATATATTTGATTTTTATATATTTGCCTTTCCATGCCGGAGGGGGCGTTTTTTCGATGATAGGGAGCAAGGTCTCATTAAGTCGTGCCGTAGGAATCCGTTTTTTCCGGTTGTCGTATACGGCTTTACAGGCTTCCAACACTTTGAATATGCGCTGTTTAGTCAATGCAGAAATAAACAGGATGGGAAAATCGGTGAATGGCGCCATGCGTTCGCGAATCGCATTTGTGTAACTGTTAATGACTTGCTGATTTTTGCCTTCAACCAGATCCCACTTGTTGACGCATACCACCAATCCTTTTCTGTTCTTCTGGATAATTGAAAAGATGTTAAGGTCTTGGCTTTCAATTCCTCTTGTGGCATCTATCATCAGCACGCAGACATCCGAACCTTCAATCGCATGGATGGAACGAATCACTGCATAATATTCAAGGTCTTCTTCGACTTTGCCTTTTTTACGGATTCCGGCGGTATCTACCAGGTAAAAATTCAAACCGAATTTATTGTATTTCGTGTAGATCGAATCGCGTGTCGTGCCTGCAATTTCAGTGACGATATGTCGTTCTTCACCTATAAATGCGTTGATAAGAGAAGATTTGCCGGCATTGGGCCGGCCGACGACAGCAATTCTGGGCAGTTCTTCTTCAGGCTCTTCCTGCTTTTGAACGGCAAACAGCGAAATGATTTTGTCCAGCAAATCGCCTGTACAGGAGCCGTTCATGGCTGACACACAAAACGGGTCTCCCAGCCCAAGCCTGTAAAATTCAGCTCCAAAAGGATGAGACTCAAAATTGTCGGCCTTGTTAGCCACCACGATGACCGGTTTTTTTGTTCGGCGCATGATTTGTGCAACGGCATCGTCCAAATCGGTCAAACCATTCATAATATCGACGACGAACAGGATGATATCGGCTTCATCGACAGCAATTTGCACTTGCTTATTGATTTCTTCCTCAAAAACGTCTTCCGACTTGACGACCCATCCTCCCGTATCAATCAGTGAAAATTCTTTTCCGCACCATTCCACTTTTCCGTAATGGCGGTCGCGGGTAGTGCCTGCCTCTTTATCGACAATAGCCCGCCGTGTCTGTGTCAGCCGATTGAACAGCGTTGACTTCCCTACATTTGGTCTTCCTACGATTGCCACTACATTTCCCATAATATAATAACTGAATAATTGATTAATTGAATAACTGATAACTGAAAACTATTGACTGAAAACTACAATCAGTTATCCATTTGATAACCAAATGTTTTAAGCATATTTTCCCGATTTCGCCAGTCCTTTTCAACTTTGACAAACATCTCTAAGAAAATCTTTTTCTCGAAGAACATTTCGAGGTCTTTGCGTGCCATCATGCCTACTTTCTTCAAAGCCTGACCCTGATGGCCGATGATAATCCCTTTCTGTGTCTCCCGTTCCACAATGATCACTGACTTGATATGAATCTTATCTGCTGATTCAGTGAACATTTCGACGACAACTTCGGTTGCGTACGGGATTTCTTTCTGATAATACAGCAGTATTTTTTCGCGGATAATCTCGGCAACGAAAAAACGTGCCGGACGGTCGGTTAATGCATCTTTTTCAAAATAAGGAGGCGATTCCGGCAATAACTCAACTACCCGCTTTTTGATGGGTTCGATATTGAATTTCGACAATGCTGAAATCGGAATTATCTCTGCATCAGGCAGTAACTCGTGCCATTGAATAACTAACTTTTCCAGTGCCGGCTGGTCTACCAGGTCAATCTTGTTAATCAACAAAAGCACAGGACATTGAGCCTGACGGACTTTGTGCAGAAAATCCTCATTTTTGTCTAATTTTTCAATCACATCAGTCATGTAAAGCAATACATCAGCATCGTATAATGCTGACTGTGAAAATGTTAGCATGGATTGCTGCAACTTGTAATTTGGGTGCAACACGCCCGGCGTATCTGAATATACAATTTGCAAATCTTCCGTGTTGACAATCCCCAAAATGCGATGCCGCGTGGTTTGTGCTTTAGACGTGATAATAGAGATCCGTTCCCCGACCAGCAGGTTCATCAATGTTGATTTTCCTACATTGGGGTTCCCGATGATATTGACAAATCCCGATTTATGCTTTCGCTCCGTCATACCCCCAAACCAGCAGGTTTGCTCCCCAAGTATATCCGGCGCCAAAAGCGGCAAGCAACAGTCTGTCGCCTTTTTTCAACTTCTCTTCCCACTCCCATAAACAGACAGGAATGGTCCCGGCGCTTGTATTTCCGTATTTTTGGATATTGATCATCACCTTGTTGAGATCGCCTTCCAGGTTTTTGACAACGGCTTCGACGATACGCAGATTGGCCTGATGAGGCACCACCCAGTCGATGTCTTCCTTTTTCAAACCGTTACGTTCAACGATTTCCAGCCCAACAGCGGCCATATCAGTGACTGCCCGTTTGAAAACAGCTTTTCCTTCCTGATACACATAATGTTCGCGGTTGTCAATCGTTTCGTGTGATGGGCGCCTGGCCGTTCCTCCGGCTTTCAAATGCAAAAAGGGCAATCCACTTCCATCTGTGTGCATGATTGTATCGATTAGACCAACAGGTTCGGTAGTCGGTTCCAGCAAAACAGCGCCGCAGGCGTCTCCAAACAATGGACAGGTCGTGCGGTCTGCATAGTTGGTGATGGCTGTCATTTTATCTCCGGCCACTAAAATGATTCGTTTGTATCGACCGGAGCGGATAAAATTTGACGCCGTCTCAAGACCATACACAAATCCTGTGCACGCAACCTGCATATCGAACGTAAATGCGTTGGTACAACCGGTTTGGTAGGAAATGATGGAGGCAGTATTGGGTAAAATATAATCTCCTGTTGAGGTGGCGCAGATGATTCCATCGATGGAAAGCGGGTCAACTCCTGTTTTTCGCAATAACTCATTGACGGCTTTAATCCCCATATACGACGTCCCCAGAGTGGCATCTTTCAATACGCGCCGTTCTTTGATCCCGACTCGCGTCGTAATCCACTCGTCCGATGTATCTACCAGCTTGGCAATATCATCATTTGTGAGAATATCTTCAGGAACATAGGCGGCAATTCCTGTGATGACCGCATTCAATTTATTCATATCGTTAAAAATTTGAAAGACACACTAAAACATCATTCCCGCGAAAGCGGGAATCTCCTTGCTTCATCGTTTTGTTTACCGGGGGATTCTCGCATTGGTGGGAATGACTTGCGCGCTCTGTCGAAAGGACAGGATAGATGGCTTTTGGTGCAATTCTTTTCGTGATTAATTTTGTTCAGGTGATGCAATCACTTATACCGCAGCACTTTTCTCAATTGCCAATTTCCCGCGGTAATAACCACATTCACCGCATACGGTGTGATAAACATGCCATGCCCCGCAATTCGGGCATACTGATAAAGTGGGAGTAACAGCATGGTCATGCGACCTTCTTTTGGCTGTTCTTGCTTTTCCCTGTCGTCTTTTAGGATGTGCCATAATTATAATATTTTAAATTTTCTTGCTTACAACAGTTCTTTGAGAGCATCCCAGCGCGGGTCGGCGTTCGTCACTTCCTGCGATTCGTTACTTGAATCCATCTCGTCATCTCCGATGAAATCGTCCGAATCTTGGTCATCCGACCGTTTTGTGGAATGTTTTTTCAATTTTGAAGTCATCGTTTTATTGCACTTACCCGGCGCATGAACATGCTTCATCGGAATAGCCAATGCAACAAATTCATACAGGAACCATGCGAGATTCAGCGTTCCTTCATCTTCAGCGATGACCAACACTTCGTCGCTCTCTTCGGCATACGCTTTTCCAAGTTTGACAATCAGTCGATTATCTGTTTCAATCGGAATGTCCATCTCTTCCAGACAACGATCGCACGAAACATAAACAGTTCCTGCACAATGAAATAATAATACGAAAGAAGAAGGTTTACGCTCCAAAGTGAGCGTGACATGAATCTTTCCTTTTTGAACTTCAGGGCCGTCTATATCAATAAAGAACTTATTATCAAGAAGATATTCATACTTTCGGACTTCTCCCTGAGCGATGTTTCTAAAATCGATTTGATATGCATTAAACTTTCCCAACGTAACTTTTCTCAAAAAACGGTGCAAAGGTACGATTTTTTTTTGAGAAAAATAAGAAAACAGGATAAATGTTTGAGAAAAATAAATTACTTTTGTAATTGGAAAAGACATTAAAAGTATATAGCTAGATAGTGGCCGCAAACTCACGAAGTGTTGATAATTGTTAAAAAAACAAGATGGGATGATAGAATTTTAGACTTCAAAGACTATAATATAGTAGATAGTATTTCTGATTTTTTTAAAATATTAACAACAAAAAGTAATGAATATGAAAAATTTAAAATTTTATTTGATTACTATGTTCATAGGCCTAATTATTAGCTGCACAAGCGAACAGATTGAAAAACAGGAATTTATTCCTGTTTTTTCAGAAGATTATGGTCAAGTGATTGGCATGGTAAATGATTTCAAAGAAAGCCATGATTTCTCAACGTCTAAGAGAAGTAGTAACGATTCAAAAATGAACATTCGAAAAATTAAAACGAAAACTTATGCTTTCGACGTAAATGAGAAAATCGCTGCCAATCCGCGTTTCAAAAGAGATTCAAAAAACGGGAAGAAACTGGAAGTGCTGGTAAGCACTGTTGAATTTGAGGAAAATGGAAAAGAAGGATTTTCCATCGCTACGGATGATGAAAGGATCAAACGGGTTTATGCTTTTACTGAAAGCGGGAAACTGTCCGATACGACATTTAATATAGGTCTAAAGGCAGCCTTGCATGATATTGAACTTATTTGTGAACAGGATTTAATGCAATATTATGCAGAAGAAGACACAACTGTAGGCACAAGAGAAGCAATAATTAGTGGCAATCATCTTTTAGTACCACCCATCACAGGGCTTCAATGGGGACAGGACGCTCCGTTTAATCAACTTGCTATGACTTGTTCTTCTGTAAATTGGATATATGCAGGACACGCTCCTGCCGGTTGTGTACCTGTTGCCATTGCGCAAAGTGTAGCTTATCTTTGTCCGCCTGCTCTAAGTAGCTATAATATTAGTGGTTTACGAAATATTATAGGTTATGCGCATGGGACAATCAATGCTCCGTGGGTTAGCAATATGGCTGTTTTTCTTCGATATATTGGTTCGTGTGTTAATATTTCTTATGGTTGTGGTAGTAGTGGAGCATTGACAAGAGAAATACGGAATGAATTTGATTCATGGGGAATTGGTTATGTTTATAGACAGAATACTAATGTTGATATTCAGGATTTAGCCTACAATTTATATTTGGGTTATCCTCATATTACAGCAGGATTCACAAAAAATCCAAGAGAAGGACATGCGTGGATATGGGAAGGCATTGACTGTTTTTTTACATCTATCCAACCCACTAAGGTATATATTGTTCCAAATTCTTTTGTTATGGTCTATTGTAACTGGGGATGGGGTTTAGATACGGGTAATGGATGGTATGCTCAATCTAATATGGAACAACCTTCAATTATGACAAAACCTTTCCTTGATGACAATGATCAGATTTATATAAATAACTTGCAATTTACTGTTCCACCCAGAGGACCTATGTATCTTTATTAAGTAGACTTATATTTGAAATGGGAAAATATATGAAAACTAAACAACTATTCATTCTAATAGTTCTTCTGTTTTACAGTTGTGTTGTTAATGAACACTTGACGGGTGATATTAAAAAAATAGGAATAGAAACATTTTCCGTTGACTTTTCAAATGGGAAAGATTCTGTTTTAATTAAAACACAGGAAGCCGGATGGCTAATTTATAGTGTAATATTAGAAGATGCTGAGTTTGTTAACAAGGGTATCATAAAGTCATACCCGAATAGGATAGTATCGACGGTGCACGATACGTTGGTTGGTGAATGGATTACATTGATCAAGACAACACCGGTGGAACTAAATATCAGTGCACAGGATTATCCTGAACTTGCTACCCGCCTGAAAATAATCGTACAGGAGAATCCGGAAGCCGCTTCCCGTTCTGCAACTGTTCGCTTAGTTGGGGGGGTAGGTTTTTTTGGAGAAGATTTGCAGGTAACTCAAAAAGGGAAATATTGACTGTTCCATTCTCTATTAATATGACAATCCAACAGGGAAAATGTTACATGGATTGGCAAAAAAAAAACCTCCATCAAAAATGATGGAGGTTTTTTTATAAGAC
>Ga0209629_10004453_pt1 | contig 10366 bp, 14 predicted proteins | sample TergutCu122P5_FD_187286 | JGI IMG/M metagenome (GOLD analysis project Ga0209629, IMG submission 187286) | Cubitermes ugandensis P5 segment gut microbial communities from Kakamega Forest, Kenya - Cu122 P5 (SPAdes) (version 2) | ecosystem: Host-associated > Arthropoda: Insects > Digestive system... | reverse complement strand
TCGTATCTAAATATAACTTGTACAGATGTCAGCAAAAGTTTCTTCGTTCATAATGATAACTAAAGCAGGTGAAGCTTACTTAGAATTTCAGAAACACGTCAGTAGATACCGCAAAACTCAAAGTACGCTTCACGTTACACGGTGACAATTATTGCTCTCCGCTCCCACACAACGCTGTGTCGGTCTGTTGTGTGGAGGAACGATATCGAGATTGTCATGACCTCTTCTAGCAACCCTGATTCCCCCCCCCTTCGCTCCTAACTTCATTTCTGTTTGTAACAAGCAGTGTGAAAATAAACATGGCTGCCAAATAGACGTGCCTTGTTATTTACTATCTGCATATTTTTGTGCCGTGACCAGGATTCTGGAGCGATCAAGCCGCGTATGCAGTGTAAAGTATTGTTTTGTTGTGTTTCACGCCAGGATCAGTGTCAACAGAAGGATGTGGGGTAACGGTAAGACTATATATTAATATTTACATAGACGCAACAATCTTCCAGCACGCAGTTGCTGTTGTATGTGGGTGGCTTGTTGGCACTACAGCGCCATCTCTATTCGAGTAGCAGAAGTAACAACTCTCCACGGTCCGGTATGGTACACAATCTGCTCGCTTGCGCCATCTGTTGGGGACGAAAGGAATTACCACTACTAACCATGGCTGAGCAACTTTACATTTTAAAGAGAAAACGAATCAGAGAGCGAAGTAGTATTACTCGCTTCTCAAATTCAGTTCACTCATTCACGGAGGAAACCACACGCGACGATTATGAGCATTATAAGGGCCGCCTTGAAGAGGCGTTAGAGCACATGTTGAAACTAGACGACACTATTCACGATTTCCTCACAGACGAAGAATACGACACAGACGTGACGGCGTGTGAGGTATACATTGAAACAGCTAAGCGCGCTATTCAGAAGGCGGGTCGTGGCCTTGAGAAATTTAACCCCACTGCCACCGACAACCTAACACTGAGTCAGACGCTCACGCCTTTGAACCACAGGGAGGAGGTGCCCACCCCATTATTAAGTCACCACGTTAAACTGCCTCCCCTCAAACTAGAGCCGTTCTTGGCGGATATAGAAAACTGGGCACGGTTTTGGGAGCAGTTCGAGTCCTCATTCGATAAGGACCTGTCTCTGTCAGTAGTAAACAAACACGTGTTTCTCCGCGGCTATTTAGAGGGTGAGCCGAAGATGTTGGTAGAGGGAATTGCTGTCGTTGCCGAAACATACGAGGAGACGAAGAAAATCCTTCTAACGCGTTACGGTGACAAAAATAGGATAATCCAGGCGCACTTAGATTACTTAGAGAATTTTCAACCGATTGAATACCCGACCTCGGACGCGCTGAACTCAGCGTTCATAGAATGTCACCGGTGCATTCAGGCACTCCGGGCATTCGGGGAGGACGTGAATTGATACGGTAGGGTCATTGCCCCCAAGATACTACGCGCATTTCCCGAAGACATATGTCGCCGTTGGATTGTCCACGCGAAGCGGCAGGGTCTCTCTGAAGGGTACATCTTCTCCTTAATGACGTTCCTGGGAGAGGAAGTGGACGGGGCTCTAACCACACATAAGATACGCGGCGAGACTACAAGCCGATGCGGCTACACTCCAACAGCTGCAACACTCCATGCACAGTCAAAGCCTAGCGGTCCGGCTCGGCGGGCCGCCAAGGGGCCGGAGCCCTTTTGTGTGTTCTGCGAGTCTCGTGGCCATTGGGTCCAGGACTGCAAAAACGTGGTGGATGTCGGAGAGAGAATAGACAAGTTGAAGAGGGCGAACGGCTGCTTCCTTTGCATGAAACGCGGCCACACAACACCGAACTGCAGGAAGAAAGGGAAGTACATTGCGCAAAGTGCAGGAAACAGCACCATCAATCTCTATGTGACGAAGGTAGCAACCTTACTAATCCGGCCGGTTCGAGCAGCATCACGGCCGTAGGGAAGATAGACGTCCGCACCCTCGCCTTCACCTACTTACAAACGGCGCGGGTGTGGATCACGGGACCCACGGGACTAAGCAGGCTAACTCGTTGCGTGCTGGACAGTGGAAACCAATCGAGCTTTATCACCGACACCTTGATAGAAGACCTAAAACTGAAGACCATCGAGCATCGAGGACTGAATGTCTCGACGTTTGAGTCACAGTCTGCCCTGTCAAGCCAACGCAGACATGTTCGGTTTAATATCACGGGGGCTTGGTCAAATTGCACTATCCCAATCAGCGCCTTTGAGAGCACACGCACGCTTTCGCCGCAGCCAGCTGTCCCGCAGGAAGTCAGAACTTTGGTGCACGGCCGTAGAATACAATTGGCTGATCCCAAGACAGATTCACTAGAGGACTTGCCCTTCGAAATATTCATTGGTGGTGATTCGTACTGGAAAATAGTAAAGGAAAGTTCGCCAATACGCATTTCAGAATCCTTGGTGCTGATCCCTTCCATCTTCGGCTGCATACTTAGTGGAAGCCGGTCTGGAGCACGTGTGAACTCAACTAAGCAGAACTTTGTTCTCTCCGACCGACCTTATTCGCCCCCGACGACGAACTCAGGCGCTTCTGGGACCTAGCGACCATAGGAATAACCGCAGGGACCGATCGGGCCATGAGCGCCAAAGATTCAGAACTTCTGAGAGAGTTCCATGAGTCTTTTCGCATACAAGATCAACGAAGAGTTGTTTCCCTTCCGAAGAAGCAGAATATCATCCTGTCCAACAACAGAATGAACGCAGAGAGTCGGCTAGGTAACCTGAGAAAGAGGCTCGACAACAACGAAGCATTGAAAGATATATACTACGCACAAATGGTAGACTATATTGCGAAAGGGCAGGTGGAGGAAGACACCCTGGAAGATTCGACAACAGTGTTTTATCTGCCGCATCAGGCGGTGAAGAAAGAGAGGCGTGGGCGGACGAGTGGACGATAGTGTTCGATGCATCATCACATGAAAGCAACGCACCTTCTCTGAACGATGTCCTGGAAATGGGGCCGAACTTCCTGCCCGAGATTTTCGCGATTTTGTTACGGTTCAGATTGTATCTCTCAGCTATCGTCGGCGACATTACGCAAGCGTTCTTACAGTTGGTCTTTAATGAAAAGGATTGTGACTTGACCAGATTTTTCTGGTACAGTACAACCCCTGACTTCGAAGGGCGCTACCGCACTACAGACGAGGTTATCACTTATCTTTTACCCGACTGTCCTTTGGAATTACCTGCAGTCCATTCCTGCTTTTTGCGACGCTCAGGGAACACGCGGAAGGACACAAGGAGACGTTCACCGCTGCTGCTCCGCTAATAGACAAAAATACATTTATGGACGACTTCGCAACAGGCGCGGGAGATGAAAACGGCGCAATTAGAATTTACTACGAGCTAAAAGGAATGATGAAAATGTTCAGCCTGCCCATGGCCAAATGGGCCACCAATTCAGTACAGCTGAAGGCCATTTCGAAGGCCGAAGGACAGAACGTGGAGGCACAGACCCAGGTCCAGGGTGTAAGCTGGAAAACTGATGCCGATTGCTTGTATATTGATGCGGACGAAATAAATAACAAGTTGAGGAAGGGCCAACAACCAAGAGGAAGCTCTTGCAAACAACAGCTAGCTTCTATGACCCTCTCGGGTTGTTCTCTCCGGTGTCCCTTGTGGGGAAGGTGCTATTCCAGGACACCTGGTGCCGAGGCATCCACTGGAAAGAACCTCTGCCTACAGACCTCGGAACACGATGGCACGCTTGGATATCTAGTTTGTCTTCATTGTCGCAAGTGCACGTACCTCGAGGGATGGCTACTTCGATGGAAAGAAGCTCCCAAATTCTCGTATTCTGCGACGCCTCATAAAGGGCATATGGAGCGGCTCTCTGCATTCGTTCAACCAAGGAAGACAACACCCTTGTCCGCTTGGCCTGCAGCAAGAACAGACTAGCCCCTGTTAAAAGGGTAACGCTGCCGAGATTGGAGCTTCTAGCGGCGCTGGTGGGAACACGGCTACTGAGCTACTTCTGCGGGGCGACAGGTTGTGACATTACTCACGCGACCTTGTGGACAGACTCCATCGTGGCTCTAGGTTGGATACGAAGTGATCCAAATAAGTGAAAGACGTTCTATGCAACCGAGTTACTGAAATTCAGCCCCACACCGCTTCCACGCAATGGAGACATTGCCCGGGGCAGGGAAACCGAGCCGACCACCTCTCGAGGGAATTACTTGTGAATCAGATACAATCGTTGCACATCTGGTGGCACGGGCCATCGTGGCTTGGGAAACGAGAGTATTGGCCATCTGGAAACTTTGCAACGAACAAATCCCTCCCAGAGGAGAAGAAAAGGGATGCCAGTCACGTTCTGACAGCAACGATAACCTCTAGTCTCATCGACGCCTCCAAATTCAGCTCGTACTTGAAGCTGGTTCGCACGACGGCATGAGTCCTTCGATTCCTGCAAAACGTACGGGGAAAGGAAAAATCTGTAGGAGAGCTAACGGCGGCGGAACTCGCTGCTGCACGCATGATTTGGGTACGATTGGTGCAAAAGAAAATCTTCCGGTCAGAACTGGAAGTTCTTCGAAAAAACTCAGCTTTGTCCAGTAACTCAAAAATGTCACGATACAACCCGTTCTTGGACGACGGACTTATCCGTCTTGGCGGGAGACTACAGTGCTCTGACCACAGCAGGGAACAACGCCACCCATTGCTAATTGCGGGCTCCCATCGCTTCACGGAGCTACTTAATCTACAGGTGCATATCCGGTTGCATCACTTTGGGGTTCGCTTCGTATTGTCGGAGTTTCTTACCGAGTTTTGGATCGTCATAGGCCGACAAAGTATCAAGAGGGTCCTTCACAAGTGTCTACCATGCAAAATCGCAAACAATCCACGAGGCCAGCAAATCGAGGCTCCACTGCCAGCGGACCGATTGAGGCCTTCAAGACCTTTTGCAGTCACTGGTATAGAGTTTGCCGGTCCTCTCTACGCCAAAGTGGGGCGGGAGACGCAAAGGGCATATATCGCCCTATTCACATGCGCAACCACCAGAGCAGTGCACCTTGAAATTTGTTCGGATGACTACTGCTGAGTTCCTAATGGCATTTCAACGATTCATTGGTCGTCGAGCTCTTCCACATACGGTTTACTCAGACAACGCCAAGACTTTTCAAACTGCAAATCTGGAACTTACAGAAGTTTGGCACGCCCTATCCTGCAGTAAGACCCACCAGTTCCTTGCCCAAAATGGTGTAACATGGAAGTTCCTCGCACCTCGAGCGGCTTTGTGGGGAGGCTGGTGGGAGAGAATGGTGGGCACTACAAAACGTTGCCTACGCAAAGTACTCGGGCAATCGAGCCTCACTAAGGAACAACTCAATACCACGCTGATCAGCATTGAAGCCGCTGTTAATTCAAGAGATATCACGTAAAGCGGGGATTCGGACGCTCTCACTCCAGGACACTTCTTGATAGGAGGAGACCTTGTCACCATCCCAACAGGACCAGAGCCAGAAACAGGAAAGATCTGGCCAAGGAGTTTCGATTGAGGTTGAAATTTTCAGATGACTTCTGGAAACGTTGGCAGAAAGAGTACCTACTTCAACTGAGGAGCTTTCACGAAGTCCTAAAGCAACACAAGTCCCGCAAACTACGCAAGGGGGGCGTCGTCTTGATTCAAGAGGACGTGCGCCCACGACACATGAGGAGGAAAGCAATAGTTGAAGGCCTACAAGAAGGGAGAGATCACAAGGTACGGACAATCAGTCTCCGTACCCCGGAAGGGCGAAGATTAAGCCGTCCAGATCAGCTGGTCGTCCCCTTAGAGATCGACCAGGGTGGGGATGATGTGGAGGAATGGTATCGGGATTGTCATGACCTCACCTAGCAACCCTGATTCCCCCCTCACCTTCACTCCTAATTTCATTTCTCTTTGTAATAAGCAGTGTGAAAATAGACATGGCTGCCAAGTAGACGTGCCTTGTTATTTACTCTCTACATGTTGTACAATCGGTGAGCACAGTGCCTTAACCGTTCTGCAGCGTACATCTGGCAAACGACCGTACACGGAGTCAACTGGCCGAGTTTTCGTCTACGCATATTGCAAGATAATGGAGTTGAGTGCGTGCATTCCTGTACCCTGTGATCTGTCTTGTACTACTGTTGGCCATGTTTGTGTTTGCTTCAAGAGCGGCCCACAATCATCAGTACTTTGGTGTGGTTTCGTAAATAATTTTTGCTCAATGCACGGTGTGCAGTTTACTCCTTCTCTCTCCGCCAAGCACAAAACATACTCTTTTACACGTAGTAGACATTTTCTCAACTAGTGACATCTAACGGGAACTGAGCGAAATAACTACAACTTGGGTCATTTGAAATCGAACTTTATGATTCTTTATTGACTGACGTAGATATAAATTTATCAGTACGCCGGATTGTTTCCAGTATCATTTTGAATACCGAAATTCCTTGTGCAGACATTCTGCATGAAATTAATGAAAACTTTAAGGGACCCTAATTAATACAAAACAAATCAAGATTACATGCACGAACGACTACAGATATTTTGATTTGTTTTTTGATCAATAATAATATTGCTTCCTTAAGTATGGAACACCCTGTGTTTTGATAAATGCCGAAGTTTCGGCGGCAGGTCCTGTGTGTATGGTTGAGGTAGAAGGGTGAGAAAATTTCCGCCCGGAAAAATTGATTAAAGAGAAAGTTAAGTAAATTAATGTTTCTAACCATTCGACTTGTAAGAATTACATCCTATACCGTACTTACAATTGTTAAAAATAATTAAAGCCGATAATAATTTTATCTGTTTTCTTTGGGGTGTGAAATGGGAATTGGCATCCTGAGGGAAAAACAACAAATTGGGTTTCTCAGAATGTTTACCTTTGAGGGGCAGGATGTAATAAAACTATGGGGAAAGTCATGTTCGTATATTTATTATGTATCAAATTATGCTAAGATGGAAGGCGCAAAGAAGGTCACATGTGCAGTACATGTTGCGCACTGGGTGTAGTTGGAATATATTGTGTACAGCAGTTTGTGTTTATAACATTTGTGGCTAATAGACCATTTGGGAGACTGGGGGTAGAGGGAAGAGTTTTAAATAGAAATGTTTCAGAGTAGTTTGGAGTACTTCAAGATGATATTTCAGGCAAACCTCAAAATGATAATAGACTTTACAGTTCACCAGACAACAGAGAATTATGATCAGACGAAGGGAAGTCACGTGCTAAAGAGAGAATATACTGCTTGGTGCTAAGAAATATTTCGCTAAAGTTTGCAGTTAGTGTAAATCGGGGCGAATATGAAACCTTAAGGAATTCATAACGGTAAAACGATTCGTATTAGACAGGCTAACCAGCTACTGGCAGTTTAAAATTGTGTGTGCCTATTGAGTTCAGCAGGATGTATATCCAAATTTAGATTCTGGCACAAAGTTTAGGACATCATGAACTGCGGATATATTTAAGATCCCAAGCCTTTTTAAAATGTAGTATACATTCAAAATAAAATTATTCAAGAAGAAGGGGAATCGACAGTGAATGGAATTTACGTGCACTTTATTGAATATTAAATTGACTAAAATATTCAAAGTAAGATTTTGCACAATTATGAAAAATTTATTCATTTTTCCCCAATTTTCGAAAAATAAGTCTATCTCACATACCCCAATCCACTCGCACCTACATACTCACACACACACACACACATCCACAGCACTATCTGTCTGCGAGGGAATATATTTAGGTTTTCGTATCCAGCTTTTCTGTTGCCCTATGCAGCTCCTGTCAATAGCTCTCGTAAATTTACACACACACTATTAAAGTTGTATTGTTACAGCAACACGACATGCTGTACGGTTCTATGTGTGACATTTATTCATGTTTTTATGGTATGTTACTTTTTGTACCCCTACATTTCTGTACACCCTGCTGTACCTCAGCCCCTGTTCACCCGATCCCAGTCCACACACACCGGTACAATCACGAACGGTACAATTGCCCACAGCACAGCACAGCACTGCTAGGATCTGCTATACCGCTATGTACCGTAACGTTACGTTTCAACTGATAGCTGTTTACTGACGTCACTATACTGCGAGTCGAGCTCGGCTTCAGACGCTTACTGTATTGCTGCAATGCTACAGTGCTGCAGTGTTGCAGTACCTACCAGCAGCTTCCAGCCGGCCATCTCCCTGTCCGCCCACCCACTGCAACCAACTGCAACACCCAATAAAACTCTACTTGCAAGATTCATTGCGCTACGCTACCTCTTATACGAGGCCTTAACCTAAGGTTTGGATCAACTCGCCAAAGGAACAAAATCCATTACAGATTGCCTACAAAATGAGTCTATTAATCAGATCGCTCTGAAACACTGTACGAGATTGCAGACCGTCCGTGGTTACTGCTGGGCCGCGGTACAGAGGCTGGAAATATAATGTATGTGTAAATGTGGAGCGGTCGAACGTGCTCTGTGTGGCGGATGTAATGGTGGATTTTATTGCTTATGGAAGGCTATTGAAATGGAATGACTGAAAATCAAGTTGGGTATTGATAATTTAATGACGTGTAAGGCGAATGAAATGAATGTTGACTGCCTGATATTTTGCTGTTTATCAGAAGTATGATAAAAGTCAATAGAGTAATTATCAAGTCACATCGCTGATAACAGCCGCTTACAATATTTTTACCCAACATTTTTCTGTACAATGTAACTGCGTATGTAGAGAAAATTATGGGAAATTTTCAGTTGGGATTTCGATGTGTCGATCACGACGGATCACATATTGTGTACTGGTCAGATTGTGGAGGGAGAATTGTAAGGGGGGAGGGAAGTGCAGACTGCAAGAAATGTAAGGGGGGAGGGAAGTGCAGACTGAAAGAAATGTAAGGGGGAGGGAAGTGCAGACTGCAAGAAATGTAAGGGGGACGGAAGTGCAGACTGCAAGAAATCCCACGATTCGGTTAGGAGAGTCTTTTATTTAATTTCTCAATCAGTTTGGAACCAAAATGAAACTGCTGTAATCGGTAGAATTGTGATCAAATGGAACTGTACTAAAATTCGTATTGGCAAGTGTTTGTGTGACGTATGTCAGATTGTGTTTGGTGTGAAACAGAAAGAGGCTTCGTCTCTATTTGCTTTCAACTCTGCTTCACTGTACGCCATTAGGGAGGCTTCAACAAAACGTGAGGGTTTAGAATTCAATGCAAGTGAAGGAGTTGTAGGCGTTGCTTTGATTTATAGCTACCACAGAATTGTAATGGAGGCCAGGATAGCGTAGTCACTAGTCACCAGTCACTTGTCACTAGTCACCAGTATGTAGGTTATGGGCTGGATTATCAGCAATTTGAATTCTGTACGCGAAAAGTCTCAAATCTTTTCTCCAAACGTCCAGACTGCCTGTAGGATCCACACAGCCTCCTATTCAGTCGGTGCCGGTGGAGCAGCCGTTCAGCACGAAACACGTAAAACTAACACCCCGTGTTATACGTAGAACTGCCACCCTCCAATATACGTAAAAATACCACTCTGTGTTATATGTAAAATTGAAACCCTTTGTTACACGTACAACTGCAACTCTGTGTTTTAAGTAAAAGTGCCACACTCTGTTACATGTAAAACTGCGAACCTGTATTATACGTAAAAGTGGCACACATTGTTACACATAAAAGTGCCAACCTGTACTATAGGTAAAACTACCACTCTGTGTTAAACGTAGAACTGTCACACTATGTTATAAGCATTCTATCGCTTTTTTGTCCTTACATAAATAAACTCATCCTTCATCTAACATAATTGGACCACACTTAGTGTTTTCTGTTCACCGAAACGCTTCCCGAAGTCCAATACCCTTACTTAAAACCCAGGGGTTTCGAGACAAAGAAAGACAACTACTGAATTTCGGTTCATCCCTGCTTATAAGCCCAGATGCCAAAATCATATCCTTCTATAGGGTGCGACATTTAACGTTACCCATTTTGATTTGGCAATAGTGCTTGTGTAGGTTGTGGGAGGAGTCGCTGGCAACGGTGGTTGGGTTCCGTGTGGACTTGGATTCAGTGAAAAATGGAACGTTGGTCCGTGCAGCAGCGCATATTTTGTGTGGAACCGTTCGTGTTAACAAGTCGATCGTATCCGTGCAGCGAGAGTTTCGTCGGAAATTTGGTGATGATCGGCAACGTGGGGTTGCACCTTCAAGAAAAATAATCGGTCAGTGGGTGCGTCAGTGGCGTGCGATTGAATCCGTACAGGTTAAAGACCGTACCCGTCGAAACACCGTCAGGTCACCTGAAAATATCCAGCGTGTGAGAATAGCCTTGGAGAGGAGTCCACGTTCATCAGTGCGGCGGCATTCCCACCTCTTG
>Ga0209629_10004452_pt1 | contig 10366 bp, 7 predicted proteins | sample TergutCu122P5_FD_187286 | JGI IMG/M metagenome (GOLD analysis project Ga0209629, IMG submission 187286) | Cubitermes ugandensis P5 segment gut microbial communities from Kakamega Forest, Kenya - Cu122 P5 (SPAdes) (version 2) | ecosystem: Host-associated > Arthropoda: Insects > Digestive system >... | reverse complement strand
CCCGCTTGCGGGGGTGTAGCGAGGGTTTGTTCGGCTTCGCCGAATCCCGCTGCGCGGGACCAGCCTGCGGCTGTCCTGCGGCCTTCGGCCTTGTCGCGGAGCACCGCTCCGCGCTCGCGGAACGGGACGGCCCTGCATGGCCGTCCCTCCGGGTTGGGGTGAGGGGCGTTGTTCAGCAAATTTTGATTTTTCCGCCTGATTCACCGCCATGAAAGCGAGAAAACGGCTCCCTTCACCCCCGCCCTCCCCGCCAAGCGGGGCGAGGGAGTTGACGTTGCGCCTGCGCACAGCCTTCCGCCATGACAATCGGATTCATGCGATTGCCCTGAACGGAACGGCCATGCAGGGCCGCCCCACCAGAGGCTGCGCTAGAATGCCTCCTTCGTTTTTCCAGAAACCGCCATGTCTTCCCGTCTGATCTACGGCTTTCATGCCATCACCGCCAAGCTGCGTCACGACCCGGCGGCGGTCAAGGAAATCGTCATCGACGCCAGCCGCCAGGATGGGCGTGCCCGCGACCTGCTGGCCCATGCCGAATTGCAAAAGGTGCGCGTCATCGCCGCCGACGGCAAGCGGCTCGACGGCATGGCGCCCGGCGCCCGGCACCAGGGCGTGATTGCCCGCATCGAAGGCGGGCGCAAGCTGGCGCGCCTCGACGATGTGCTCGATACCCTGGCAGAACCGGCTTTCCTGCTCGTTCTCGACGGCATTACCGATCCGCGCAATCTTGGCGCTTGCCTGCGCGTCGCCGATGCCGCCGGCGTACACGCCGTGATCGCGCCGAAGGACCGCGCCGCCGGCCTCACCGACGTGGCGGCCAAGACCGCCAGCGGCGCCGCCGAGACGGTGCCTTACGTGATGGTTACCAACCTGGCGCGGACGCTGCGCGAATTGCAGGAGCGTGCAATCTGGGTGGTCGGCGCTGCCGGCGAGGCAACCCAGGATCTTTACGCTGCCGACTGGCCGGCGGCGACGGCCTGGGTGCTCGGCGCCGAAGGCGAGGGCATGCGCCGGCTGACGCGGGAGAATTGCGACCAATTGGTGCGCATTCCGATGCACGGTAGCGTGGCTAGCCTCAACGTTTCGGTCGCTGCCGGCGTTTGCCTGTACGAAGCCCGTCGTCGCCGTTCCGCTTGAATCCTGCTGCTTGCTGACCCCGTAAATTTTCCTAGACTGGACATTCCAGTCCAAAATAGAATCCCGTCTCATGCATGCGCCGATCAACAACCGCGAGAAGTTGCTCCTTGCCGCCAGGGAATTGTTCCTTGAGCAAGGCTACGAGGCCAGCGTGGACGCCATCATCGGCCGCGCCGGCGTGGCGCGGCAGACGTTTTACAATCATTTCAAGAGCAAGGAAAACCTGTTCGCCGAGACGGCGAAGGGATGTTTTCTCGACATCGTCGTGCACCTCGATGGCGAGCCGAAGCATCTGCGCGCGAGCCTGAAAACCTTCGCCCAGGCTTACCGCGACAAGGCGCTCGACCCGGAAGGCATCGCCGCCTATCGCACCGTGTGCAGCCAGGCGTCGCGCTTTCCGGCGCTGGTGCGCGAGGCGTATGAGCATGGTTTTGGCCAGATGATCGCGCGGCTGGCGGAGTTTCTCGACCGGGCGATGGCGCAGGGTTGCCTGCGCCGCGTCGATCCGGTGTTCGCGGCGGAGTTGCTGACGGCGATGGCGCTCGGTCAGGATCGGACAAAGCGCCTGTTCGGCATTGAATGCGAACAGGCGGATGAAGCCTTGAAGCTGGATTATGTGATTGATGGTTTTTTGCGGATGCTGGCGTGTCCCTCTTGTGCTTGATGGGGCATCGTTTTTTCATGTTGGATTCATAGAGGCCGTTCCATGCGTATCGAATGGATTTCGTTTCGCCTGATCCCTGTTTTGGCGGTTGCTGTCATGCTCTCGGCCTGCGGGGGAAAACCCGCGCCGCCGCCGCCGCAAACGCCCGAGGTCGGCGTGGTCACGGTGCAGCCGACCGCCGTGCCGGTCGTCTCCGAATTGCCGGGCCGCACCAGCGCTTATCTGGTCGCGCAGGTGCGCGCCCGGGTGGATGGCGTCGTGCTGCGCCGCGAGTTTACCGAGGGGGCGCTGGTCAAGGCGGGGCAGCGGCTCTACAAGATCGATCCGGCGCCTTATATCGCCGCGCTCAACAGCGCCAGGGCCGCGTTGGCGAGGGCAGAGGCCAATCTCGCCACGCAGAACGCGCTGGCCGCCCGGTATAAGACGCTGGTCGCAGCCAATGCCGTCAGCAAGCAGGAATACGACAATGCCATCGCGGCGCAGGGGCAGGCGGCAGCCGACGTTGCCGCCGGCAAGGCGGCCGTCGATGCCGCGCAGATCAATCTCGGCTATACCGATGTCGTGGCGCCGGTCGCCGGGCAGGTGGGCATTTCGCAAGTCACGCCGGGCGCTTTTGTGCAGGCGGGCGCGGCGACGTTGATGGCGACCGTGCAGCAGCTTGATCCGATGTATGTCGATGTCACGCAATCGAGCCTGGAGGGCCTGAAACTGCGCCGGGAGATGCAGGAAGGACGCCTGAAAGCCGGCGGCGCGGACGCTGCCAAGGTCACGCTGATTCTCGAAGACGGCCGCACTTACGCGGAGCAGGGCAAGCTCCAGTTCAGCGACGTGACGGTCGATCAGACCACCGGCTCGGTGACGGTGCGGGCGCTGTTCCCGAACGCCGAGCGGGTGTTGCTGCCGGGCATGTTCGTGCGCGCGCGCATCGAGCAAGGGATCAACAACGATGCCTTCCTGGTGCCGCAGATTGGCGTGCAGCACGACCAGAAGGGCCAGGCGACGGTGCTGCTCGTGGGCAAGGTCGACAAGATCGGCCAGGACGGCAAGCCCGTCGTCGGCGCGGATGGCAAGAGCGAAAAGGTTGATGGCGTCGTACCGCAAGTCATCCAGACGGCGGGCACGCAGGGCCAGGATTGGGTCGTCGTGGGCGGGCTGAATGCCGGCGACCGCGTGATCGTCCAGGGCATCGACAAGGTTCGGCCGGGTACGCCGGTCAAGGCCGTGGCGGCGCAACTGCCGCCGCCGCCGCTGCCGGGCGCGCCTTCGGTGGATATGGCGACGGGCGGCGGCAGTCCGGCGCCGAAAGCCAGCGCCGCGGCGCAGCCTGCTTCCGGCAACGCGCGCTGAGCGGGGGCCTGCTTCATGGCAAATTTCTTCATTGATCGCCCGATCTTCGCCTGGGTGATCGCCATCATCCTGATGCTGGCGGGCGTGGCGTCGATCTTCACGCTGCCGATCGCGCAATATCCGACCATCGCGCCGCCGTCCATCCAGATCATGGCGACCTACCCGGGCGCCTCGGCGAAGACGGTGGAAAACACGGTGACGCAGGTGATCGAGCAGCAGATGAGCGGCATCGACAACCTGTTGTACCTTGCCTCCACGTCCGATGATTCGGGTACGGCCACCATCACGCTGACCTTCGCCGCCGGCACCAACCCGGATGTCGCGCAGGTGCAGGTGCAGAACAAATTGCAACTCGCCACGCCGATTCTGCCGCAGGTGGTGCAGCAGGTCGGCATCAAGGTCACGAAGTCGAGCAGCAGCTTTCTGATGGTGCTGGCCTTCGTCTCCGAAGACAACAGCATGTCGCGCTACGACCTGTCGAACTATGCGGCATCGAACATTCTGGAACCCGTCAGTCGCATCAACGGCGTGGGCACGGTGACCTTGTTCGGCTCGCAGTACGCAATGCGTATATGGCTGGATCCGAACAAGCTGACGAATTTTCAGTTGGTGCCCACCGATGTGACGGCCGCGATTGCCGCGCAGAACGTGCAGGTCGCCGGCGGCCAGTTGGGCGGCACGCCGGCGGCGGCGGGGCAGATGTTCCAGGCGACCATCACCGCATCGACGCTGCTGCGCACGCCGGAAGATTTCGGCAACATCCTGCTGCGGGTGAATCCCGATGGTTCGCAGGTGCGCCTGAAGGACGTGGCGCGCATCGCGCTGGGCGGCGAAACGTATAACTTCAACACCAAGTACAACGGTTCGCCGACGGGCGGCATGGGCATCCAGCTCGCGCCGGGCGCGAATGCGCTGGAAACCGCCCGGCTCGTGCGCGCCAAGATGGGCGACATGGCGAAATATTTCCCCCATGGCTTGGTCGTCAAGTACCCCTTCGATACGACGCCCTTCATCAAGCTGTCGATCGAGGAAGTGGTCAAGACGCTGCTTGAAGGCATCCTGCTGGTGGTTCTCGTGATGTACCTGTTCCTGCAGAACATGCGCGCCACGCTCATCCCCACCATCGCCGTGCCGGTCGTGCTGCTCGGCACGTTCGCGATCATGGCGGCGGCGGGATTCTCGATCAATACCTTGTCGATGTTCGGTCTGGTATTGGCCATCGGCCTGCTCGTGGACGATGCCATCGTGGTTGTCGAGAACGTCGAGCGGGTGATGGCGGAAGAAGGGCTGCCGCCCAGGGAGGCGACGCGCAAGGCGATGGGCCAGATCACCGGCGCGCTGATCGGCGTGGCCCTCGTGCTTTCGGCGGTGTTCGTGCCGGTGGCGATGTCGAGCGGCTCGGTGGGCGCCATCTACCGGCAGTTCTCGCTGACCATCGTGGCGGCGATGGTGCTCTCGGTGCTGGTCGCGCTGACTCTGACGCCGGCGCTGTGCGCGACGCTGCTCAAGCCGATTCCGAAAGGCCACCACGAAGCCAAGACGGGTTTCTTCGGCTGGTTCAACCGCACGTTCAACAAAAGCCGCGACAAGTACCACAACGGCGTGCATCACGTCATCAAGCGCTCGGGGCGCTGGCTAATCATCTATCTCGGCGTGATCGTCGCCATCGGTTTCCTGTTCGTGAATCTGCCGAAATCCTTCCTGCCCGTTGAGGATCAGGGCCAGATGTTCATCATCGTGCAGACGCCGTCCGGCTCGACGCAGGAAACCACGTCGCGCACGCTGGACAACATTTCGGACTATCTGCTCGATAAAGAGAACGGCGAAGGAAAGATCGTCGAGTCGGCGTTGGCGATCAATGGCTTCAGCTTCGCGGGTCGCGGCCAGAACGCCGGTCTCCTGTTCGTGCGGATGAAGGACTGGGCGGAACGCCAGCGCAAAGATCAGAAAATTCCCGCGCTGGTGGGGCGCATCTTCGCGCGTTATGCCGGGTACAAGGATGCCATGGTGATTCCGGTGAATCCGCCGTCGATTCCCGAGCTTGGCACGGCCGCGGGCTTCGACTTCCAGTTGCAGGATCGCGGCGGCGTCGGTCATGACAAACTGATGGAAGCGCGCAACATGCTGCTCGGCATGGCGGCGCAGGACAAGGCGACGCTGGCGCTGGTGCGGCCGAATGGCCTCAACGACACGCCGCAATTCAGGCTCGACATCAACCGTGAGAAGGCGCAGGCCCTGGGCATCGATACGGCCGCGATCAACCAGACCTTCTCGATCGCCTGGGCGTCGCAATATGTCAATAACTTTCTCGATCTCGACAACCGGATCAAGAAGGTTTATGTGATGGCCGACGCGCCCTACCGCATGAAGCCGGAAGACATGAACCTCTGGTATGTGCGCAACGCGAAAGGCAACATGGTGTCCTTCGATGTGTTTGGCAAGGGGTACTGGACCTTCGGTTCGCCGAAACTGGAGCGCTACAACGGCGTGTCGTCGATGCAGATCCAGGGGCAGGGGGCGCCGGGCATCTCCACCGGGCAGGCGATGACGGCGATGGAGCAACACGCGGCGAAACTGCCGCCGGGCATTGGTTTTGAATGGACGGGCATCTCGTATCAGGAACGCCAGTCCGGTTCGCAGGCGCCCCTTCTTTACGCCATTTCGATTCTCGTCGTGTTTCTGTGTCTGGCGGCGCTGTACGAGAGCTGGTCGATTCCGTTCGCGGTCATCATGGTGGTGCCGCTCGGCGTGATCGGCGCGCTGCTTGCCGTGACGCTGCGCGGCCTGGAAAGCGACGTGTTCTTCCAGGTGGGCCTGTTGACGACCATCGGCCTGTCGGCGAAGAACGCGATTCTGATCGTCGAGTTCGCGCGCAATCTCCAGGCCGAAAACAAGATGGGGCCGGTCGAGGCGGCGCTCGAAGCGTCGCGCCTGCGGCTGCGGCCGATCCTGATGACCTCGCTGGCCTTCGGCTTCGGCGTGCTGCCACTGGCGATCAGCACGGGCGCGGGTTCGGGAGGCCAGCATGCGATCGGCACGGGCGTCATCGGCGGCATGCTAACCGCCACCTTCCTGGCGATTTTCATGATCCCGATGTTCTTCGTCGTGATCCGCGCCAAGCTCGCGCACGAAACGGAAGACCCGGATGTCGCGCTCCAGCACTACGACGAGCACCATGCGCACGAGTATGACGAAGACGGTAACGCAATAGACCCGCCGGGCGAGGAAGGGCAACGAGATGCATAAATTACCCGTAATGGCCGTGGCCGCTGCGCTGCTGGCGGGCTGCTCGTTCATTCCCGGTTACGAGCGGCCGGAAGCGCCGGTGGCGCAGGCCTATCCGCAGGGCGACGCCTATACGGCGCAGCCCGCCGGCGCAGCGGGGCGCAGCGCCAACGGCAGCGCGGCAACCGACATCGGCTGGCGCGAGTTTTTCGTCGATCCGCGCTTGCAGCAACTCGTCGACATCGCGCTGAAAAACAACCGCAATCTGCGTGTTTCACTACTCAACGTCGAAGCGGCGCGCGCCCAATACCAGATCACGCGCGCCGAACTGTTCCCCGCCATCGGCGCAGTGGGCGCGAGAACGCGCACGCGCACGGCGGATGATATGCAGAGCGCCTTCGGCAATCCCTACACCGTGTACAACGTCGGTTTGCAGGCCTCCTGGGAAATCGACTTCTGGGGGCGCATCCGCAGCCTCAAGGATCAGGCGCTGGCGCAGTATTTCGCCACGGCCCATGCGCGCCAGGCGGCCGAGATCACGCTGGTGGCGCAAGTCGCCGACCAGTACCTGACCCTGCTCGCCGCCGACGACTTCATGAGAGTGACGCAGGAGACGCTGAAGACGGCGCAGGCGTCGTACCACCTCGTGCAAGTGAAGTTCGACGCCGGCATTGGTACCGAGCTTGACCTGCGTCAGGCGCAAAGCGTGGTGGAAACGGCAGAAGCCAGCCTGCAAGCGCAACGGCGCGCCCGCGCCCAGGCCGAGAACGCGCTGGCGCTGCTGATCGGCGCGCCCTTGCCGGCGGATCTGCCGCAGAGCCTGCCGCTCGATGGGCAAAATCTGCTCGCCGATATTCCCGAGGGCCTGCCTTCGGATCTGCTGATGCGCCGTCCCGACATCATGCAGGCCGAACAGATGCTGCTGGCGGCCAACGCCAACATCGGCGCGGCGCGCGCGGCCTTCTTCCCGAAGATTTCGCTGACGGGCGCCTATGGCTCGCAAAGCCTCGCCTTCCACGACCTGTTCAAGGGCGGCTCGCTGGCCTGGAGTTTTGCGCCGCAGATTTCGCTGCCCATTTTTGAGGGTGGCGCCAATGTCGCCAATCTGGAACTGGCGAACATCAAAAAGCGCATCGAGATCGCCAATTACGAGAAAGCCATCCAGTCGGCCTTCCGCGAAGTCGCCGACGGACTGGCCGCGCGCGGCACCTACGATCAACAGATCAAGGCGCTCGAACGCAACACCGTGGCCAACCAGCGCGCCCTGACCATTTCCGAACTGCGCTACCAGAACGGCGTGGACAGCTACCTGCCGGTGCTCACCGCGCAGACCAATCTGTATGCGGCGCTGCAAGCGCTCATCAATGCCCGGCTGGCGCGGCTGACCAACCTCGTCGACCTCTACCGCGCCCTGGGCGGCGGCTGGATCGAACACACCGGCGAAACGCCGCGCGCGGCCGATGACATGCCCGATACCGATAAAGGCGGTTGAGGCAGCGCTTCAGCGATGCAGAGCCAGGATGGTCAGACGCATGTATGTGACTGCTGATTTGGGCCATTGAACCGGCAGCTTGTCCATTTGCCTGTCACCGACGCGCCAGGCGGCAAAGGCGCGGCAAACTTACGGTATCATTGACAACTTTTGGCCGGCTGCCAGCGGCCCTCCTGAACGATTTTCAAGGATTTTTTCGTCATGTTCGACGCAATCCGCAACAACAGAAAAATTACCCAGGCGATCCTCGGCCTGATCGCCATCACCTTCGCCTTTTTCGGTATCGAGTCGTATCTCCATAATTCGGGTTCGACCAATGTGGTGGCCAAGGTTGGCGATTTGAAAATCGACCAGCAGCAGTTCCAGCAGGCCCTGCGCGAGCAGCAGGAAAAACTGCGCGCCCAGCTTGGAGAACAGTTCGACGCCAGGCTGCTCGATACGCCGGAAGCGCACAAGGCCGTTCTCGATGACCTCATCAACCAGCGCCTGCTGATGCTGGAAGCGAACAAGCGTCGCCTGGTCATCAGTGATGATGTGGTGCGCAGCTTCGTTTGGGGTATCGAAGCCTTCCAGGTCGACGGCAAGTTCTCCAACGAGCGTTACGAAATGGCGGCGAGTCGCCTGGGCTTGACGCCGAATGGCCTCTTTGAACAAATCCGCCAGGATCTGACCTTGCAGCAACTGGTCGGCTCCATCATCACCCGTTCGAGCATTACCGCCAACACCGTGCTCGACCGCCTGCTGGCGCTGCAAACCGAGAAGCGCGATGTTTCGGAAGTGCGCTTCGCCCTCGAGGACTATCTGGGCAAGGTCAAGCTGGCCGACGGCGCAGCGCAGAAATATTACGACGAAAACAACGAACGGTTCCGGCTGCCCGAGCAGGCGATGGTCGAATACGTGGTGCTGTCGGCGGAGGCGTTCAAGAGTCAGGTGACGGCCAGCGAAGACGAGATCAGGGCCTGGTACGACAGCCACCAGGCGCAGTTCGGGCTGCCGGAGGAGCGCCGCGCCAGCCACATCCTGATCGCCTCGGAAAAGCTCGGTATCGACAAGGCGCGGGCCAAGGCCGAGGAGGTGCTGGCCGAGGTGCGCAAAAATCCCGGCAATTTCGCCGAACTGGCCCGCAAACATTCCGACGATCCGGGTTCCGCCAGCAAAGGCGGCGATCTCGATTTCTTCGCTCGCGGCGCGATGGTCAAGCCGTTCGATGATGCGGCCTTCGCCTTGAAGGAAGGCGAGATTTCCGGCGTCGTCCAATCCGATTTCGGTTTCCACATCATCAAGCTGACCGGCATTCATCCCGCCAGGGTCAGGCCGCTGGCCGAGGTCCATCGTCAGATCGAAGCCGAAGTGAAGAAGGCCGCCGCCGCGCGCAAATTCGCCGAGGCCGCTGAAACCTTCACCGACACCGTCTACAATCAGGCCGACAGCCTGGCCCCGGTGGCCGAGATGTTCAAGCTCAAGATCGAGCGTTCCGGCTGGCTGGGGCGTCAGGCCAATCCGGCCAACGGGCCGCTCGGCAATGAAAAACTGCTGGCCGCGCTGTTCAGCGAAGATTCGATCAAAAACCGGCGCAATACCGAAGCCATCGAAATCGCCCCCAACACCCTGGTCGCCGCCCGCCTGGTCGACTACAAACCGGCCGCCTTGCAACCCTTCGAGGACTTGCAAGCCAGCATCGAAACCCTGCTGCGCCGCCAGGAAGCCCAGGCCCTGGCGGTCAAGGATGGCGAAGCCCATCTCGCCGCGTTGAAGCAGGGTGAAGACAAGCTGTCCTGGAGCGCCGGCAAGGTGGTGTCGCGCATCAACACGGGCCAGATTCCGCCGCTCGCGGTACCGGTCATCTTCCGCATGAACACCGAGAATCTGCCGACCCATGCCGGCGTCGAACTACCCGGCGTCGGCTACGCCCTGTACCGCCTCAACCGCGTCGAAGCCGGCGCAACGCCCGACGCCGCCAGCCGCAATGCCGCCCAGGGGCAACTGGCCAATCTGGCCGCCCAGGAGGAAATCCGCCAATATCTGGCGGCCCTGCGCGAGCGCTACAAGGTGCAGATCAATCCGGGCGCGCTGGAGAATTCGGCCGGGCGGGAATGAGCACTTCGGCCAAGAGCGTCCGCTTCGATGATTTTACGATGTGGGTCGACCTGTCGGACGGACGCACGCTTGGCGTGCCGCTGGCGTGGTTTCCTCGTTTGCTGCACGCAGCCGCCGAGCAACGGACCGACTGTGAGATCGGTCGTTACGGCCTGCATTGGGAAGCGATTGACGAGGATATTTCCATTATTCACCCGGCAATTAAGCATTGAACATTCCCGCTGCGTCATGCTGCGCGTAGTCGCAGCATCCATGCGGCTTGTGGATTCTGCGACTACGCTTCGCTCCGCGCAGAATGACAACACTTAATTTTCCATCCCAAGGTTTAAACCACCGGCTTTAGCCGGTCAGCTTTAGCTGCGATACTGGCTGCCGAGGAGGGGGTAGCTATGGTTTACAGGTAC
>Ga0209629_10004451_pt1 | contig 10367 bp, 10 predicted proteins | sample TergutCu122P5_FD_187286 | JGI IMG/M metagenome (GOLD analysis project Ga0209629, IMG submission 187286) | Cubitermes ugandensis P5 segment gut microbial communities from Kakamega Forest, Kenya - Cu122 P5 (SPAdes) (version 2) | ecosystem: Host-associated > Arthropoda: Insects > Digestive system... | reverse complement strand
CGTTGCCAAACGTAGGTCCATATATATATATACGACGTTAGCATTTCTGGCTTTACTAGGAGCTCCATATATATATATGACATTAGTAGCCTAAGGGTTAATCTAAAACCAAGGCGGCTTGTAGGACAGGGAACTGTGTACGTGCTGCTTAAGAACTTCAGAATATGTACTCTATTCAGGCACCTGAAATGAAATTCGAGCGTCTGTCGGCATCACTTTATTCTAGAGGAGCCATAAAATATAGTCTTGCGACCAAAATGCCAATATCATAAAAGGTATTGATGAGTGGACGTACAGCTCTACGCATTCATAACTTAGGCACCAGATGGAAATAGAATCGCGTCCTGGCCACTTTACCCATCGGAAATAAACACTCTGTATCCACAGCCAGGAAGCTTGGTAGGCCCCATACCCGGTCTGGGGAACTACGGAAAAGAAAGGGGGGGAAAAAAAAAATTCTGTCGCTAACACGAATTGCAACTCAGTCGTCCAGCCGCACCCATGCACTCTAACTGGGCAATTACGATCACTGCATCTGGAACAGTGACAAACAAACCACCACTGTGCTCAGACTGGTAGGAAAAAACAACAGTAGATGATCGAACGATTATTAATTTGGGTTATTCTCAAAATAAACCTGCTACATGAAATAACCAGGCTTTCGACAAAATGTTATATTACTAAAAGTTATATCAATTACAAGACAACAACCCAGCTACGGCATCGTATAGAACTAGGTTCTATTCAAATATTAACATAAATACTACGTTCCTTGGTGCAATTTGGGACACCCACTCTAAACGACACATTCTGTCGACGTCTTTATAACGCTGTTCTAAAGGAGTTTAAAATTTTAAAGCCTAGCGGTTTCTTTACGTACCACCAGGTTTAATATACAAAAATTCTACATGGTGCTCGCTCTGCGTTGAGTGTTTTGTACGGATCTCAGGACAGCGACTTTTGCTTCATACATCATTAACTGATTGGTTTTTATACCCGTGGTGGAAAGTGTCTACTGCGCGGTACGGACTGGTTCCTTATATAAAGCAGATTACGCTTAGTCTTTAAAAGGTTAACTCTACATATTTCTGACAACACACCACAAAATTATTCATACGTATCGCGCGGTAACTTCGCACAATAAGGCCAGGGATTTAATCCAGTGGCAAACAATCGCCTCCAATTCACACACCCCCAAGATTCATTTCCGTCTTCACAAGGACAACCACTGTACCGTAGCCTAAGCCAGCTGAAGCCAGTCCAAATCTTCATCCTCTTTGATCCTCATAATATTACTGTGCCACCTATGCATATGCATTCCAAAGAGTCTCTTCCTTCAGGTTTTAAGGCAACTGATGATGATGATGATGATGATGATGATGATAGTGCAGACACTATACTACTTACGCGGTAGTTAAGTTCTGGAAGGTCCGGCCCAAGTCCAAATTTACGAGACTGCAGTTGAAATCCCAACTCGAACGCAATGGAACCTGACACACCACAGCATAACCGCCCCGCCATGTTATCGCACAGCAGTATTCGTAAGACATTAGTGTTGAACACCCCAGCGCAAAATTGAGAAGATGGTAATTCTGGAAACGGCACATTTTTTGAAGAAGCTACTAATATAACGCTACACGTAATTTCAAATACACGTACTTTCCATAAAGTTATTATGCGATAAGTCCTCTAAGGGCAAGGTTTGTCCCACGCTTACGGACATAACATCTTGCAGTTGTAGATGTGAAAATACAATAATAATAATAATAATAATAATATAATTATTAATTACGTGTATACTACATAAGGAAGCCGTAAGACCACTTTCAGTAATAGTGACTGGGCCACACGCTGGACGACCGAGAGAAATCGAGTTTCGACTTCCAGCAAGGGCAACAAGTTTTCTTTTCCCCAAACCGTTCGCCCACCCAGCCTCCTATTCAATAGGTACCGGGGACTCCTAACTCGGGAGTAAGGCGTCCGGGGCGTGAAGCTGACAAATCACCTCCAAGCAGTACCGAAGTTAAGAACGTGCGGAGCCATACCTCCATTCCCCCACATGTCTTCACAGCGTGCTCGAAGACAGTTTCACCTTCTTCCCACATAATTGTGACAGATTTTAGACAACTGTTAATTTCCACATATCACCAGGTCTGTGGGCTGTGCTGAATACAGCAGGCCTGTGCTGCAAAGGACGACTCGAATATCAAGAGAATATGCACTGGGATGCAATGCTTAAGTACAACGTGGTGGGAACACTGAGAACTGCAAGAACATTTCTGCCTCTTCTCAAAAATAAGAGAGGTAAGTCTATACATTCTCAGTTAAGTATGAATGACACACCTACTTCAGACCCAGACTTCAGAATTTATTCATTGTCACTCAGCTTGGTTCTAAAGATGGGGAAGAGGTCACTGATCCTGTGACCTCCTTTCTGACACACTCGGTTAACAACAACTATTATATTCAACCGACCGTAACTTTCCATATGGTACTTCGATCTATGTCTTGTTAGTAGCACTGTATTAAGTAAAGAGGTTATATAATAGTTAGGAACAGAGTTAAGATAAAGCTCAAATGCAAGTAGATTGATTAAGCTTACATTTATTAAACCGCCAATATCTTGAATGCCAAATACAAAGATTATGCGACACCCGGCTTTCGTTATTTTTTTATGTGAATGACAGGAACACATTCCACAGTGAAAGCCAATGCCAACAGAAAGAAAATTCAAGTTTAAGAAAAGTTACATTTTCTCTAAACTTCACACTGTAAGTAAACGTGTCCGTAAATTTCAAATCTTTAATTACACATTGGTGTTGCTTTATGGAGAATTTACTGTATGCATTACAAGCGTCATCATAGCGAAAAGAATAACAATACAAGTTAAACTGAACATAGTTAATCTTGACTACCTATTATTTAACAACAAATTTTCCAGTATGTAAATAATTTACTCACATCCGATGTGTATTTTCAAATGCAAGGAACCAAATACAGAGATATCAAAAGTATTTTCAAGCGTATAAATTCGCAAGAGTAAAACTCCATAAGGGTGACAAATTCCTACATTTCATTTCAGTAACCCTGCAGTTGTTGAGACCCTTACATAATACGTGCAACAGATGTTAATGTCTCTTCTTCAAAACAAGACTTCATAAAACAAAATAAATAAATATACACAACACTGGGGTTTGTGTATTTAAACTTCATTATAAAACTACTAAGTGTGAATATATGAGATTGGAGGCATCTAGGATGGTTCTCTGGGTAACGGTGCTGAATAGCCTGTAGGCGGTTTCTGACCAACCTGTTGCCTCCACCTTCAATTCGACATTGAGGGTGAAACAATTTGTGGACGTAATCACATATAAGACTACTAAGTATCACAAACAAGAAGATGGCAATCTAAGGTGCACAGTTCTTTACTAAGAATGTCAATGCAATTCATATCCATTGAAAGCTGAGCCCTCTGTCAGTCTTCAGTTACAACTGGAATATATTCCATAAATCGTGAGAATGTGACTGTTTAAATAGGTCGGCTTATCAACATGGGGGCAAACACTGGCTCCAACTATCCAGGAAGTGGATTGGTTGCCTACACTGCAGTACGGTATGCAGTTGAAGGAGCAAGTAAGGCCTTACGTCATGAGATGGCACCACATGGCATTCATGTTATAACTCTGCAGCCAAATGGAACAGCATTAGAAAACGTATTTGCAGCACCAAGAATTGAGTAAGTAATACACATGTTAAATTAACGAGCAATTAAGGAACCTTATGGAGCAGCTTGAGCCCAACAAACAAAATAATAAACAAACCCAAATACAATGATTATCTCCTATTCAAAACAGCGAAAAATTCGCCAATAGATGTCATACCTTGTAATTCAGTGCAGGTACCGATATTCTGAAGGAACCTGCTATAATTTTCATCCATCAAATTCCACGAGAACAAAATCTTCATGTTTGCCACTGTGACAACTTCGAACTTCACATTGTACTAGTATAGTTACAGTAAATAGAGGGAATTAAAGACAACTAATATAAAAAGGCAAGGAATCCAAATCTGTCGTTTCCTTAGAATGAAATATCAAAATAAATAAATACCAATAAATAAAAACTTCCACACAATATCTGTACATGTTTCGGGACAGAAATGACCAATTACCACAATAAGACTAAGACACACAGAAAATACTGAAAAGCACATGGTACTCATTTCATACAATGAAGTAATCACACCCAATCATTATCAACTGTTGACAGCCTCAACTAAACAACAACATTTAAAATAATCAAGAAACAAGCATATGGAATACTGTTTGTGCACAGGAATATATATATATATATATATATATATATATATATATATATATATATATATATATATATGGACCTGTAAAGAATAAAGTCAGCAGATTAGCATATTCCCATCTATTTGACCCTTCAGTTGCCTTTGGTTCTGCACGTAAACAGAGTGTGCCAGTGACAACTGGTAGGATCACAGTAAACCCACTTGTTGGCCACCAAATTTACCAGAAAGAATGATCATAAATATCTGTGTATGTGGTTCCAAAAACAACAAAATTTGTAGGGTCACTGCATAACAGGAACTGATGACCTCAAGACAGCAATCACCATGCCTTCATGCAAATCACATTAGTTGTGCTGAATGTCAAAGAGGAAGAAATTGGCCTCACGCTACATACTCTGTTATATCTGCAAAGGGGGTCACATTGAGGCATAAATCTCACACCTTTGTGTGCTATGCGCCCAAAATTAAGCAGAGAATGTTTAACAGTTCATAATCACAATGAGTTAACTTTTATCCACACCAATGGGTCACCCTGTAAATTTAAATTAACAAAGGTCGGCACCTAATGAGATATCTATAGGTTAAATGAAGAGGTATGTGTGTAATGTAAGTTGTGAGTTTTGTGCATGTGTATGAACATATGTGCCAGAATGAGTATTCTAAAACAATAAATGATGACAAAATATACAACCCTTTTGCTGTGGGCCAGGATCATATTCCACATATTACACGCTCAATAGAAGCCTCATTGTGCAGTTTGGTGGGGAAAAATATACTACTACATCACATTAAAGATGTTACGTTCAAAAAGAATATTATTTGCTGTCTGAAAAACTATTAATAATGTTGCAGTCAAATGTGATTCTTTGGCTCACTATTATCAATTTCATTCCAAACTGTAATGCTCTTTATTCTCATACCACTCGTATAAGACGAAAAACTTTTCTAGACAGTAAAACTTAGGCTTACCATTATTTCCAGACAAATGTATATGAATCTATGTATTAATTACCAACTTGATGCACAAATTTTCTTTATTTATATAATATCCCTCTACATGTTTCGAACAATAATGCTCATCTTCAGGAGGTCACATTATTGTATACATGCAGCATATGGTATCATCACTCTTTAGGAGCGGTCGTGGTGGCCATACAGTACACAGATTGAGTAAGAAAATGTATATGAATGTTTTATGAAGAATAGATTTACCTATTCAAAATCAATATAAATAAACTGTTTAACAAAGACAACAAATCACAGCAAAGTACTTTTTTCCTTTGTATCCAAGTCTTTAATCTAGGGAACTACACTAACCTACCACCATTTCTTTGAAACTGTATAGTGAAATACTGGTATCTAGCATAAAATACCTGTAAGAATTAATTTTATTGAATAATCCTGAAACATATTTCCAGTACCATTCTACACACTTATCTCTTTTGCTTTATGAGACCTGCAAACAGCATACTTGTGTACTCACCTACAATGTATGAAAAACCAAAGTTGCTTTGTGGATCAGAATATCTCACCAGCTTCAAATAAAACAAGGAACAAACTGTATAAATGACTGTGAACTAAACAAATATCCATATTTCTGTTACAGTCTTCTGAATTTCTGTCAGGAAATAAAAACTACAAAAACACAGTGTAAATTATACACTGTAATTCTTTCAACAATTGCTGGAAATAAGGACAGCTCACTTTCTTAGTGCATGAACTTGATCCACTTTATATATTTCTGCTTAATGTCACTAAATTGGACATTTAATATTATTTAGTTGCTGTGAGAAATAAACTGATGGTTTAGTGGTAATTTTAAACTGATATTTTTAACTACAAAACCTAGCATGTGTTGATATACACAACCTAACCTTAACCCAAACCTGAGTAATCATCTATGATGGCAATCCTTACACCTTGCATATTACACATTAGTATGACTAAAACCTGGCAAAGTGGAATGGCTATACACATAGTAACAATTCCTTTCATTTCTATTTCAGTGTGCCCGAAAAACCTGAAGATCAGACTACGTTGGTGATTCAAAATCCAGCAAACACATATCTGGACTACAATCCATCAGTCTTACCTTCATCAGCAATGAGAATGCTTGAAAAGGCTTTACTCTCTAAATCGCCTAAACAAAGCTATCAACTCCTGCCACAGAGCAGATTCAATTCTTTAAATAATACGCTGGCAACTATGAAGAAAAAAATAATATCTGCACAAATGAAACCTACACAGATGGCATAAAACTTTGATGGTTGGTGATGTTTCACAGTCACAATTATTTGCTACAAAGACACATATAAAAACTTACCACAAAACCAATCCACTACATGATCATTTCCTGTGGCATATATTATCTTCCGTGTGTTCCAGAACCACCACCACCACCACCAACAGCAACAGTCAAAACTTCATGTTGTCGAATTTATTACACCTTACTTTTTTTCCCCCCCTTCAAAATAATGTAGAATTTACTAACCTCCACACACGATTCGAATATGTGCTACTTTAATTTGTACTAATCTCATCAACGTAAATGAAATAAAGTATTGTTACGGAAAAGTGCACTTGTTAGCCTCTGCACCGAATTTCTTACACATGACGTCTACACTAACAAAAGCACAATTTCCATACCCCACAAAGTTAGAAATGTGATATTCTAAACTGTAACCTAATGAGCGCAAATGAACTGTTTTATTAGCTATTTAATCCCTGTGCATTTATTACGTATATATCATTTACACTAACAAAAGCACTAATTTCCGCCGTTTGACACATACATTTATTTCCACACTTATTTTCGTAATTTCCTCAATATTGTCAAGGCGGCCAATATATGCCGCACAATATTACGACTTGCTACCTATTAAAAATGCATTTACCCTTAATCTCCTTGGAATTTACGTTAAGATATTTAAAGCCGCATTCATTGCAAATGGTAATGGAAAGTAATCCGAGGTACATAATATTCATAATTAATGTTCGTCGCCAAAACATATAGTTACTTTATTTCACTATTGGCTACACTGAAAATCATTCCCCACTACATACATACCCCTTTGTATTGTCCATTCTGAAAACATCGTTCACTTTACAATATTTAGCTATTTAATCCCTAATGTAAATAATTCAGTCAATCAGTATTAGAACAAATTTCGCTCACCCAGTCATAAAAGCAGTAAATTTTCTCCGTCACATGTTTCTTAGCCAATGCAGTAGGATGCTTGAGAAGCTGATACTTCAAATTTAAATCACCCATCACTTTCACATTGTTCTCAGTGTCTTATCCACAGCATCAGGGTGAAGACAACGAGCCCGACATCGAACACACAACTGCGAATCAATGAATAAGCAACTCCACTATTACACAACATCCTCTCTTCATAAAAGATCAGAATGTTACCGTGTGTTATGAAGTTGCCTAAATCCACAATATTCATGCGTCTTTATATCTGTTTTGAGGAAACTTTATACAACCATTCTACATTCTCACTGTCACATATACTTATTTCTGAGTAACCACAATAGAAGCTAAACTAGAAATCAGTATCCTCTGTGCACACATTTGATATGACTATTATCCTGGTTATCGGGGTGAACATATGTGTCTAATCAGAAAATCAGCTGCATTTTTCTATACAACAGGTAATATCAGTACCTGTACTGGAATACATAAACTGCTTACCCTTTGTTATTTTCTAAATTCGGTTTTCTGGTCTCTGTCATATTTCTTATCCAATAGTTTTAAAGGTTCAATGTGGGGAGACAAGAAAGAATGAAGAGGAAGTTTTCTCACTTAAGGCATCTTCATGCCATTACAGCTGACCAACAGACAAGTCATACTGTTTTCCTCATTAATCACACCACATGAATTAAAATAATGCTATAATTTATATGAAATTTTAATTATTTTCAATAAACTTGCATTTAGCACTGATTCACATTTTCTACTGAAACGTATTATCTGTAGCAGAAATACTTTATGGCTTTGAAGTATATATTTAGGGATACGAATTAACTTTAAAGATATCAACCAAAAGGAATTGAAAAATTGAAGGAAGACATCTGAGACAAATGAAACATTCTTTGTGTAATGTCCATAACAGGTTTCAATAAGACAAATGGTGGAAACAATGATGGTGAAGTCAGCTACTAATTAACAAGTCTATAAACTTTGAACGTTCAAATGTTATGTCCCCAAATATACTGGTTTGATTGGACCTCAGCTTGTATAACTTTTAACTTCCACTTAATTAAATCATGATGTCACAAAACTACCACTTTTGATCATTTGTCCCATAATCAGATCTTGTGGGAATATCATTACTTTTATTTTTAAAAAGTTTCTGAATAGGACTTACTGCAACTTTTCAATAGTTAAATGCACACATGAAGCAAAGTGATGCACAAGATAGAAATTTGTATCAGATATTAACCTATCACAAACATCCAAATATTACAGTTTCACTTCATGCACCATATAACTATACAGACAGAAGTATACAACAAAAACCTATACGTGTCATGAAGGCACATGGAGAAGCACAGACATACCTCTACTCAATCTTAACCTCAGCCACTTTACACCCAGGGAAAAAACCTCCAGTACTGACTGAATAGTAGGATGGGTGGGCACTGTAGTTGGTCTGGACATTTTGGAAAAAGAGACAAATCTCTTACCCCTGCGAACATTTGAGCCCTGGAACATCTTGCGTGCAGCCTAGTCTCTGAACTGACTATGCTATTGTGGCTCATACCAGACACATACAGGCAGATGTTCAAGGTAGTACCATGAACACTTCCAACATAACAGGTGCTGCAACTTACTGCCTACATATTCTACAAGACAGAATTTCCAGTAATTCTTCTACACGCAACAGACAAATTATTGAGCATTCGTTTTATACAATTATTGTACTCCCTGATGGTGGATCACTAGGTCCAAAATATGTGGGAGCTAGCGGTTTTTCTAATATTATTGTAAATCTAATACAATTGTGCGCATTTTCTGGTCTAATTTATAGTAATTAGTATAGTAATTGAATTGTAATGCATGGAATAGAAAATGCGAGAAACCTACCATCTCTAGTGAAGTTATGTTTCACTGCCTCCCTAGACAGTAACTTGTGCAGACAAATAATTCCAATCTCTCTCTCTCTCTCTCTCTCTCTCTATATATATATATATATATATATATGTACAAACTGGATACGTAATCCTTAGTACTGTAGTGCCAAAATATGTAAATTCATTGACGCAAAATTTCGCAAGAAAAGTCTGCAAATTGTATCCTACATCTAATATCCAACCATTCATTTGTCGTTTATGACGAAGATTCCTGGAAAATACTTTCAAATATATGTAATTTTTATCTTTCGACTTCATACCCCACGATATTAACAGCCAGTTCTTCCACAGACGTCTCCTTCGTCACAATTTCTGCAGACATCCTTATAATTTCATTTAGCTTCACTTATATAACACTCAGCAGTCAAATAACAGGATAAAGCCTACAGAAGTCTAGAGAATAAATCTCACTTAGTGACATTAGAATATTAAAGGCAGCTGTAAATTATAGTTAATAGGAATTTTATGGGCGATTACAGTACACTTCTCGCGGATTCAATGATCATTCGTCGTGTTAGTTAAGTAACTATGCCATCCGCCAATTTCACAAAACATTGTAGAATGATGAACTAGAAATAATGTGGCAGGAAGGGCCACAGATTACTCTACTTTCTCAATATTTGGCCTTGAGAAAACTAAGAAAGCGAAAAATATCTTCCAAACGATTGTTGGTGTCCAGTTCGAGATTCGAAAGCGGAAACTTTTGGATTACAAAGAAGAAATAAATGTTAACAAGCTGGAACCTCGTGGCGCTCAGTAGTTAAAATATTTGATACATGAAAAACAAACCAACATCCTAACAGAATTTGATATAAGTGTGACCGTGCATCATATATATAAGTAAGGAAGATGTACCAACTTGATGCAAACAATTTTACTATGATTTTTTCTCATAAATGGCCTCTACATGT